>Ga0255366_10122_pt1 | contig 14090 bp, 13 predicted proteins | sample ANMaggSeSYBR01C4_FD_182086 | JGI IMG/M metagenome (GOLD analysis project Ga0255366, IMG submission 182086) | Sediment cell enrichment communities from methane seep in Santa Monica Basin, California, United Staets - ANME aggregate JGI... | ecosystem: Environmental > Aquatic > Marine > Cold seeps >... | reverse complement strand
TTCCGATTCCTTTCGGTTTCGTTATTCCTTTCACATTGTTTTTGTCCTTGTAGGTTGTATTCTATCCCTCCCAGGAGGCACGACCAAAACCTTAAGTAACAACAAGGGTAAATTTGATAATGCCTTCGGGTGTCTTTTGGGGTTCAACCATTCTTTTGTAAGTTCAGTTGAACCCCGCGTAATATGTTTTATTATTACAGATTGTCTTATAAAAGATAAACAATATATAACTTTTTCTATGTTCGACGTTTTATGTAACATGTATATATTTTTATTTATATAATTCAAGACGTAGAATTGAATATAATATTATATACAAAGGTTTGACGATATATCAGCAGAGATACTTTGTAAATAATTATGGTGAGTAAATACCTTGAGGCATAAGAGAGTAAGATAATAAACAAGGCATTGGAATAATAATAACTATGCTTACTCCAGGATTAAAATCCTTCCGTCCGGGTCTGCTCCCGGATGAAGAGAACAGGAAGTGCGGCATCACGAAAGTTTGGATGCAAAACATTGTCTGTAGACGCCAGAAGAAGCAGTATGGTCAATACTTCCAGATGGATCTAAGTTGAACTTATTCTTCAGACGTACGGAGGCTGAATTGTAAGAAAAAATAATAAGTGGAGGGGAGTATATAAGAGATTGTCGGAAAAGCCTTATTTTCGAATATTTCAGCTTTACTGTATAAACTTGACCGGGCGCAGCATAGTGATTTAGGTTAAACAATATTTCTGGAAGTTTCAATTTAGGCGCTTTTCAGGTACTTTTCCGACAATCTCTATAACGTTAAAACATTCGGGACTAAACATGTAGCATAATTAGCTGCATGAACTCAAGAACAATCTATAAAATAGTTAAACAGTGCCGTTACTATAAAAAATAATTAAAAAAATTCAATTCGGATAGCAAATTTAATTAACAAGTAACTCCTATTACACCAACATGGAAGAAATGCAAGCATCCGAATATATAATTTTTACAGATATGGACGGTACCCTTGTCGATCACGATACATATTCCTATGATGCGGCCATGCCTGCCCTGGAACTTATCAAATCTAAAAATATCCCGTTGATATTTTGTACCAGCAAGACCAGGGCTGAACTTGAAGTTTACTGCCATAAACTTGACATATACCATCCCTTTATTTCTGAGAATGGTGGTGCCATATTTATCCCTAAAGATTATTTTGACTTCCCATATGATCACACTAAACAAATAGACGGTTACAATGTGATCGAATTAGGTGTGGGATACGATATACTTAAACGCACTTTAAAAGAAATATGTGCCAAGATCGACTGCCAGGTAATTGGATTCGGGGGTATGGATGTGAATGAAGTGTGTCAGGATACAGGACTTGACAGGGAATGTGCTGCACTTGCCAAGCAGCGGGACTATGATGAAGCTTTCAGGATCATAAGTCCGGCCCCGAAGGATGAACTGCTGGAAAAGGAAATCATAAAAAGGGGTTTCAATTATACCAAAGGCGGACGGTACTACCATATAATGGGTAATAATGATAAGGGAAAGGCAGTACATATACTTACAGACCTTTACAGGAAAAAATGGCCAGGTTTAAAAACAATAGGACTGGGCGACAGCCTCAACGACCTGCCTATGCTAATGGCCGTGGATATCGGTATATTAGTACAAAAACCGGGCGGCGATTATGACCCATCCATAACATCACCAAATATCAGGCGGGGAATAGGTATTGGACCGAAAGGATGGAATCAGGAACTTATTAATATTCTGGAATAGAATTAAATATTGTATTACTAATGTAAATGGAGGGAAGGAAAAGATATGATCTTGAGAATGCCGTAACCAGTTATAATGAAGCGGTGACTGGTGGATGCTCTGATGAAGATACAGCTAATTATGTGGCGAACGTTGATAAGATTCTTACAGAATTAGAAGCATTGGGCATGGAAGCAGAGTTTACGACGATATCTGAAAACCGGGGAATGGCAACTGTATATGTAAATGTTAGTGCTGCTGAAGGAAAGCAGACTTACCGTTATTCCTTCTCAGCAAATGAAGAACAACTTGAGATGATAAACCAACTTTGGGGGCAAGACATCACAATAGGTGAGTTCTTGGAGAAGGTTATGCCGGAGGCTCTGGTAGACGCGCCCGAAGAGATGAATAAGCACCGCTATGCAACTAAAATGAATTGGCCTGATCTCCCCGATCCATCATCAGAAGTTTATGTGGTGAAGTCATGATATATATTGGAGTTCACCCTAATTTTTATTATTATGTTCTGTTTATAACTTTGATTGTAATCATTTTGATCATACTGAAATATTGGAAAAATAAGGCCAAATAACCACCACGGTCTTAAACATTTTATTTTGTTTTTCCATGTGGGGAAAATAAGCATATAAAGTCAAAGGAAAAGATTCACCACAGAGAGGCGCAGAGATATGTTGTTTTTCTCTGCAAGCCTCTGCGCTCTCTGCGGTTTTTTGAATAGTCCCAGTAAATAATAAAAAGTCTCCGTTGAAAAAGGTTATAAAACTTTACAAGAACATGCTGATGCACTGACAACCGAAAACGAAAAATCTAATGATTGAGATTATTTTTATCATACCAAGATTTGTGACTATATATCTTCAACCTCTAAGCTCTATTGATCATTTCTAATGTAGTGATTATCCTGGCTGCCATGCTCTGGATGCTGGCAGGCCTCAGGATATGTGCTGCAGGTCCGGCCTTCAGTAGGTGGGGAGGGCTGCCAGCGGGCGCTGGTGCCATTGAGACAATGAGCAAAAGAGAAATAATAAAAGAGAAGTAGCAATAAAGACTATTGATAAGCACCAACCGGAGATGTGAACAAATGAAAATACTTGCACTTATGGGCAGCCCCAGGAAAGGTGGCAATACAGACATACTGATCGACAAGGTCATTAACGGCGCACAGGCCGCCGGACACCAGAGTGAAAAACTATACTTATATGACCTCACCCTCCTGCCGTGCATAGACTGCCGCGACTGCAGTTCAGGTGACAGGGTCTGTAACAGGGATGACAACATGCAGGATATCTATCCCGGGATCGATGCTGCTGATGTAATCCTGTTCGGCACACCACTGTACTGGTACGGACCCTCCGGACCAATGAAGTTATTGATGGACAGGCTGCTGCCCTATAGCGAGACTGAAAAGTTGAAAGGCAAACGGGCGGTTTTGGTCATCCCATCTGCCGAAGGGGCTGATGCATGTGAGCCAGTGGTAACGATGTTCAGGCTGTCCCTGGACTACCTTGGTGTGGATATTACAGATATGTTGCTGCCAACAGCTTACGCGAAGGGTGAGATTGCCGGGAATGTCGAAGAGCTGGAGCGGGCTTATGGGATAGGGGCTGCCCTGTAGACATAAATGATATCAACTATATTACCGCTATAAACAGCCATACAGGAATGAACCAGACTTCAATCCCATTGAATATTTGCCTTTTAAAATCATTTTTTGTTACTATGAGACCTTTATTTAACTTGAATCTATTACAAAATTTCAAAACAGACTTGATATCGCTCTGGCCTATTAAATTCTGGTATTTAACTTCTACAGGTAACAGTGCATTATCAATTGAAACTACAAAGTCCACTTCTTCAACATCCCTCCAGTAACTGACGTTTTCAAACTTCCTGATCAAATGGGTGAATACACAATTTTCCACCAGCACAGGTTCGTCAACAGATGTGGAAATAGCATTCCTGAGCCCTGTATCTATCATATAGACTTTCTTTTCTTTTTGCATAACCGCTTTTGATGAATATGAAAAATAATTCACAATAAAAACAAGGTACGTTTCCTCAAGATACCTGATATACCTGATCACTGTATCCACATCAATACCCAGGGCAGATGAAATTTTCCTAAAGCTGAACCTGTTGCCGATATTCTGTGCAAGATACGCTGCAATACTCTCAAGGGCCCTTACATCCTTAACAGAATACATTTTTAAAACATCTTTGTATATCGTATCATAGAAATACTGTTTTAATATTTGCCTGGATTTGCCAGCGTCCTCGTTAACTGTTCTCGGATAGCCACCGTATCGAAGATATTCCTGGAATAAGAGTACCAGTTTATTTTTTACCGGAAGGGCAGCATTATAAGCATCTTCAAAGTTTTCGTATGAAAAAGCTGTCTTTTCTATCAGGATATTATCCTTAGCCCGTATGAACTCACGGTAAGAAAATGGATATATCAAGAACCTTAAATTGCGTCCGGTAAGAGCCGCAGATTCATCTTTTATGGCAAGCGAACTTGAGCCGGATACAATGAATTTTATATTTGGATACTGGTCGAAGTATTTTTTCAGCCACATCTCCCAACCTTTGAAATACTGGACCTCATCTATGAATACGTATATTTTTTCGTCTTTTAATTCTCGTAAGATGATCTCTTGGTACGATTCAAACAACCGGATAAATAGGTCATCTCCCATATCCAGGGTAATTTCCGGATCATCCAGGGATATGTAGATGATATTCTTCGGGCTGGTACCGCTTTGCAGGAGTGAGTCTATAAGCTGGTAAATGATAGTTGTTTTTCCCGACCTGCGGGGACCTATGAGCGTCAGTATCTCACGGTCATCTATGAACCGTTCAATTTCCCTTGTTTTTTCACGTGGGATCGCATCCTGGAATTCAGACGGGACGTTACTGGTTGTCCACCAGTTGTTAACCAGGAACAGGTATTCTTTCATATATGTCATGTTTGATTTTATGATTAATAAAATTGTAGGTTAAATCTGACAATTTAGTTACTAAATTGTAGTTTAGGTATTACAATTCAATTATAAATTGTCGTTTGTGTCTGACAATCTGTCAATTTCCGCCTCCACACTGTAGTCTAAAGACTGCAATCCCTAAATACTTTTAAAAGAATATCTGGCCGGAGTAATTCAACCATGCCAATCACTAGATTCATACCAAAACAAAAGCACATGTCTACGACCTTAGGCGGAATGCTCATACTGGTCGGTGAGACCATGTTCCTGTTCTCAATGCTGAACCTCGTGCTGGTGACCAGGATACAGTACTACAACCCTGGCGACGCCTATATGCGCCAGTTATTCCCAAATTACCTGCTGTTCCTGGGGACCCTGGGTACTGCTGCGCTGGCTGGCGATGATATTAGTATACATATTCATCCTGCCCAGTAAGATGGTGTTCTCACAGCAACAGGCAGTAAAGGATGAGCGCAGTCCCACCCATAACCTTCTCATGGAAGTACATATGGAATTACAGGAACTAAAGGGCGAAGTGGACAGCCTTCGACAGGCGATAGATAAGGTTTAAGATAATTGGATAGAATAAGAAGTTTGCTCTCCTTGTGCTTTTGGAGGAGTAGTGTCCCGATAGGGTAGCGGATATCCTTGAAGCTTGCGGAGCTTTAGACCCGGGTTCGAGTCCCGGTCGGGACGTACTTCCTGTATTTCCCTAACGAATTATCCCCTATCTCGAAGGATAAATATCAGGTTCGTCTGACCTGACCAGTGGTTTTGAGATATGCCTCCTGGCACAGGGCGGCACTTCATATATACCTGGTCTGATACCTCTGTCCATAGGGGTTCGAACGACCTCACCACTTTTTGTATTACAATTTTTACACCTGAAGCCCTGTCCACTGCCTGCGGATTTCATGTGCTTGCCGCACGTTGGGCAGACAGGATTACTGGTCTTTTCATAAGCTGCCAGTTCGAGTATCCAGATCTTCTCAACATTCAGTGTCCCGTTGGCAACACCACCATAAACACTCACTTTATCACCTGGTATCAGTTCTTTAATAATATTCCTGAAACCTTTGGTGGGTTCAAAGGCCGCGCACCTTATGGTGCCAGAACCCATTAAGGTGAAAAACATATGACCGCCCCTAATAGTTACCGGCCTGTCAACCACAGTCCCTGTCAACTTGTAAGACCTTTCTTCCAGTACATCACTTATCTGTGCATCAAGCAGGTGAAAATCCGTTCCCTGGTTGGTCCTGTACAAAAGTGTATGCCCGGCAGGTTCTGAGCCGATAATATCGAAAGCCATTTCAATAGATTGTACATCGTCGCCCCTGATACCGAACAGTACAGGGTCCGGGGAGTGGGGTGCAAATACAATTGTGTTATTGGAAATATCCACAGTATCCCATGTTTTGGGGTATGTCTCCCTGTTTGCCCTGAACACAGATTCCCTATTGATCTGCCTGGGTGTGCCGAAGTTCCCTGGCTGGCGGTAGGCTATAAGTTCATAGGTGTGGTCGGGAAGGTCGCACAGTACAAAACCGCATGCTGCCAGTGCACCGATAAGGCCGCGTCCGTTCTTGAATCCCTTGTGTTTTATCCCGTATTTATTAATAAGGGAACGGGCATCCTCCACAGTCAATACATCACGCATAGCCTGCCACATGAAACTTTCCAGGTCTTGCCTGAATTTCGGATCATTTCGTCCCTGGTCAATTAAGAAAACGATGCCAGGATTGGTGTTTTCGCAGTCCATGTCGGCCATGTCTTGCACAAGGGATATGGTAGTATTCACGATCTGCTCTTCTAAATCCGGGTAAGTATCTATCTCTATTGCCAGTGCCGCATTACCCCGTGTCTTGTACTTAATGTTCGGGTTCAACCTGATAAGGTGGGGCAAGCCCCTTATTTCTCCCAGGTCTTTAAGTTTGTCAATGAGGATGGATGTCAGATAGGTGGTGCACATACCATCCAAAGAGTCTGTATCATCAATTCCTATGATCATGGGATGGTTCCGTTAAACACGGTAACAGCTGTGCCTTCCATGAAAGCAAGATCATTTTCGATTACGATATTGAGTATTCCACCCAACGTATTTACGGTGACCTCATTCCCGGTCAGGCCAAGGCGCTGAGCAATCACGGCAGCAGCCACCGAGCCTGTACCGCAGCTAAGGGTCTCACCCTCTATACCCCGTTCATAGGTGCGCATGTTCAAGATGCCGTCAGGAGTAACATTGACAAAATTTACATTTGTTCCTTTTGGGAATACAAAGTGGTACCTGATTGGCCGGGCCAGTCTGTCTATATCGATACTTTCCAGGTCATCCACAAATATCACGGCATGGGGCACGCCTGTATTGACGAGGGAGACCTGCATATCTTCAAGTGTTTCGTCGATGAACTCACCTTCGCCTTTCATGGGTATGTCCTTCCTGTTAAACAGGGGCTTTCCCATGTTCACCTTCACCAGCACCTTATTACCCTGGCATTTCACTTCTACTGGGAGTATCCCGGCCATAGTCTCTACCATTGCAGTGCCAGGAGAGATATATCCTGCGTCCATGGCATATTTCACCAGACACCTGATGCCGTTGCCGCACATCTCTGCCTCTGAGCGGTCGGGCTGGAAGAGCCTCATCTTTATGTCAGATGAAGATGATCCCGACAGGAAGATCACACCATCAGCGCCGATGCCGAACCGTCGGTTGCAGTACTTTTCAGCAAAGCCTGGTTTGCTATTATCCGGTACTACTAAGTCGTTGTGTTCGTCGATTACAATGAAATCGTTGCCATTTCCATGGAGCTTGGTGAATTGTATCATAATGTGCTTCCTTCCTGGTTGTTTTGTATCTCCAAAGTCATGATATTTACTTATCCCTGATAGTCCCAGGGAACACAATATGTCTCACCATCAATTCTTGTTCCTTTTGCCAGTTTGAATCTTCTCAGCACGATAAATATCTGTGTAAGTTCGCCTTGCCTCATACCAAAATTCTGCAATAATTCCATGGGCGTGACTTTTCCCATTTCTTTTATAAATTCATACACCTTTCTCTGCTCCTCGAGAAGTTCCTCTGGTTTCACCTCTCCAAATGTTTCTGAAAACTTATCAACACCGGATTGAGCTACCGGATCACATGGATGTTGCGGCATCGCATTATCAATATAGCAATCCTCACAGACTCGCTCGTCTTTAAGCACATAAGAATCTCCATCTTCCACTTCAGCGCCACACCTCTTACACTTCAACCTCATTCCTTCACCTCCAGACCATGGAAGCAAAGGCAAATCCCGAACCACCGCAGATCAGTCCTGCAACGAGTGCCGCTTCCAATAATTCCTCTTTCTTTATTCCATTCTTTAAAGCCTCTTTCGTATGGTTTTTTATGCAGGACTCGCATTTAAGCGCTACTGTGCATCCTAAAGCGATCAACATCTTCTCCTTACTTGAAAGTGCACCCTCATCCATTATCACCGATCTAAATTTTTGAAAACCATTCAATGCATTCCTGTTCGCCGCTGAAAGAAATCTCAATGCTGGTATATCATCCACCTGTGCTTCTCCTTCGTTCATCTCAATATCACCACTTAAAAAACCTATGTCGTAAATTCACGGTATACTCAGGACAAATGTCCAATGCATGTATATAGCATCTCAATTTTGCTATTTTTAATTTTGCCCGTCAATGTGTATTTCAGCAATTTAATGAGACTATCGTTTTAGCCCGCAATTTTCATGCACTCAAGTCTCATCCACTTCATGTTTCCATCTTTATAAAACCATTTTGGTCGATTTAGCCACTTTTAGCCCTGCATTTGCCCATATTTTCCATTTTTCTGCATCCCTTTCAAATTAAATGGCAATTCCTTATGTTGCTCGGAATTTTGAGACACAGATTAGATTGATTGCACAGATTAATATTTGTTGTGAATATCAGTGTAATTTGTATCTATATTAATTTTGCATTATGCCATACTTTTTGAAATTGATACATTTATCTCACCTTTTCCGCCACTTTTCAACACATTTTTAAAAAGTCTGAGTTACCCACAACGTTTGCAAATCTCTTCATATTAACAGCAATTGCAGTAATAGTCGCTTGAATATTCAATTTTAGCACGCCCTAATATTCACCGAATAATGTTGTGGAAATATTAAAAAATCAAAGTGGACCGGTCGGGAATTGAACCCGAGGCCTCTACCATTCAGGTTGGACAGCCTGTTTGGCCAGTCCAAATGCCAAGGTAGCGATCTTCCCCTGATCTACCGGCCCGCTATTCGGGTGTTCTGTCATATATCCAATCTGAAATAAAGCTTTTGTTTGGTTTATGAGGGATTCATGTGTTTTGCCTGATACACCTGGAACAGGAAATGTTTGCTTTGTTGAAATAATCTGGGTTTATGATGCCATATTTCGAATGCAAAACTAGAAACCTGATAAGGTTTTTATTATATTATCCTAATTGTATCGATAAATTACACAATACTAAAAAGGGGATATCCATGTTCACAATACAAAACCATCTGGAAAAACGCAATGGTCACCTCATAATCGGAGGGGTGAATACCGTTGATCTGGTTGAAGAATTCGGGACACCATTGTATGTAACCAACGAGCAGCGCGTCAGGGACAATTACCGCCGATATCATCAGGCATTTCCCGAAGCAGACCTCTATTATGCAGCCAAGGCCAATAATAATTTTACGATCATGCGTATCCTGGCTCAGGAGGGCGCAGGAGCCGATGTATTTAGTGACGGTGAACTTTATCTTGCCCTGCTTGCAGGAATACCAAGTGAGAAGATACTTTTCAACGGCAACTCCAAGACCGACAAAGAACTGGAAATGGCTGTGGAGACCGGGGTAAGGGTCTCAGTGGACTCACTGGATGAGCTGCATACACTAAGCCGGATAGCATCTTCACAGAAAAAGACCATGGATATAGCCTTAAGGGTCAATCCCGATGTATCGCCTGCGACCCATCCCAAGATAAGTACCGGACTTAAGACCTCCAAATTCGGGATACCGCACAAGGAAGTTGTGGAAGCCTACAAGGAAGCAATAGAACTCGAAGGGATAAACCCCATAGGTATGCACTGCCATATCGGCAGCCAGATACTTGATATATCCCCTTTTGGCGAAACCATCAACCGTATGATGGACTTGGTTGAACAGGTGACACGCCTTGGTGTGGAACTGGAATTTTTGGATATCGGTTCGGGCCTGGGTATCCCTTACAAGAAAGGTGAGGTCGCACCCACACCACAAGACCTGTCAGACATTATACTTCCAATATTCCAAAAGCGGTCCCAGGCTATTGGAGTGGGTATAAAACTTGTGATCGAGCCGGGCAGGTATTTGCTGGGAGATACTACCATTCTGCTTACCTCAGTGAATACCATAAAAAAGGCGGCAAAGAAGTTCGTGGGCGTAGATGCGGGGTTTAACCTGTTGATAAGACCGGCAATGTACGATAGCTATCACCATGTAGTAGTGGCAAATAAAGTGGCTGACCCGGTATCCAGCATATATACAGTGGTCGGGCCGATATGTGAAACAGGTGACATACTTGCACATGACAGGGAACTGCCCGCAGTGGAGAAAGATGATATCATTGCCATACTTGATGCCGGAGCCTATGGTTTTTGTATGAGCAGCCAGTATAACGGGCGGCCCAGGTGTGCGGAAGTACTGGTCAATGAAGGTAAGGTGGATGTTATCAGGAAGGCCGAGAACTTTGATGACCTTATGGTAAAACAACTTGTTCCGGCACGGTTCTTATAAGTTTCCGGTTAGAGGATTTTCCAAATATTTACCCGGGTTCACTGAAAAATACGACAGGTTAAAGTGGATTTAAAATGAAAAATAATATACAAATTTTCGACATCTATCTAATTAAATTACCAGTTCCGGAGCGATGGTTTTGACAGTTGAAGTAAACAGGTTCAAATGTGGATATTGTGGTGCATGTGTGAGTGTCTGTCCTTCCGGTGCTCTTGAACTGATTGAAACATGGATCGAAGTGGATAAGACATGCACTGACTGTGGGATCTGTGCCGGAATATGTCCGGTTGGAGCGCTGGAGGTCCCTGAATGAAGGACCGTTATGATGTGATAGTAGTAGGTGCGGGACCCGCGGGTTCAATGACGGCAAAGACTGCAGCTAATGAGGGGCTTGATGTCCTGCTTATCGAGAAACGACAGCAGATAGGTGACCCGGTTAGGTGTGCCGAGGGTGTAAATAAAGAATATCTTAAGGAATTTATCCAGCCGGACCCCGCATGGATATCTGCCGAGGTCAAGGGTTCAAAGATATACGCACCGGACGGTGCCATGGTTGAGATGGGGGAAGAGCTCTCTGGCTCTGAAGTTGGATATGTACTGGAACGAAAGGTGTTCGACCGTGCGCTGGCCAGGGATGCGGCACTTGCCGGGGCTGAGGTGATGGTCAAGACAAGGGCAACCGGATTGTTGATGGAAGATGGTTTTGTTAAAGGCATTAAAGCACAACACATGGGTGAAAAATATAACATCCGGGCAGATATTGTGGTGGGTGCCGATGGAGTTGAGTCAAAGGTAGGTCGCTGGGCAGGTATTGACACTACCTTAAAGCCAAAAGATATTTGCACCTGTGCCCAGTATATCATGACCGATATTGATATTGATACTGATTTTTGTAAATTCTACCTGGGGCACAAGATCGCTCCATTGGGGTATATCTGGGTATTCCCGAAAGGTAATAATATGGCTAATGTCGGGATAGGTATTACAGGTAATATGTCAGGTGAGGTCAGGGCAAAGGAACTCCTGGATGATTTTGTACAGAAACGTTACCCTGGCGGCAAGGTGATAGAATTTATAGTTGGGGGGGTGCCTGTGTGCGGTACAATTGAGAGGACTGTTGCCAACGGGCTTATGCTTGTGGGGGATGCTGCACGTCAGTCAGACCCGGTAACCGGTGGCGGGATATTTAATTCCATATGGGCAGGGGATATTGCGGGCAAGGTGGCAGCTAATGCCATTAAGCATTCGGATGTATCTGCCGGGTTCCTGCAGGAATATGAGACGAAATGGCGTGCTGAACTGGGGCGTGACCTGGATATGAGTTTGGTTGTCAAGGAGCGGTTTACCAGACTGACAGATGATGAGCTGAATACGCTGGGCCATTCCCTTGAGGGAATTGACCTGGACAGCGTTTCACTTATCGGGCTGCTGTGGGCTCTGTTCAAAGCTAACAAGAAACTGTTATGGGACTTGAGGAGTATATTTAAGGGCATTAAAGAAATCGAAATGGAAGCAAGTGTGGAGGTAAATTCATGAACGATATAGATCTTGGACCTAAATCTGGTGCTTTGTTGTTTAACAGCCTGAAGGATAAAAATAGTATTATATTAGCAGCCAATCCCAGAATTGTCCTGGTGAGCAAGGGTATATTCCAGGCTGCCAGGGATATGGATGCGGCATTGATCGTTGAGATTGCCAGGTCTGAATGTGACCTGGAAGGTGGATACACGGGACTAAAACCGGCCGAGTTCTCGCGCAGGACCAATGAAACAGCCAGGGAGGTTGGATTTGACATATGGGCATTGCATGCTGACCATATTGGTATAAAGAAGGGCACACCAGAGGATATTGAGGGAACCAGGGAACTTGTGAGCGGCCAGATCGATGCGGGTTTTACTTCTTTTGCTATTGATGCGTCCCACCTGTTCAATTTCCAGGGCGGTGATCTGAGGGAAGAGCTGGCCGATAATATCAATGCCACCACAGAGATTGGAAGGCATATCGAGGAGAAGATGGCAGGACGGGGGTACGGTCTTGAGGTTGAGGTCGGTGAGATCGGCAGGGAGGATGAGTCTGGCAGGGTGCTGACCAGTCCCGAGGAGGGAGTTACTTTTATTACGGCGCTGAACGAGAACGGCATCAAACCCCATGTGCTGGCTATTGCCAACGGCAGTGCCCACGGTAATACTTATGATGCCGAAGGGAACCTTGTCGAGCAGGTGTCTATCGATATCCAACGGACTATGGCTGTGGCAAAGGCTCTGAGGGACAATAACCTGGATGTGAGGATAGCCCAGCATGGTATTACCGGCACTCCCCGCGACCTGATTCACAATCATTTCCCGCACGGGGATATTGTCAAGGGTAATGTGGCTACGTTCTACCAGAACCTGGTGTGGGACCTGTTCAAGGTTTACGAGCCTGAACTGTACAGTGATATCTGGAACTGGACGCTGGAGAATTATAGGGAGCAGGCTAAGGGTAAGGCTGACAATGAGGTATTTGGCAAGTTCAGCAAGTTTGCTATTAAGCAGTTCTTTGACAGGATCTATGGTGTGGGCGAGGATACGAAACAGGCTATTACTGCGCTGTCGTATGCCGAGACATTGGTGTTCTTAAAGGCGTTCAATGCCGGGGGCACGGCACAGATTGTCAGGGATGCAATGAGGTAGTGTATGGTTGTTTTCTGCTAGGCTCTTCGGGTGGGTCTTACAGGGGATGATTCTGGAAAAACGCTATATACAGGGGGGGTACATTTCGTATGGGGTATACCGGCGACTCGTGTAATATCATGAATATAGATATCCAACATAAGGTTGTGGATGCCTAAGACTTGTAGTCGGGCGGTGGCGTGGTCGGGGCTCGATTGATAAGAAAAACGAAACTGTAATTTTCCTTAATTTTGAACATCACGATAAAGTATATCGATAATATGCACTTGATTTTCATTTTGAAAACGTTGTTTTACATTAATCTTCATATCGTCTGACTTCCTGACTAATAATTGCACAACTAACAAACCACTTCACTTTGCAGGCGAACAGGTTATATTTTATCAGGTATTACCCCCCACACAATGCGCATATCCTACCTTGCCCTTTCAGATACACGATGCACAGTGCAGATACCGGGCTGCAACTTCAATTGCCGGGGCTGTTTCAGTAACCAACGACACAGCGGCGGCGTAGAAGTATCAGCAGAGCGCATAGCCGGACACATCCCGCCAGGGAATGAAGTAATGCTGGCAGGGGGCGAACCCACCCTTTACAGGCAGGAATTGCTGTCACTTATACATGAACTGGACTGGCAGAATATAATCCTGTCCACAAACGGATACCTGCTGGACAGGGCACTGCTGGAGAGCCTTTGTGGTATCACCGTACACATTGACCTGAAAGCCCTTGACCCAAAACTGCACAGGTGGTACACAGGAAAAGATAACGCTACCGTGCTGGAGGCGATAAGGATGCTCCATGACCTTGATTTCGATTTTGAAGTGAGCACGGTCTATATTCCAGGAATTGTGGAGACCATGGAGATTAAGAA
>Ga0255366_10030_pt2 | contig 14106 bp, 13 predicted proteins | sample ANMaggSeSYBR01C4_FD_182086 | JGI IMG/M metagenome (GOLD analysis project Ga0255366, IMG submission 182086) | Sediment cell enrichment communities from methane seep in Santa Monica Basin, California, United Staets - ANME aggregate JGI... | ecosystem: Environmental > Aquatic > Marine > Cold seeps >... | reverse complement strand
CTGATATAGGTAAAAACACCTTGAAAAGCGGCAAGGACAAAAAACGAGACAGCAATCCAGGGGATATACTTACCGATATCATCATCGCTGACAAGCGCGTCTACAAATTGCCCCAGAATGAGATAAGTGCCGGAGCGGAACGCTGCCGCAAAGCCAAGGCAGAGAGCTGCAAACAAGTAAATTCGTTTGTAGCCGCTCATTAAATTCCAGAGAGACTTGAGCTTGTTCTCTGATATTGTTGACCTGATGTCAAACGGTGCTGAATTAGTAGACATATGAAAAATTATTTAATCCTACTGTCTGTTTCTAAAACCAAAGAAATTTGATTTGAGTTGTCGATAAGCGGCTGTATTTTACCGCTGGATAATTCTTTAATTGCTTCTTGTAATTCGTCATAAGAGTTAACAGAAATTGTATAAACGAGCTTTACTTTATCAGTAAAAGATTCTGTAACTATTTTTCCCTGATGTTTAAGAATAGCCCTATCGATCATTTCGTAGAGAGAATATGGGCATTCCAAGGATACATAATGCACCAGGGTCTTTTTTGCTTTTGGCACAGAAGCTATGATCTCTCGAGCTGAATCACTATAGGCTTTAACTAAACCTCCGGTGCCTAGCTTTGTCCCTCCGAAATAACGGGTAATTACCAGGACAGTATCGCCTAATCCACTGCCTTTCAGTACGGATAACGCGGGACGGCCAGCGGTACCGGAAGGTTCACCATTGTCGCTGGAATGAGCAATCATCGAAGAGCCATGGCCGATAATAAAGGCCGGTACGTTGTGGGTTGCGTCAGAATACTTATTGTTTATCTGTGTAATAAAATCTTTTGCTTCTTCAACCGAGAACGCAGGAGATATTGTAGCAATAAAACGCGAATTTGCCACCATGAATTCAAGGGAATAGCGCGAGGCAGGTACGAAATAACTTTCCATAGGTTACAGTTAAAGGCATATAGAATGAATAACTATTGTACATCAGGCAGTAGATGATGAAAAGATAGAAGCGAGTGAGGGTGCAAAAATGAGGCAAATGTTTAGAATTTGCCATTACAAGAGTAATGAAAAATTTTCATGACCTGAAAAGTTAGAAAAGTCAGGTGGAGTGCCTGGGTTTCTTAATGTGCCAGATTACTTTTCCGAGAATATCAGCTGAAGCAATAGGACCTATTTTGCTGCTGTCAACACTAAGCGGATGGTTTCCTGTGACATGAATCTGCTGCAGATCGGAATTTGCCCAGTGTACCTCTTTTATCATCAAGCCATACGAAGGATGAGTAAAGACTACTATATCGCCCTCGCTGATTGATCCAAATAGAAAGATGTATTTTCTAATGAGTACATAATCGCCGGGGAAAAAAAGAGGTGACAGGCTTTCGCCTGTCACCTTGATGATTTTGAGCATTAAAGATCAGGGTAAACCATTTCCAGACCTGGGGCGTAAGGAGCTTTTGCCTTTTTGGTCTTTATGTTTTTAGTCGCCCAAAATATTTCAGCAAATTGGTTTATGGCATCAACAAATGCTACTCCATCGTCGCGATTGCATGTTTGCCGACTCTTGGAGCCTAGCTGCATAATCTTATGAACCAGCCCAGTAAGTTCTGGGAATTTTTCAAGATGAGTATCTTTTATGTAATCACCCCAAATTACACGGATTTCGTGTTTTGCTTTTTCTGCGTGTTCTTCCTTGACGGTTATGTAACGAGAGAGAGTATTGTGGTACTCTAATCTACCTTTTTCCTCACCTTGTTCAAGGGAAATCATCAGATCCATCATACGGACAACAGTGAGAGCGTTAATTTGAGCAGGGGAGGGATCGTAAATGCCGCAGGGAACATCACAATGGGCTTTGGCTTCGAAGAATGAGAGATATTTGTCAACGGATTGGACAAATTTGTAAAACATGAGAAACTCCTTTAAATATTTAGTTCACTCTAAAGAATTTTACCCTGAGAATAGAAACCAATTTGTAATTATTTTATTATAAATATATGCATGAGCCTAACGGTCAGTGAATCTCACCCTCGACTTGGCCTTCAACGAGAGAATCCCAAGGATAATCTTCAGTACCCAGGGCAGCTTCCCTGACGGATGGATTATCCGCAAGAAAACCCCGGTAACTATCCGGAAGTTGAGCTGCAATTGCTTTCATCAGCTCTAATCCGATTTGGTCAAGCTGTTTTCTACGTTCTCTCCCCCGGCCAGTTGTAGTGAATGGGCCGACCGGCTTACCTATTTTTACTATTGTTGGTGGCCTTTTCCCGAGTTTGATGGGAAAGATTGAATTTAAGCCATAAATTCCCAGGGGAAGAACTTTAGCTCCTGTTTGAGAAGCCAGATAGGCTGCACCTGGGCGGGCAGGGCGGAGAACTTCAGCCCAGCTACCTCCTTCGGGCATGATTCCCAGAACTCCGTTTTGGTTCAGGATTTCTTCAGCTGCTCTCAATGCAAAGCGAGAGCCAGTTCCTCGGAAAACAGGATAGTATCCCCAAATCTGAGGAATGAATTGAACCAGTTTGGGAGCATGAGGAAATTCTGCCCCACCGACAAATTCGATCGAGTAGGGCAGTGAGCTTAGCAATGCGACCGGATCAATAAAACTAAAATGATTTGCGATTACAAGAAGGGGGCCAGAAGAAGGTAGGTTCTCTGAGCCTTCAATGCGGAAATCACTGACTAAAGATAAGGCAGCTTTCGCTAACTTTTTGAGCAAGCCGCGGATGATTAAACGGCGGGGATATTTTATCGACTGGTTCATGATTCAATATATTCTTTTGTCGGGTCATTAACACCAAGAAGGATGAAAAGACCTGCGAGCAAAAAGATAATGATTGATCCAATGGCTACTCTTTGTCCGAGCTGTTCAGCCGCGAGCGCAAGATAACCCTGTTTTTGGAAGTAAATTGCTGCTTCGTAGGCCAGGAAACCGTAAACAGTTGGTCCAATAAATGAAGATGTCCTACCGGTAACAGCGAATAAGCCATAAAATTCTGCACTTCTTCCTTCGGGGGCAAAATATCCTACTAGAGTTCTGCTGACTGACTGGACTCCGGTAAGAGCAAGACCAGCCAATGCACCAATAATAAAAAATTGGGTTAAGTTCTGGGCAAACAACATGCCCAGGACTACGCCGATCATCATCAAGATTGAGTATATTAGAGAGCGTTTATAACCAAACTTAACGCCGGCAATTCCAGCGACGTAAGCACCAATTACGCTGGTTGCCTGGACGATAATCATGAAGATGATAAGTTGAGTCTGGGTCATGCCAAATAATACTGCACCAATGATGGCAGCGAAGTTTAAAGCCATCAAAATCCCGTCGTTGTATACTAAGAAAGCAATAATGAAGCGCAAGAAATCCTTGTAATCGCCAAGCGTTTTTAAAGTTTCGATTAATCTGTTAAAAGCGACAGAGAAAACATTTTCGCCATCGGGAAGATTTGCAGGAACGGCTTTTTCCTTTATCCAAAGGAATGCAGGCAAAGCTGCGACCGCAAAATAAATTGAGGTAAAGACCAGAGAGAGTCGAACAACGAGTGTGCCGCCTACGATAACAATTATGGGCAGAAGAATTAATAAGACGAGAATTCCACCTAATGAACCAATTGCCCAGCCATTGCCGGATACTCGACCCATGTCCTCCGGTTCGGCAATCTCGGGAAGAAGTGAGTTATAAAACACCTGTCCGGATCTGTAGCCAATCTCAGCAATAATAAAAAAGAGCATACCAAAAAGTACGTCACCTTTTTCAACAAAGAACAACAAGCCAGTGAAAACCCAAGTAATGGCTGAAAAGATGAAGAGAAATTTCTTTTTTGATGCAGAAAAGTCAGCGATTGCACCTAGAATAGGTGAAATTAACGCCACGGCCAACATGGCAACGCCAACTGCAATTCCCCAATAGCGCGATCCTTCAGCGCCACCTACGACCGTGCCTTTAAAATATGCAGAGTAAACCGCAAGCAGAATGACAGCAGCGTAAGCTGAATTGCCAAAATCGTATAGATACCAGGCAAGGTGTTCTCTATTGGTGGATTTGAGTTTTGATAACATAGACATCGATGCTCCTCAATATAGTAGGAATAATAAAAATTGGAGACCTAAATTCAATCAAAAAATAGGCTAGCTTGAATATTAATGTCGTCCACAGGTTACAAAGGTTTGATAATAATAACAAAAATCAATTACAACCGTTACAAATCTAAATCGTAAACTCGATGCGTTTTGGTCCATTTCATGGTGAAGTGGCTCGATTCTCCCAGGCTGGCTATATTATCTTCCCGGGTTTGAACGGTTTCAACAAAATCGAAGTTAAATTCATGAAAGGTTTTTTCTAATTCTGTATAGATGACAGCTGTTGAGCCAAGCCCGTGGTACTCCGGAACAATTCCAATGCCGTTGGTGTCCATATACTTGGTAGTTTTAAATTCGCGCCAGATATGGAACCAACCAAGCGGGAAAAGCCTGCCGTTTGTTTTTTGCAAACCCCTGCAAATATTAGGGTAGCTGAAAAGAAAACCGATAATTTTGTCATCTTTATAAACCAATTTAATTAATCGGGGGTCAGCAATTGATAACATTCGTTTTGCAATAAGTGTGATTTCGTCTTCTGTGATCGGGCTGAATCCCTCTGAACCTGAAAATGCAGAATTGTAAACAAGACGCAGTTCAGGCGCGATTGAAAGGAGTTCTTTTTTGGAATTAAATTTCCTTACCCAGAAACCGCTGCGTTTCTTAACTTTTTCGGCAACTCGCTTGACCTTTTCAGAAAGACCGATAGTTGTATCCAGATAACCAGAATAGTAATCAAACATTTTTTGAAAACCTGCTCGCTTTACCAGGTTGTCATAATAAGGAAAATTATAGGATATGCCTATTGCGGGAATTTGATCAAAACCTTCAACTAACAAGCCAATTCCATCTCCTTGAAGGAGTCCTTTTGGTCCATAAACGCGATCGTGCCCTCGTTCTCTGGCCCAGTTGAAAACTGCTCCAAAGAGCGCATTGGACACTTCTCGATCATCTATTGAATCAAAAAAATAAAAACATGAAGTATTCCAGTGTTTGGTTTGTTTTCATCGTCTGTTGGAAATTGCACTTATTCTTCCCAGCGTTTTTCCATTGTTCTCAGCGATAAAAAAATCCGCAGAAGAATGTTGGTAAAACGGATAGGAGGTCCTGTCCATAAGGTAACGGGTATCTGAGCGCATTTGTGGGACCCAGAAATGATTATTTCTGTACAGATCAAAAGGAAGCTGAATGAATTTTTTGATATCAGATTTATTTTCAGTATTAATTAAGCGAACATTCATCAAGATTCTCCATGCTCCCGGAGCACAATAAAAAGATTATACCGTGAGGTGAATGAAAATGAGCAGGGGATTGGAAAAGCAAAGAGTAACTTGAAAATTGTTGAGCAAAATCGGACAACAAGGTATATGTTGATTCAGGGCAGTTCGCTAGTAGAACGTTACGATAAAGAATAAATCAATTAGATTGAGAATTTAATCCACATAATACCTGGTACTTTAATCTGGATAATATTGAGATTGCGCATAGACAAAATAGTAAACATATATATAATTAAAAATATAATTAAGCATAGAATTATCAAAAAAACATTGAGAAGAGAATAATTACCAGAAAAAATTTATATAGCTGTTCTTAATGGGCACTAAATTTGATAGGTAATTATATGGTAAACTGAAAATGAAGCCATTAGAAGCAGGTGTTTGATTAATTGAGCGGAACCTGATCAGGCCAGAGGAGTCAGTAGGATGAAATATCATATCTTGATCATTGACGATAACGAGAAAACACTGGAAGTGCTAAAGCTTTCTTTAGAAAGGGCAGGCTTTAGAGTAACAACAGCTGAATCGTGGGAAACTGTCGAAGATAAAATCAAGATAGGATATAGGGTAAAAGATCCTTTTGACCTGATTGTTTTGGACTTGATGATTCCGGAAAGATCTGGATTTGAGATCTTGCGTTCACTTCATGTTGTTCTGGTTCCAATGCCTCCTGTAATTGTATTAAGTGCAATTACCGATATAAAAAAGAAAGTAGAGGCACGAGATTTAGGAGTAGCAAAATACCTTACCAAACCTACGACTCCAGACAGATTAGTCAAAGCTATAAGGGATGTGTTGATTTAAAAATTTATTGGCTGTTGTTATTTAGCAAATAGTCAATAGTGGGGGAAATAAGAATTTATTCGGTGTTCTGAAAAATGGCGAAGACGGACAGAATAGGTGCCTCTGGAATACCGGGCAAGGGGAGAATACGGGTGTTTGAACTTGCTAGAGATTATCCTATGTAGCTGAGACTGCTCTTGTTTTTTTCAATCAACGAATTTACTTCAGTTTGCGAAGGCGTAATCAGCGCCGATGTAGTGAGTGTTAATTCTCCAAAAAGAAAAACTTCAAAAAATAGGCGAAGAGGATGGGTATCGTAATAAACCCACAATTAAATTGGTCAGGATAGTCCACTTTGAGGAAATAAAGACCAATCTTGGGTTTTCCCAACAAAGATAGATTGGAGATCGGATACTGATAGAGAAGATAAATTGTTGTTTGGTGACACGATAACAACAATTTTTTCTGATTCGATAACAATAAATGTAATGCCGTCCGTATTTAAAGCTGGGCGCAGAACAGGATTTCACTGCCAGATTAAGAGGTTGAATTAAGCTGGATCAGGATATGGGTCCGGGTAAATGTTTGTTTGTAAGGATACCCCCGGTAATGTCCTGGCAAAATGAAGAATGGCAGGAGTAAACTGGTCGTCTAAATATGCTGAAAGGCCGAACAGGAATGGACTGGGTGTCACAGGTAAAGGGAGAACATAAACAAAAACAAAGATAAACGAGAGAAGGGAAAGGAAAAAATATTTATTTCATTGATGAAAGGCTAAAGGGATAATAAAATCAAAAAAATCAAACCTAGCGATCCACAATATCCAGCAAAGAGATAAAGAGACTTTTTGGAGAGATAAGATATAAACCAGCGGATTGCCAGGTAGCCAACCAGGGCAGCTGTAATGAAACCGGCTAAGTAGATTGGCAGTTTTGCCAGCAGGACGGGAGCTGCTAACAGGTCTGAAATAGCAAGTACCCCGGCTGCTGACATCACAGGCACCGACATTAAAAATGAAAACTTTGCTGAAGCTTCCCGGTTAAAGCCGCGAAGCATGCCGCCTGAAATTGTCGATCCTGAACGGGAGATGCCGGGAAACAGGGCAAAGACCTGGAAGAAACCTATCCAGAGAGAATCAAGCCAGCTAACTGCGTCAAGAGACTTGACTCGGGAGCCAAAAAATTCGGCGATAAGCAAAAAGATGCTGGTGAAAAGAAGAAATATAGCTGCTGCTTTTGGATTACTGAAAGAATTTTCAAATATTTCTTTGAAAAATATTGCTGCTAAACCGGCAGGAATAGTGGCAAGAATAAGGAACCAGCCAAGGCGAGAGTAAAAGTCGGACAAAGGTTTACGATTAACGATACCTCTAAGCATGGATTTAAGGATCAGAAGAAGATCTTTCCAAAAATAAATAATCACAGCAGTAAGAGTGGCTACCTGGACTAAAACATCAAAAATAAAAGCTTCTTGAGGAGGGATATCCCAACCAAAAACATATGGGGCTAAAACCAAATGCCCTGAGCTGGATATGGGTAAAAATTCCGATGCTCCCTGGATGATTCCCAGGATGATTGATTGCAATAAAGTCATAGTGAAAATCCATTGTTTTTCGCGTTCTCGAAATAAGAAGAAAAATAGTCGCTAATAGTTCCAGACATGATCGCAGAGCGCAGCTCTGAGGTCAGGTTGATCAGAAGATGAAGGTTATGGATAGAAAGCAAAATTGGTGCTAAAAGCTCATTAGATTTTACAAGATGGCGAAGATAGGATCTTGAAAAATTTTGGCACGTATAACAAGAACAGTCTTCAACAAGCGGCATTGGATCTTTTTCGTATTTTTTCCCAGAGATATTAATCCGTCCATACCTGGTAAAAGCTGACTTGTGCCTGGCCAGTCTGGTAGGATTGACACAATCAAACAAATCGATACCCCGATAAACTCCTTGAACAATATCCAGGGGTGTGCCAACGCCCATCAGGTAGCGAGGCTTATTTTCGGGGAGGTGCTTTATGACCAAATCAATTATTTCTAGCATTTCGGATTTTTTTTCCCCCACCGACAATCCTCCAATAGCATTGCCGGGGAAATCAAGTTCTGCAATGTACTGAGCTGAATGAACCCGCAGGTCAGGAAATATTCCACCCTGGACAATGCCAAAAAGGGCTTGGTCTTTTCTGGTATGGGCTTCCTGGCAGCGCTTAGCCCATGCGTGTGTTCTGCTAAGAGCAGATTCGTTATAAGAACGGTCGTAGGGATCCGGACATTCATCAAAACACATAATGATATCGGCTCCCAAGTGCTCCTGGATTTTGACAGCCTTTTCTGGAGTGAATACGTGAGATGAGCCATCGATGTGGCTTTTGAACGTTACTCCCTGGTCATCGATATCGTTGATTTTGCCGAGGGAAAAGACCTGAAAACCGCCAGAGTCTGTGAGAATGGGTTTATCCCAATTCATAAATGTGTGTAAGCCACCCATTTCAGCGATCACTTCAGAGCCTGGGCGTAAATAAAGATGGTAAGTATTGGCAAGAAGAATCTGGGCATTCAGCTCATTTAATTGGGCAGGAGTAACGCCCTTAACGGCGGCCTGTGTTCCAACAGGAGCAAAAGTTGGAGTAAGGATGGGGCCATGTGGTGTTGAAAATACACCCGCCCGGGCATTGCCATCAACCGCCTGGAGATCAAAAGAAAAGTGCCGAGTCATAGCGTGATTATATACCAAATCTTATATTGGTTTTAAGTATTGTGATGGAGGATGATAAAAACCCGTCGTGTTATAATAATCCACGTTCTATGGAAAAACAAATAGTTTAAGGGGATAAGAGATAATACAAAGGAGCAGTTAATGGAACGCTTGAATGTACCAGGTCCAAAAGCAAAACAGATCGTCGCGGAAGATAGTAAATTTATTTCAAATTCCTATCCTAGAGCCTACCCTTTTGTGATGGATCACGGAAAAGGAACAGAGGTTTGGGATGTAGATGGGAATCGGTATCTGGATTTCGCTGCCGGAATAGCTGTCACGGGAACCGGCCACAGCCACCCTGAAGTGGTAAAGGCGATAAAAGATCAGGCAGATAAATTTCTACATATATCTTCGGATTTTTATCATCCAATTTGGGTGGAACTTGCAAAAAGACTTGATAGCATATCACCATTCGAAGAAGAGGCTGCCTCCTTTATGACTAATTCTGGCACCGAAAGTGTTGAAGCTGCAATTAAACTCGCTAGATTTCATACTGGTCGATCTCAATTTATCGGTTTCCTTGGAGGATTTCACGGACGAACTTATGGGTCCCTGGCTTTTACTGCTAGCAAACCTGTTTATCGACACGGTTTCTTTCCCTTGATGAATGGGGTAGTTCATGCGCCTTATCCTGATCCATACAGGCAAATTCTTAACTCAAAAGAAGGTGAACCTTATGGGGAGACTGTTGTTCGTTATATTGAGGAGCAGTTAATCGGAAGAGTTGTTCCGGCTGACGATATAGCCGGAATATTAATTGAACCAATTCAAGGAGAGGGGGGATATATTGTGCCGGCAGAAGGATTTTTCCCTGCGCTTCGAAAGCTGTGCGATAAATATGGAATTATGCTGATAGCCGATGAAGTTCAATCCGGCATGGGGAGGACAGGGAAATGGTGGGCGATTGAGCATTTTGATGTAATACCAGATATTATAACCACGGCAAAAGGAATTGCATCGGGTATTCCTTTGGGAGCAATCATTGCTAAAAAGAGTGTTATGACCTGGCCAAAAGGAGCTCACGGTAATACATATGGTGGAAATCCTGTCGCTTCTGCTGCAGCGATTGCAACTATCGATTTAATAGAACGGGAGTATTTGCAGAACGCGACAGATATGGGTCAATACATGATGGGCGCGCTGGAAGAGATTAAATCCAGTCACGACAGTATTGGTGAAGTGAGAGGAATTGGATTAATGCTTGGTGTTGATTTTGTAAAAGATAAAACTTCAAGAAAGCCTGATGCTGAAATCAGGGACCAGGTTGAGAGACTCTCGTTTGAGTATGGATTAGTTACGCTTGGTTGTGGCAAGAGCACAATCCGCTTTGCTCCTCCATTGTCTATAACCAAAGGGGAAATAGACGAAGGTCTACAGATATTTAACCACGTGATTGGATTGGCAGAACGAGGAGAATAATATCTACTGTTCAAACCGAGAGCAATAAATAAATTAATGCTACCTGATCACAGAATCCGACAGAGAGATTATCTGCTTGAAATTACCCGCAGCCTTACTCAGGAATTAAATCTTGATAAGCTGCTTCAGCGAATTTTAGAATTAGCTGCTGAAATGCTTGCGGGGAAGGCAGGACTGATCGCCTTGAGAGAAGAACAAGGCGGTTGGGATATAGGTGCGTCTTATGGAATTCAACCAAAATTTTTACAATATGTAAAACCTGTACTGGCTGAGGTTCCGGAAAACGACGAACAAGCTGGGTTAGAACTGCCAGAAGTAAACAGGCTGCTTCAGCTGTTGACAAAACGGGCAAGCATGAATTTGTTAACCGGCGTGGGATTGCCGCTAATATCAGAAAAACGAGTTATCGGACTGATTTTCATTTTCAGAGGTTATCAAGGGTCGTTCTCTCAAAATGACAGGGCGATATTGCAAAGTTTTGCAGATCAAGCAGCCATAGCCGTAATAAATGCACAGTTATACTCCCAGGTTTCTCGCGAAAAAAGCAGGTTGAGCGCATTTTTAGATTACGCTGCAGACGGAATCGTAATAATGTCGGCTGATCATAAAATAGAAAAATGCAACCAGGCGTTTGCTAGGATTTTACGGAAGGATGTCGGTGACATTGAAGGAAAGGAACACAACCAAATAATCAATTGGGGATCACATCAGCATGGCCTGACACTTGAAGAGGCTGAATTGAATGGATGGCCGCTGACAGCAAAAGCGATTTTGTATGTGGAAGGCGACTTGAAACGACCTACAGGAGAAATGGTTCCCGTAGGTATAACTTATGCGCCTTTGCTATCTGGTGAAGGGCATCTGATTAACATAATTGGATCAGTGAGAGATATAACAAACTTCCGGGAAGCAGATGAAATTAAAAGCGTATTTGTTTCTGTTATAAGCCATGAACTAAAGACACCCGTTGCCTTAATTAAGGGTTATGTTGGGACCCTAAGGAGAAAAGATGTTTCCTGGGATAGCGAAATTGTGCAGGATAGCCTGGAGGTAATTGAAGAAGAAACTGATCGGCTAACAGAATTAATAGAAAATTTATTGGATGCATCCCGCTTACAGGCTGGAAGTTTCAGTTTAAATTTAGCTGAAATTAAAATAGATCAAATGGCAGCTGAAATGGCGGAAAGATTCCAAACCCAAACCAATCAACATAAAATAAAAGTTCAGTTCCCGGAAGAATTTCCAGTTATAGTTGGAGATAAGAAGAGGTTAGAACAAGTATTTTTTAATTTGCTTTCCAATTCTATTAAGTATTCACCTGAAGGTGGTGAAATATTAATCAGTGGACAAATCAGGTCGGAGCAAATAATAATCTGTGTTCAGGACCAAGGAATAGGTATCTCACAAGAAGACGTACCTCATATATTTGACAGATTTTACAGGGCCATTGAAGCAGCAAAGAACACTCAAGGAGCAGGGTTAGGCTTGTATTTAAGCAGAGCAATCATTGAAGCGCACAATGGACGCATGTGGGTCGAGACGCGACCCGATTCAGGGGCGCGGTTATGTTTTTCTCTACTGAGGGAAAAACAATTTACAGAAAAATTAATTGATAAAGAATAAAACATACAAATAAGAAGGTAGAGTGGTTATGCCAAAAATTCAAACAAGTTGTCCAAATTGTCAACAACCCATTGTCGCTGAAATCCAGCAGGTTATAGACGGAGGAAGAAATCCTCAACAGAAGGAATTAATCCTGTCCGGAGGATTGAACTTAGCTCAATGCCAGGTGTGTGGATTTCAAGGACAGCTTCCAGTGCCTATGGTTTACCATGACGCGGAAAAGGAGATTCTTTTCACATTCTCACCACCAGATATTGGAAAAACCATGGAAGAAAAAGAGGGTGCATTGGCTCCTTTGCTGAAAAAAATAATTGATAAACTTGAACCAGAAAAGAGAAAAGGATATTTATTTCAACCAAAAGATATGTTAACAATGAACAGCTTAATAAAAAGCATACTTTTAGAAGATGGCGTTACAGAAGAGATGATAGAAAGCCAACAGGAAAAAGTAAATTTACTAGACTCTCTATTTGCGCAAGAAGGAAAAGAATTAACAGAGACGATCAAAAATAATAATAACCGAATAGACAGAGAATTTTTTGCGCTGTTCGCTGAGATAGCTCAACGAATTATAAGCAGTCAAGACGAAAAAGCAATAGAAAAAATACAGGCCATCCAAGAAATATTAATGATCGAAACTGATGTTGGAAAAGAAATCATGGCCGAAACGCAGGAGATACAAGCCGCCAGAAAATCCCTGGAAGATTTGGGGAAAAATCTTACCAGATCATCCCTGTTGGAGTTGGTAATTAACGCGCCGACGAATGAACGAGTGAGGGCATTGACAAGTTTAGTGAGACCTGCGATGGACTATGAATTTTTTCAGATGTTTACAGAAAGGATCGAAAAATCAGCAGAAGAATTAAGAAGCAGCTTGGTCGAAAAAAGAAACTTAATGCTGAAGTTAACTCAGGAAATTGATCAACAAATGTATGAAAGAACAAATGCAGCAAAAGAAATAATCAATTCCATAATTGAAGAGGAATCACCGGAAGAAGCTCTGATAAAAATAATTGATCAAATTGATCAATTATTTGTTCAGACCCTGTCTGCGGAGTTGGAATTAGCTATAAAGGAAAAACAAACTGAGCGTAAGGACAAACTGGGCAATTTACTGCAAAAAATTCAAGAACTTACAACTCCTCCTGAATTAAAAATAATTGACCAGTTGTTATCCGCTGCTGACAAGGGTGAATTAGAAAACCTTTTAGAGGAGATGAAAGAACAAATCAGCCCTCAATTTGTTGATTACATGACATCAATTATCAGTAATTTTGAAGAGCAAATCAATGCTGCTGATGGTGATAACCAAGAAGAAATGAAGGAAACATTAATTAGGCTCAAGACAGTTTATAACGCCGTGATTCGCAGATCAATGAAAATTAAAATTGATGAGAATAAGAACTAGATTTTAATCTAAGGAAGGAATTTTTTATTGAGGGAGATATACGTCTAGTCAGTAGATCCGCTGGAACTGATTGGCGGATTGTCCAGGCGGTAACCCTGACCTCTGACTGTTATTATGTAATTGTGATGACTGTCAAGCTCAGAAATTCGCTCTCTTAAACGCCTAACCAGGGCATCAAGAGCCTGATCAGTAACTCCGACAGATTCTTGAGAACCCCAAACGGAATTAATAATTTCTGATCTTGAGATAACCCTGCCGGTGGAATCTAGCAGGAGTAATAACAATTTAAATTGCAATAAAGAAAGGGGAGGATCCAGCTCGCGGTTTAAAATCCAGGTTCTATGCGAGTCTTTTTCAAGACGGATTCGTCTGAAATAGGAGATGACAGAAGATTCAAAATCGCCGGGCGCAAGAGGCACAGTTGCATCTTGCCCGAGGAAGACAAATTCTTGTGCAAGAGCGATTTGGATGACATCCCCGTCTTCTAGATTTGTGAGCTCTGCAACAGGTTTTCCATTATGGAAAGTGCCATTTTTACTGGAAAGGTCCTCTAAGACAGGGCCATGCGGAGAAATAAATATACGAGCGTGTTTTCTGGAAACTTGTTGGTTGGGGATCATAATTTCACAAGCACCTGTGCGTCCAATAATTATTTCACCGGAAATGGACCAGCGGTAACCGTTTAATGAACCACCTTGACCTACAAGCACTGGCTGAGATTGGATAAGATCTTTCATAATGGAATTTTGTAAGTTGTGATAAGAG
>Ga0255366_10120_pt1 | contig 14113 bp, 10 predicted proteins | sample ANMaggSeSYBR01C4_FD_182086 | JGI IMG/M metagenome (GOLD analysis project Ga0255366, IMG submission 182086) | Sediment cell enrichment communities from methane seep in Santa Monica Basin, California, United Staets - ANME aggregate JGI... | ecosystem: Environmental > Aquatic > Marine > Cold seeps >... | reverse complement strand
CAAGGATCGTAAATCAGGAGTGTGGCAGATAACCGATGCCATGCCAACGCCTTCGTGGGTCTTTATTCTTTCCCGTTTTATCACGCTCGCTGGTGTCACGTTTATCATAAGCACACTTCTGCTTGCAGCCGGACTGATTGCGCAGTTATCCGCCGGTTTTACTGATATTGAATGGGGGTTGTATTTTAAGGATTTATACACCGCGCGTTTTGGCTGGATTACCTCTTTGCAAATAATCTGCATGGCATTCTTTCTTGGTTCTTTATTCAGCAGCCGTTTGAAAGGCCATGTGATTTCCATAGGTATCTTTATATTTCTCGTTATATCATGGGAGCTAAAGCTGATTGAACAATTGCGTTTTACATTTTCCTTTGCGCCTGGGGTTGAAGACTATTCTGAAATGAATGGCTACGGAGTGTTTGACGCGGCATTGCCCTGGTATGCCGGGGCCTGGAGCACGCTTGCTGTCGTGTTTATTCTGCTGACTGTTTTATTCTGGAACCGCGGCACAGATAGAACATGGAAAGAACGGTGGAAAGTCGTAACACAGAGATTAAACAGAGTTAATGGATCAGCCCTGGTTCTTTTTCTTTGTCTTTTCGCAGGTTTTCAGTATGGCATTTATGATAATGTAATTCAAAAGGCCGGTTTTCAAACCTCAGATCAAAAAGAGGCAGAGGCTGCTGATTATGAAAGAAAATACATAAAATACGCAGAGACTGCGCAGCCCAAAATAACGGATCTTAATCTGAAGCTGGATCTTTATCCTGAAAAAAGAAAAGCCGTGTACAAAGCAGAGTTACTGCTGCAAAACAAGAGCAGCCGGCCGATTGACACCCTGCATGTTGACTGGAAAGATTTTTTAACAATAAAAAGCATTATATCTGAAAACAGAAAACTTGAAATTGCAAAAAATGATGAAGCCCTGCGTCATTCGATTTATCAATTATCAAAACCCCTGCAGCCAGGTGATTCAATGAAACTGACCGTGGATGGAAAACTCCATTACAAAGGCTTTCATCAATCCGATCCCCAGGGAGATCTGACATTTAACGGCACATTTCTTGGTACTGATCTGTTGCCTTATTTTGGTTATGATGAAGGCAGGGAGCTAAATAATAACAAAGACCGGCTGAACCAGGGTCTTGCTGTTATAGAGTCCAGAATGGATGGGCATGACAATCTTTTTTCCCGTTCCAACGTGGTTCAGTCAGATCAGGCTGATCTGTTGACATGGAATATCATTGTCAGCACATCCGGCAGTCAGGAAGTGGCAGGTCCGGGAGAGCAGGTCAAAACCTGGAAAGAAAAGGGGCGGAATTACTTTCAATACCGGTCGGAAATGCCCGGTTATCTTAATTTTAAATTAATTTCTGCTCAATTTAATAAAAAAGAATTCAGTTCAGGAAAAACCCGGGTTTCGATTTATTATCATCCGGATCATACTTATAACATTAAGTGTTTTCAGGAAGCTGCTGAAAACGCGATGCTATGGCTTTCTGAAAAATCAGGAGAATATCCATATTCATCTTTGCGGATTGTTGAAAAACCCTTTTATGATGAGGATTTTGTTACATTTAACAATGTGACGGCAATTTCAGAGAAACACGGATGGACAGCCGATATCAGTAAATCCGAGGATATGCAATATATCTATTATGTCATTGTGAGGGAACTGGCAAAACAGTGGGTACAAGCCAGAGTGCCTGCAGCCAATGTGCAGGGAGCGGAAGTTTATACAGAATCTATCCCTGAATACTATGCATTGACTTTTATGGATGATCATTTTGGTCATGCACAGGCAGCAAAATGGCTGGATGAAAACTTCAAAGATTATCAGGAAGGAAAAGGAGAAGAGGCAATCGTTGAACATGTCCTGTTGAATGTTGATGAAGCGCTCTATGTTTCCCGCGAAAAGGGAGGTCTGGCATTATACGCCCTTGCCCAGCAGCTTGGAGTGAAGAAATTTAACAAATGGCTGCGCAAATGGCTGAATAAATGTCAGCAAAGGGCAAAAACCGGTTTTATCACTTCCCCTGACTTTTACAGTGATTTAAAAAAAGAGCTTCCTGTTTCTTTGCATCCTGTTACAGAAGAATGGTTTAAACAGCGCACACAATATCAGATATCATTGTCCCATGCTTCCATGAAGAATAATATAATCGCCCTGGAAATATCAGCCGCACGCGGCATCCTTGACAGCATAGGCAATTTAACAGAGAAACCAATTGCATCATTGCTTGAGGTCGGCTTTTTGGATGGGAAAGGCGAGTTAATAGAAACGAGAAAGATCAGGATTAAATCCGGCACACACACTTATAATCTGCATTCATCTTTTAAACCGGATAAGGTTATCCTTGATCCGTATTACTGGTATTTGATCGGAAACAGGAAGAAAAGTTCAAGGCAGTTGGAGTTCTGAAAATCTATATAAAATCAGGAGGCGGTATGTGTAAAATTTTCTTTTATGTTTTAATTATTTTTTTTGCCCTTGTTCCAGGTCAGAAGGATTTCAGGGAAGTCAACCAACGACTATTTTATGGGAAGTGATTTTATTTATGATGACATGGGTGACAAAAATGTTGACGAAGACACCCATACATTAAAAGGTCAAAAATTGGAAAGTAGAAATTTGGGAGAGATGAAACGAGTTTACGAGTTGACAGTACAAAAGCATGAAGGCCAAATTTCGGGATGCCTATTATGTGATGTCTAAAAGAGTTGTTTTTGGATCATAATGACGGCATATTTGCCTTGCGTGATATTGCTGGATACATTGGACCTGATTTTCCAGAGGTTCAAATCGTTTTGCACATTCCACAAATATTTCGGATATATCGCAACGCGTGGGACCATCCCCAAATTTCCAATTTCTAATTTCAACGTTCCGTGAACGCTTACATAACTGTTTCAATTACCTACTGTGTGAAAATATGAAAACCAAAAATAACGACCTGTGGCAGCGTTTTTTTTCATCCCTGGCCGACAAGTTGCTCAGATTCCGCTGGCTGGGGATTATTGCGGTTGTTCTGCTGACCGTATTTTTTTCCTATCAGATGCAAGGGCTTAAATTCGACAACTCCAATGAGATCTGGTTTGTGGAGGGTGACCGGTCCCTGGATTTGATCGACAAGTTCCGGGACATTTTCGGGAATGATGATTTCGTGGTCCTGCTCTTTGAATCCGAGAATTTTTTCGAGCCGGAAAACATCCGTAGAATCGGCCGCCTGGCCGAGGCCATGGAGGCCGAGGTTCCTTATCTCAGGGACATGACCTGGCTTGGGAACGTGGAGTACATTGAGGGGATTGAAGACGGCGTTAAAATCCATGAGCTTCTGGAAACCGTACCTGATGACCGGGAAGAGATGGCCGAGGTGCGGGAAAAGGCCTTGAGCGAGCCCACATACTTAAACAGCCTTATTTCGGCTGACGGACAAGTAGCCGCCATTATTCTGGAGATGGAGAAATACCCGGAAGACGGGGACACGTTGGATCCAAAAAGCGAGATCTCACCGTCAATTCGAAAAATTCTGGCCAGGCCAGAGTTCGCCCCACTCAATGCCTACGTTGCGGGTGGGCCGATCATGCATCATGACTACAGTGAGATAGCGGGCCGGGAAACCAGAAATTTCATGGGTCTTTGCTTGCTTATCCAGATGGCCATCCTGCTGTGGGTGGGCCGGGGTGTGCGCGGTGTATTTGTGCCCATCAGCATAGTGTTTTTGAGCGTGCTCTGGACTATAGGCGCCATCGGCCTGATGGGGTTTACCCTGAACATGATGATTATCATACTCCCCTCGCTTTTGATCTGCGTGGGCATCGGCGACTCCATGCACTTTATTGCGGAGTATCAGGACCAGTGTGATAAGGGCCTTGCGCGCAGAAAGGCCATGCTCAAGACCTTTGCCATGGTCGGGCTGCCCTGCCTGTTGACCACCCTGACTACCATGGGGGCCTTTCTTTCATTTCTCACCGTCAGGATCAAACCGTTTCGCGAGTTGGGGTTGTACGCCTCAGTCGGGGTCGTGACTGCCCTTGTACTCACTTTTATTTTAATACCGTTTTTTTATTCGTTCGGCAAAAAAAATGCCCGGATAACAAATCCTGCCAATCAAAAAAACCGCTATGATGCTTTTGACCGTCTGCTGGCAAGGGTCCATTGGATCGTGACGTCCGGACCAGGATGGGTTGTTGCGTTTTTTGTTATCCTGGCTCTGGTATCAATTGCCGGGGCGCTGAAAATCCAGGTGGAGTCGAATACGGCAAAAATGCTGTCCCAAAAGCTGCCCCTGCGCCAAGCCTATGATTTTATTGATGAACGTATGGGCGGTTCCATGTCCATGGAAATCATGCTTTATACAGGCAAGACCGACGGGGTCAAGGAGCCGGCCTTTCTTAAGAAGATGGACGCGTTGCAGGATTTTGTGGACAAGCATCCCCTGACCACCAAGACCACGAGCGTGTTGGACGTGATTAAGAAAATGCGTCGGGCTATGCACAATAACGACCAGGAATTTTACAACGTTCCGGAAACGCTTGAGGCAGTCTCCCAGTATCTTTTTATGTATGAGACCTCGGGCGGAGACCAATTAGATAAGCTGGTCGGCTTTGACTACGACATTGCCCGTTTGACCGTTAAGACACGGACTCTATGCACGGCTGATGTCCGAAAGTTCATGCGGGACGTGGAGGATTTTTCCCGCAAGACCTTTGACGACTCAGTGAGCGTTGAAATGACCGGTGCATTGACCTGGGTCAAGGCCCTAAATGACAAGATTGGTGAAGGGGTCAAATACAGCTTTATCGCTGTTCTGTTCGCAGTGGGAGCCCTGATGATAATCTTTCTGCGTTCGGTGAAGCTTGGCCTGATCAGCATGATCCCCAATGTGTTTCCAATACTTATCACCCTTGGGTTCATGGGGTTTGCAGGGATTTATCTGGACATGCCGCTCATGTGTTGCAGCGCCATTATTATCGGTGTGGCCGTGGATGATACCATACATTTTTTGGTAGTCCCTACAAAGCAATGCAGGTTTAGAAATACCGCAATGTCTTGCTTTGCAAACACCTGATTTTACGCCACGTGCTGTCAGAAGCTGTGATATGTAACTTATTGAAATTATTGACCTGCACTGTTTTGTAGGGACTACCCATTTTTTCAGGCGCTATCGCAGGGAATTCGAACGCCTTGGCGACTATACGCAGGCTCTGCGGGCAACGCTCAGCACGGTGGGACGTCCGATTACCTTCACCACCATGACCCTGATACTTGGATTCGGGGTTATGACACTCTCTGATATATCGGGTTGGAGTCATTTCGGATTTTTGGCAGGCTTTGCCTTCCTCTGGGCGTACCTGGCGGATTTTTTCCTTTGCCCGGCCCTGATACTGCTGCTTAAGCCGTTGGGAGCGGAGAGGCAGTCAAATAGTTGAGTGGGCAGAAAAACCGGGTCTTTGTTCTTTACGGATTAACTCCAGAAATTCCAGCCTGGGGGGAGTTTAGGTGTAAACCTTTTATTGTCTTTTCCGAGAAAGTGTAAACTGACGAATGAAAGATGCCAAAATGCGAAATTTGAAAACGAGCATAAGGCTAAACCTAAAAATATACCGAGGTTACCCGGTTATTGATTTCGATGAAAAATACTGCGAGAGTATCTAAGGAACGGGGACGAAATAACTTCCGCAACTATGCATCACAGCTTCAGGCCGCCTTTGTACGATCTCAAAGCACAAAAACCTTGAAATAGCTCGCTATTCCTTCAATTTTTGTGCTTTGAGATCGTACAAATTCGACCCAAATCTGTGCGCCTACTTGCGGAAGTTAATTCGTCCCCGTTCCTAATGCTCTGATTTTTCTTGGTGGCGGATATAAAGAGCAAAAATTCCTGCCACAATCACCGCGGCAACGGCGATGGCCGCAACTATTTCCATGTTATTTCTCCTTGTCTTGCGGGGTTATATAATATGCAATCGCAATCAAAGCAAAGGATGCAAGAGTAGCTATGGCACTGGCCACAAGATTAACGTCTTTTACGACAAAAGATCCTACTGCTGTTGTAGTAAGCAAGTATTTTGCTACATCAAAGAATACACTCCCCAGCGCTTTTCTGCGGTCCCTATTCATACTTTCCTTATATAATTACGCCCGAAGGAAAAAATGTTATAAAATAATCGTTATCATTATTATACAAAAAAAACCATTTTCCAAATACTAAATTATAATATATTCTTTTAACGGAAATGTAAAGGTGAAATTATGAAAATATCATGGCTTGTTTTGTTTGTAATTTTATTAGCTTATCTTACGTATCCGGCTCAGGCAGACGAACTCACCGGCCTGGATATTGCCTTTAAAATGGATGCGGTGGATACCAGCCAGGACGGAAAGCGAACTGCCATCATGGTTATCAACCGGAAAGGGCAAAAACTTGTGAGAAAAATGGAGACCTATAACAAGAAGTATGGATCAGACGAACGGTCGTTGATCAAGTTTATCGAACCGCCGGATGTCAGAGGGATTATGTATCTCACCTGGAGCTATGAGGATGTGGAACGAGATGATGACATGTGGGTTTTTCTTCCAGCAGAAAGTTTGGTGCGCAGGATTAGCGGCGGCGGTAAGAAGGGTTCCTTTATGAGGAGTGATTTTGCGAACGAAGACATTGAGAAAAAAGAGGTGGATGATGACGAACATCGGCTTTTAAGATCTGAGGAGTTCTCCGGCGTTGATTGTTATGTAGTGGAACGTGTAAGTAAAAAGCAGAAAGATACAAATTATTCAAAACGGGTTGTCTGGGTGAGAAAGGATACCTGGCTCCCGATGAAGGTGGAATACTACAACAAAAGAAGCAAACATTTTAAGACAGCAATCTATGGCGGATTTAAAGAGATCAAGGGTATCTGGACGGCCACCAAGATAATGACGGAAACGCCCCGCAAGGGATCAAAGACTCTGATGCAGTATGACAACGTGGATTACAATATTGGGCTTTCGGATTCGCTCTTTGAGCAGAGTAATCTTAAAAGATAGAGATTACGAATTGAGGGATTTGGGAATTGAGGAATGCTGGAATGCTGGAATTGGATGATTAGGATGATCCTTTCGGGATTGGATGGAAGGAAAAAAAAAGATAATACTGGGATGGTTGGATGCACAAAATGTTTACACAATCTGCGGAAATCTGCGTAATCTGCGGATGGGATTAAGAAATTGGTCAGTTATCAATTGTCAGGGATCAGGAATCAGGAATCAGGCGTGGAACATGCTAAAAATCATAATCATGGCTATTCTTCTATTCATCCTTGTTTTCGTTCCATCTATAAGCCTTGCCATTGAGGAAGACCCCTTAAAGGATATGGATTTCCTGACAGAGGAGACTTTTGTTGAGGAAAAAGCGAAAATCCTTTCCATCAGCGGTTATCTGGAAAGCCGCAACCAGTTAAGGATAAAGGAGATGGATGAACCTATTTCGCTCAGACAGCGCCTGTGGCTGGATTGTTACATGGGGCAGGATTGGATCAGGGGTTTTGCAAACGCTTATTTTGATTATGACCCGGCTGTCCGGGATTGGACGGCTGATAAAAATGAGCTGTACTACCTGGAACTAAACGAGGCATATTTGACAATAGATACGGAATGGATGGATTTTATCTTCGGCAGGAAAATGATGCGCTGGGGAACAGGTGACGGGATTAACCCCATGGACCTGATTAACCCAATGGATTATCGAGACCCCATTGCAAGCGCCAGGGCAGATGCCAGACTTCCAATTTTGCTGGTGGACGGAATATTCATGTTGGGACCTGTCACTTTGGAAGGGGTATTGATCCCAAAGGCAGAGGTAAACGAATTTCCTCTGCCTGATAGCCCGTGGGAACCAAAGGGGCTAAGAGACATGCGAAGAAGTGCTGAATCAGGTGAGATTGTCCTTTCCCCGGTAGAAGAACCGGACGACTGGTTTAAGGATTCCGAGTTTGCCTTTCGAGTCTCCACAGTGACAGGCGGTTTTGACCTGGCGCTTCTTTATTACAACGGCTATACAGATGATCCTGTTTATCACCGCGATTACCTGACCGATGGCAGGATGCGTTTCACACCTCGCTATCAGCATTACCGTGCATACGGGTTCAACTTTGCAAAGGGTTTTGAAAGGGCCACCGTCCGGGGTGAGCTTGCCGTAAAGCCAGGGCTTCTTTTTCCGATTGATTCCAATGATCCATCATACGCAAAAGACAGCGATGGTCTTGTGGCCAGGGATCTCTATCAAGGTGTAATCGGCATCGACCGTACCTTTTTCACCAATCTCTATGTTAACCTGCAGTTCTTCTACGATTTCATAGAAAACGGCCAGGGGACCCTTGCTTCAAAACGCAAGACTTACGGCATCACATTTGAAATCAGCGACAAGTTTCTTGATGATAATTTAACCGCTGGATTTCGGGGCATGTATTTTACCAGTAATGACGGATCAGCTTCTGAGATATTCGCAGAATACAAAATTGGTGACAACTGGCAAATTGCTCCCGGATATATGTTTTTCAACGGCCCCAAGGACTCCCGCCTGGGCCAATATAGTGATAATGATATGGTCTATTTGAGATTGAGGTATAGTTTTTGATATCCTGCCGCTTTTTTTCAAAGCCTGCCCGCCGTATCAATCTGTCTCGCTTCCTCTTCAAACTCCTGCATCCCGATGTTTCTTACCCTAATCCGAAAGATCAGCAGCGTAAGCTAACAAGATGATTGAATATAGGGTAAAATCATTATTTGTATGCAATGCGTGTCTCATTATGACACGCATTGCATAGGCAACATAACTTTACCCTTGACAAACTTGTCTTTAAGTATGAAATATGACCTATGAAGGGTGTTGCAAAAACAGTTGGGCCGCGGGCGGCTTTTGTGATTGCCGAACTCTACGAACGGCAAAAAACGATTTTCTCCAATACGGACATAGAGAGAATCAGCGGTCTTAATTCTGATTCCGCGCGAGGTCTTGTCAGAAGGCTGGTCGACCGGGGACTGGCGACCAGATTGAAGCCAGGTTTATTTATTTTGGTACCTTCAGAACTCGGCCACGAGCGTGATTACTTCGGTAATCCATATGTTATTGCCCGCGAACTTGTTGGCAAAGCGAACTATTTCATCTCCCATGCCTCAGCAATGGATATCCACCAGATGGTAACCCAACCTCAATTCGTGGTATTTTCGACAACTCTCCATGTTATTCGACCTCGTTTCGTGTTGGGAACGGAGTTTCGTTTTGTCCGGTGCAAACCGGAACATCTCTTTGGAGCAATAGATCATTGGGTCACAAAAACCCAAAAAATCAAGATTAGTGATTTTGAACGTACTGTTATCGACGGGCTAAGACAGTCAGAATACTGTGGCGGCTTCAGTGAGGTTGCCAAAGGACTCTGGATGCGATGCAATGATATCGATGTCAATAAACTTGTGGAGTACAGCCTGCGCCTTGATATCGGCGCTGTTACTCGCCGACTTGGATACCTTCTTGAATTGTTTGAAATTGGAACCAAAAAAGAAATTAGAACTTTGCAAAATAAACTTACATCATCTTATGCTACCCTTGATCCAATGTTGCCGGATGATGGGAAATTTATGGCTCGTTGGCGGCTGAGACTTAATGTAAGTCCGGAAGAAATTGAGTCAATTATAAAAACCTGATTATGATACCCCAAAGAAATATTTCCCTCTTATCAAATCGACTTGCCCGCAAGGGAGGACGTAGAATTCCTGAAAATATCCTGGAACGTGATTATTGCATTGCCTGGTTTCTCGTTGGTCTATCCCGCTCTTCTCTTTGCAATCTTCTTGTTTTCAAAGGCGGGACGGCGCTCAAAAGATGCTACTTTGGTGATTATCGCTTTTCTGAAGATCTTGATTTCACTCTTGCAAAAGAAACACCTCTGTCCGGAATACTTGCCGAATTTGAAAACATCTCTACCAATGTTTTGAGAGACTCAGGTATAATCATTCAATATTCCTGGGAAGACCGCAGATCACACCAAAACACTTACACTTTCTATCTGGCCTATGAAGGACCGCTGTCGGGCACATCCCTAAAGGAAGTCAAAGTAGACATTACCATCAATGAGAGGATTGTGTTGCCGGTTCAGGAAAAGGTGGTGCTGAAAGGATACGATGAATATGAAGATTTTCCTGAAAATGCAAAAATCAAGGTATATTCCCTGGAAGAAATCCTGATAGAAAAAGTAGTTGCCCTGACAGACCGTGCCCGTAGCGAACCAAGGGATCTTTATGATGTCTGGTATCTTACGGTTCAAGAAAATATGGATTTGTCGTATCCTATTCAAATTCCGTGGTAGATTAATTTGCTTAAAAAATAAGTTATTGATATTACAATATTTATTTTTCTTAAAGTTCAAATTTATCAGTTTTACCACGGAATTTGAATAGGATACGATTTGTCCTTGATTCTTCCTGAAATTAACAGAAAATTGGAATTTCGTGAGCGGGACATGGCTGGAATGAACGACGAGTTGCTAAAAAAGGAAACGAGGCTAAAGAAGCTGTGGCAAACCAGACTTTCATATCAGATGGTTGCACTCCCTCATTTTGATGAAGTGTTCCGGGCCGTAAAACGGGCTTTTCGCAACGCAATTCCTTTATAAGCAACTTTTCACTTTCATGGAAAAACTCGTAAGCCTGCTCTGAATTTATTCATCCATCACCTTTCATTGAACTTAATTCTGCAATTCTGGTTCCAACAAAAAATCTTGACATAGAAATTTACTATTGATAGAGTAGGCTAAATTGTTTAGTGATATCAAACTTTGAAGGGATGTCCTACGGGTTCCTGACTTAAGAACGGGAAAAAGTGAAGGCGTAACTTGGATTGCGGAAAACATCTGAGTGCGCCTTTTTTTGTTTTTCAATAAGGCGTAGCGAAAACATCGAGATTGAGGAAAGGTCGAAGAATTTAGATATTCAAATAGTTGGCAAAAATCATACGGACCAGGGGTTGATTGGCGATTCGACTATTTAACCGGTTATTGAGGTCCCAATGAACAAACAAATAGCAAGACTAAATAGAATTGAATTCTTTGAAGATGACTGGGGGAAGACAGGTTTTCTAAAACATGGGGTCGGTCTTGAAACCCTGTGGCAGCGGCAAGATGAACTTGGAAAAGGATTCATGCGGGAGATTGAGGTTCGTCCCGGGCTGAAACTTCTGATCAGGGATTTCCAGCCACGTGAAAATGTAGCTCTAAACTTTGAAGTTGAGTCTTTGCCGCTGGTCTTTTCCTTCCTGGTTTCAGGAACCATACGTAATCACCTGAAACTCGGGCTGTGGAAAAAAGAGTTTGATTTTGTTGCAGGACAAAGTAGTATTTCCTCTTTTTCGGAGATGGCAGGTACGGCAGAGCACCCATCCGGACAACATATGAGGATGATTAACATCTGGCTCTCCCATCCATTATTAAATTCTTTTCTTGAAGGAGAACCAGGCCGGATCCCTGCTGATTTGCGGGGCATTATGGATGGATCCAACGGGAACCATTGCCTTCGTTTTGGGACTGTAACAGCTTCGATGCGGATAGCTATTCATGAGATACTGAATTGCCCATATCATGGCTCGATCAGGCGAATGTATCTTGAAAGCAAGTCCATTGAGCTGATTTGTCATCAATTGGCGCAAACGGTATTTGACAGAAATTGTATTAAGAATCAATTTAACCTACGGCCGGATGACATAGAACGTATCCGGCACGCCGCAGATTTTTTAGACCACAACATTGAAAATCCTCCAACCATTCTGGAATTATCACGCATGGTGGGACTCAATGATTTTAAGTTGAAAAAGGAATTTCGCGAAATATATGAGACGAGTGTTTATGGATATTTACTTTCTCGTCGCTTTGAGCAGGCCAGACGCATCTTGGCCGAAGGCCACATGAATGTTTCCGAGGTCGCCTATGCCGTTGGTTATTCCAATGTTGATCATTTTTCTCAATCTTTTAAGAAGCGTTTCGGAATAACTCCCGGGGCTTATCGTCGAAATTCGCAAGGCAGCATCAAATAATCCTTGGTCCATCCTCCATTCAATTCCAACCTTGTTTTTTCTTGCAAATTTTCTCATCTGATCTGAAAAATTATCAAAAAAATCCCGATAAACGGGTAAAAAAATCCGCCTGTATGGGTAACAATTCAAATGAATAAATGGCATTATTCTGACTTCAGAATTATGGCATCGCATCCTAATGGCTTGAATTATAGTCATCTCGACACAAATGGCGGTGTGCTATATTTTCGTGCGCAGAAAAAAAATGACACAACGAAATTCAGGCTGACACTGTAAGCCGGGGCTATTTTGCACCAGTTCGAAATACTTTGGTCGGCTTTTACCTTTGGGCTTTGAACTGATAATGACGAGGACATCATGAAAAGACTATTGATAATAATCATATTGACGGCAACTTGGGGAACAGCAGTGGCAGGCGAACTTACCGGCCGGGATATTGCGCTAAAGATGGATGCGGTGGATACCAGCTGTGACAGCCGCCGGACGTCGGTTATGGTTATTGTCAGGGGGGGCAAAAAACTGGTCAGAAAAATGGAGTCATTCAACAAAAAGTTTGGGCCGGATGAGCGGGGATTGATTAGGTTTATCGAACCGCCGGATGTTCGGGGAATCATGTATCTTACCTGGAGTTACGAGGATCTGGAACGGGATGATGACATGTGGATATTTCTTCCGGCAGAGAGCCTGGTACGGCGTATATCAAGGTAGAACAGCCAGTTACCCAACTGCCCCCTCACATCCCCCGGCGTGCGGAATTACCGCACCGGGTTCCTCAAAGTTATTCGCTTATGTGCTTGCACTAACTGAACAGTAAAAACTGTTTCTGACGTTTCTTTTCCGTGATTCGTGGTTTTGCTATTCCGAAATGTTTCAGTAGTTCCTTAAAACCTGTCCATGTATAACTTTTCCTCTGGCTTCGTCTGTTTAACCATCTAAATAACAGCTTTATGGCATGATAGAAGAATGATGCCATACTGTCATAATTACCTCTGACTCCATAATAATTATAATAACCTCGAAGTTTAGAGTTTAACTTATAAAACAGCTCAGTCATCCGCATATTTCTGTTACTTTTGCACCATTCGGAAAATCTTTTCAATGAGTTCTTATATTTCTTCTTTGAGGTTCGTTTCAAAACCTGTGGTACACCGGCTCTGTTCATTCCCCAGCGAAATTCAAAACCCAAAAATTCAAAACAGGTTTTATCTTCCATGTGCAGCCGACTAAAACGCATTATACGTGTTTTCTTTTCCGCCAATGAAAGTCCAAACTTTTCCAGACGCAAACCTAAAGCTTTGTAAAATCGCTTGGCATCGTCTTCATACTGAAAAGCACACACAAAGTCATCTGCGTATCTACACAGATAAACATCTCCTCGACAGTATGCTTTCACCACTTCTTCAAACCACTTATCCAAAACATAATGTAAATAAATATTGGCAAGTATTGGTGATATTATACCACCTTGCGGAGTACCCGTTACCGGATCTATCACCTTGCCTTCTTCCAATACACCTGCTTTGAGCCACTTAATGATAAAACGCAAAAACGGTTTATCATCTATCTTCTTTGACAGCATTTCCATTAATAAATTATGGTCTATGTTATCAAAGAAGCCTTTGATGTCGGCTTCTACAATATAGTTATAACCACGGAATTGAAGATGATAGGATAGCTCTTTAATCGCATCCAATGCTCCCAAATGTGGTCTGTAACCAAAGCTGCAAGCCAGAAATATTGGCTCAAATATAGCTTCAAGTATCATAGTTACCGCCGTTTGAAGCAGCTTATCACTTGTTGCCGGAATACCCAAAGGTCTTAATTTACCTCCAGCTTTTGGTATAAAACGCCTGAGTATCAGTTTTGCCCGATACCATCCTCCTTTGGCACTCTCTACAAGTTTTGCTATGTTACCTTCAAGATTCTCTCCAAATTGCCAAGCTGTAACCCGGTCAACACCGGGAGCCGACTTTTTGTTGAGTTTCTTCCAGCACCAATGCAAAAATACTACTGTGAGTAGTATCATCAGATTCTGAAATCGGTGTTCT
>Ga0255366_10102_pt2 | contig 14173 bp, 15 predicted proteins | sample ANMaggSeSYBR01C4_FD_182086 | JGI IMG/M metagenome (GOLD analysis project Ga0255366, IMG submission 182086) | Sediment cell enrichment communities from methane seep in Santa Monica Basin, California, United Staets - ANME aggregate JGI... | ecosystem: Environmental > Aquatic > Marine > Cold seeps >... | reverse complement strand
AAGTTTTCTGAATGTTAAACATAACAAGACCCCCTGTTTACTTTAACTTTTCAAACTCTGATTAATTTCTCATCAACCACTTATTGTTTCCCAAGGATGTACATAAATATCCCAGTTTACTAAATTCAAGGATTTCCTGTTCGGTAGAAACAATCCGGCCATCATGCTTATCAACCTGTTTAAGATGGGGTAACTTCTCATCTACTACTTTTTGGTGAGAATCTAAAGTTTTTACCGGGATTACGCACATAATTTATTATACCGGGATTCCCGGTAAAATATAAAGATTTATAAATAGTGGATACTTTATGGTATGTATGAGGGTACATTTACCGAACAGTGCATTTTTAGGGAACATAGATCCTTTTTTGCGAACTTTTGATAATTCTAACCCTACAAAATTGAAAATTACTGCAAATAAAAAGTGGATTTCAATACACCCTGTTGTTTTGTCAATGATCGCATCTTTGGGTTTGACTGTCAAATCATCAGATATACAATGTGAAAAACTTGAAGCAGCATCCAAACACTATCTTGAGAGAATGGGGCTCTTTAGATTTTTAAATATAGAGTCAGAAATTGTAATAAAAGAACATGAACCTGCTGGGCGTTTTATGGAAAACCAGTTTTTCAAACAATTAAAAATAGCGTTCTCAATAAAAAAGATACAGGACTCGCAAATATTACAACAACTAGACGAAAAAATACCAGCAATCTCAAGTATAACACTATACGGATCAACCGCACAAGGCAAAGACGATGAAAAAAGTGACATTGATCTACTGATAATAGGACAAAAAATCAAAATTGACGTATCTAAATATGAAAAAAAAATAAACAAAGAAATAAACCTTCTAATAATGAAATGGTCAGAATGGAGACAACATGCAAACCAAGATAAACCATTTTACAGAGAAATTGTAAAAGACGGAATAGCATTACTTGGAGACATACCTGTGATAGAATGAACATAGAAGAATGCTACAAAAATAGAATGTTAAGAAAAATTCCACAAGATCCTAAAAAAGCTAAAAGATCTTTAGAAATAGCAGAAAATAAACTTAAAACAGCAAAAGAGGCATTTGAAAAAGAACTATACGGACCAACAATCATCTATGGTTATACTTCCATGTTTCACTCATCAAGAGCTTTACTTTATAAAGATGGTATCCAAGAAAAAAGCCATATTTGTCTGGTTTTGTACATAAAAGAAAACTATTCAAACAAAATCCCGCCATATCTAATCAACTCTTTAAACTCATTCAGAAAAGAAAGACATGAATCCCTATACGGATTGGACTTCATAGAAACAAAAAAAGATGGGGAATTAAGCATTCATGATGCAGAACAATTACTTATTACAGTTAAAAAAATTCTAAAATAAAAAACTTATTTTATTAATTTGAATTGATAGACCGAACTATTGTAATAAAAATTTAAATGCAGGTATTATTGTTATTTTTTTATCCCCATGTTCAAGGTTTTTTTCTTGGTTAAATGAAATGATATGCCCTTCATTAACATTGAATTTTTTCATGAAGGATAGTAGACCCTTTATCTCAATTTTCCCATATTTTATTTCAATAGGTAGTGGTTTATCCTGATCTATGACGATATCTACTTCGTTTTTGTATGGATCTCTCCAGAAATATTCTGCATTAAGTTGATTAATTAGAATTCCTTCAAATGCTTTTGATTTTGAATAGTTATCCTCCTTGAAAAGAAGATTTGGAGATATTATTGTTGGATAATATTTTTTAAGTTTACGTTCTATTTTTCTTCGATTTCCCGAATAATTGTAAAGTTTTCTTATGAGAAATGATTCTTCAAGGTATCGTATATAATTAGACAAGGTTTGTCGTGTAATTTGAAGCTCTTTTCCTAATTCTGAAAGTTCAATTATTTGACCAGGATTTTCCATAAAAATATTTAACAATGATTCAAGGATAGAGACATCTTTGATGTTAAACAAGTTTGCTATGTCTCGATAAATAACTTTTTCTATAATGCCTTCTTTAATATATTTCTTTATAATCTCCTTATCTTTGATATTAACAAGTTCAGGAAATCCTTGTGTTAGTTTATATTCTTCGAATAGTCTGGCGATTTCCTTCTCATATAGTTTTATGTTTTGGAATTTTTTTCCTTTGAATCTTAGAAATTCTTTAAATGTTAATGTCTCAATTTTGAATTCAAAAATCCTTCCGGCCAATGTTTCTTTTGACTTCTTTTTTATAAACAATGATTCCGAACCAGTGATAATTATTTTGATGTTTTTGCCATATACGTCATAGATTCGTTTTATTTTTTCTTCCCAATTTTCTAGTTTTTGTATTTCATCTAGAAGAATAAGATATTTTTCATTTTCAAGATTTTTTTCAACTATTTTTTCATATTCGTTTAATATTTCTCGAATATCAGTTTTCCTGAATTCGTCAAATGAAAAGTATAAAATATTTTTTGGGTTGAATCCATTCTTTATATAATCTTGGATTATTTTGAACATGAGCGTTGTTTTGCCCACTCTTCTAAGCCCCGTAAATGCTATAATTTGAGAGAGTTTGAGATACTTTGAAATTTTTTTATAGACGTCCCTTTCTTTATATTCCACTGTGAAAGATGTTTTCCACCATTTATTAGATTCTACCAGGATTTCTCCAATTTGTGTCATATGTATTTAACCTATTATCGATTCTACGTTAAGTGTATTTAACGTATATTATTTAAACTTTGTGTTTTTGTAATGCAGATCAGGACAATAATCTAAATCAAAAACTTGTTTTTACTTCAAAATCTTACCTAATATTTCATCTGCAGCCGTATAAGGATCGACTTCTTTCCTACTAATTTGATCAATGAGTACTTCAACTTTACCCTTAAACGTTGATTCATCAAAAATGAAATTCATCAGGCGCTTCCGAATGATTTCAATTAGTTCAGCCTCATATCGCTTTCTACGTTGGGCTTCAAACTCATTATTTTTTTCTAGATAGTCCCTATGTCTTTTGATTTCCTGAGCTAGCTCCACAATACCCTTACTTTCCTTAGCAGATGTCGTAAGAACAGGTGTCTTTCTATCCCTATTTGAACATGAAATATCAACCAGACTTTCAATCTCAGCAACAGTCTGATCAACCCCGGGTTTATCGGCCTTATTTACCACATAGATGTCTGCAATTTCCATGATGCCTGCCTTTATCGCCTGAATGGAATCGCCAAGACCTGGAACCAATATTACGAGAGTGGTATCAGCAATCTTTATCACGTCCACCTCAGCCTGACCAACACCCACCGTTTCAACTATCACAACATCTTTACCAGATGCATCAAGAATCTCAACAACATCATAAACAGCACTAGTCAGTCCCCCAAGCATACCACGTGTCCCCATACTCCTAATAAAAACACCCTCATCTGTGGCAAGCTCCATCATCCTAACCCTATCACCAAGGAGTGCACCACCACTGAACGGACTGGTTGGATCAATAGCTATAATACCGACTTCTAACCCTTGTTTCCGATATTCACAAGTAAGTTCAGAAATAAGTGTACTCTTCCCACTCCCCATCACACCAGTTATACCAATAACATGAGCACCACCAGTATGAGGGTAAATATCTTTCATTGCACGAAATCCTTCAGGCGAACTATTTTCGACAAGTGTGATTAACCTAGCAATAGATCTAGGATCTCCTTTCAAAACCTTAGAAGCAATATCATTCATCTTTTCACGTTCTTCCTAATAAAATCAGCAATATCATCTGTAGGAGTACCGGGTCCAAAAACACCAGCAATGCCTGCTTTCTTAAGTGCAGGGATATCTTCTTTAGGTATGACGCCACCACCTACAACTAAGACATCCACCATATTCCTATCTTTCAGTAGCTTGGTTACATCTACAAATAACGTCATATGTGCACCTGAAAGAAGACTAAGAGCAATAACATCAACATCTTCTTGAACCGCGGTTTCCACAATCATTTCAGTAGTCTGATGTAGACCAGTATAAATCACTTCCATCCCAGCATCACGTAGTGCACGTGCAACAATTTTTGCACCCCGATCATGACCATCAAGGCCAGGTTTTGCCACAAGCACCCTAATCTTTCTTTCCATAACAGATCATTCTCCTCAATATATTGCAGGTTCTTTATATTCACCAAAAACTTCTCTTAAGACATCGCAGGTTTCGCCAAGTGTAGCATAGCCATGAACACAGTCAAGGATATACGGCATAAGATTTTCATCCCCCTCGGCCGCTTTCTTAAGACGTGTAAGATTCCTATCAAATTTTGATTGATTTCGCTCCTTACGAAGTTTCTTTAACCTGTTGATTTGACGATGTTCCCCTTTTTCATCCATCCTAAGAATTGGAATGGAAGGTTCCTCATCCGTCTTATAATCATTAACACCAACAACAATACGTTTATTTTCATCAATCTCCCTTTGATACCTATATGCACTTTCAGCTATTTCACGTTGGAAAAAACCCCTTTCAATTGCAGGAATAACGCCTCCAAATTTCTCAACCTTATCAAAATAGTGGTAGGTTTCTTCTTCCATTTTATCGGTAAGCCATTCAATATAATAGGAACCACCCAATGGATCAATTGTATCGGTAACCCCACTCTCCTCAGCTATAATTTGCTGGGTTCTAAGAGCAATTCTCACCGCCTTTTCAGACGGAAGCGCAAGTGCTTCATCCATTGAATTAGTATGCAAAGATTGTGTACCACCAAGAACTGCAGCAAGAGCTTGCATTGTCACACGAACAATATTGACCTCAGGTTGTTGAGCAGTAAGAGAACATCCGGCAGTCTGTGTATGAAAACGCATCAAAAGTGAACGGGTTTTCTTAGCGCCTAATTTCTTGAGTTCTTTTGCCCAAATTCTACGGGCCGCACGATACTTTGCGATCTCCTCAAAAAAATCATTATGTGCATTAAAAAAGAAACTAAGTCTTGGTGCGAATTTATCTATCTCAAGACCTCGATTCATGGCAGCCTTCACATATTCAAGACCATCTCCAAGAGTAAATGCAAGTTCCTGAATAGCAGTTGAACCTGCTTCTCTAATGTGATAACCACTGATGCTTATTGTATTCCACCGCGGTATTTTCTTAAAACCGTATTCAAAAGTATCAACAATGAGACGCATCGAAGGCTCAGGTGGGAAAATATAGGATTTCTGGGCAATATATTCCTTTAAGATATCATTCTGAATTGTCCCACCTATCACATCATTACTAATACCACGGTTTTCAGCATTAGCAATATACATAGCCCATACTATTGCAGCAGGACCATTAATTGTCATGGAAGTAGTAATCTTATCCACAGGAATGTCACTAAACAGAAGTTCCATATCCTTAAGCGAAGAAATGGCAACACCACACTTACCAAACTCACCACGAGCAAGCGGATGATCCGTATCATGACCATACAACGTCGGATAATCAAAAGCTACACTAAGGCCCGTTTCACCATGCTCCAGCAAATACTTGTAACGTTCATTGGTCTCCTCTGCACTACCAAAACCAGCGAACTGACGCATAGTCCACAGACGACCCCGATACATTGTTGAATGAACGCCACGCAGAAAAGGATAAACACCCGGAAAACCCCCATCACTATTATAATCTAGATTTGCAATATCCTCTGGAGTGTAAATACTTTTAATTTCAGTACCAGATAAATTTTCAAACTTACTCTTTCTCTCCGGATGATCCTTTATCGTCTTTGAGTAACAATTTTTCTCCCAATCGGTTCTTTTCTCTTTTATCTGGCCTAATTTCTCTTTTTTAAACACACCAATCTCCCCTGAACTACCAATCTATCCCCTTTCTGCTCTGCACACCCTCTTGATAAGGATGTTTAATTTCCAGTATTTCGCTAACAAGATCTGCCTGCCTCACCATTTCCGGATCAGCATAGCGGCCTGTCAATACAAGTTCGACTTTTTCTGGTTTTTCCTCAAGAAGTTTCATCGCATCTTTTAACGGTATTAAATTAAAATCGATAGCAACATTTATTTCATCTAAAATAACCAAATCATGTTTTCCAGCATTTATTATTTTTTTTGCATGTTCAAAACCCTTTCTAGCAAGATCAATATCGATCTGTTCAGGATTTTCTTTTGAGACAAACTCATCTCTACCAGATTGAAAAACAGTAAAATTTGGAATGAGATCTAGAGCATCTATCTCACTGTATTTTCTTCCTTTCATAAATTGAACCATATAGACCTTAAGACCATTGCCCGTTGCCCTAACCCCTAGTCCAATCGCAGCAGTAGTCTTCCCTTTGCCATTACCAGTATATATGTGAATAAGACCCTTTTCTAATGTCATATTGTCGTACATCTAATTGACAAGGTTATTATATTTCTTTCTTTTATCAAAATTGTTCCCGTTTATCACACCACAGAAAGATTTATGTCTACTGCTAAAATACAAAGACAACAAACCGCATAGATAGGTAGATGATATCATATGGATAGTACCAAGATAGTAGGACGTGCAAGATTCAAAGATGGAAAACTAGTTTTACCAACAAAAGAAAAAAACACACGATATGGAAACATCGATAAACGAAATAGCCCAATAACAACACTACAAAGATTCGATAGATCATCCTATCGAAATGACAAACCTAAGTCACCAACAGAAGGTGAAGGACAGACTCTAGATCTTAGTAAATGGAAACAAGAAAATCAGGATGAATGGGCAGAAATACGGCAAAACGTCGAAAAAAACCGTAAACAAAAATGAGATGAACCACTGCTGTCGGTAATTGGAATAACGCTGATTGTCGTAATCTATTATAATTTAATCACCCATTATATCTTTTTCATTTCTCCTGTTTACATTATAAATAAGTATACCACAACCTTTATGTTTTCGAATTTTATTCAGCCCCTCATGCAATTAGAGTTAAATGATCAACAAAAAATGATACAGAAGATGGTGCGGGAGTTCGCTGAAAAAGAAGTAGGACCAATAGCTGCGGAACTGGACGAAAAGGAAGAATATCCAACAAAGACCCTTGCAAAGATGGCAAAACTCGGTCTTCTTGGAATCGTTATACCAACCGAATATGGTGGAGCTGGACTAGACACTATCAGCTATGCAACAGTTATTGAAGAAATATCAAGAAAATGTGCATCAACAGGAGTTGTAACATCTGTCCATAACTCACTAACTGCTGGGCCAATAATGAAGTACGGTACCGAAGAACAGAAAAAGAAATATCTGCCAATTCTAGCAAAAGGAGAGAAAATCGGTGCTTTTGCTGCTACAGAACCTAACGCCGGTTCAGATCTTGGAGCTATGCAAACAACTGCAGTTCTAAAGGGAAATAAATACATCATAAACGGAGATAAAACATTTATCACAAGTGGTACTGAGGCAGGTATTATCATAATTTTTGCAATAACTGATAAAAGTGCGGGATCAAAGGGAATCAGTGCGTTTATTGTCGAGAGTGACACAAAGGGATACAAGGTCGGTAGTGTCTTTGAAAAACTTGGCATTAATGCATCTAAAACCTCAGAGCTTATTTTTGAAGAGATGGAAGTTCCAAAAGAAAACCTACTAGGGAAAGAAGGCGATGGATTCAAAATTGCATTAGGTACTCTTGACAGTGGAAGGATTGGTATTGCTGCGCAAGCAGTAGGAATTGCTCAGGCAGCACTTGATGAAAGTATCGAATATTCAAAGCAGCGTCAGCAGTTTGGAAGACCTATTGCAAAATTCCAAGCCATTCAGTGGATGATTGCAGACATGGCAACACACATAGAAGCTGCAAGATATCTTGTCTATAACGCAGCATACCAGAAAGATAAGGGTGAAAGATTTGGCAAGGAAGCTGCAATGGCCAAGCTTTTTGCATCTGAAACTGCAATGGATGCTGCAATTAAGGCCGTACAAATCCATGGAGGATATGGGTATACCAAAGAATATACTGTTGAGCGGTTGTTTAGAGATGCTAAAATAACTGAGATTTATGAGGGTACTTCTGAAGTACAAAAAATGGTTATAGCTGGAAGTCTCCTCAGATAGTAAGACGTGGGAGGAATATTCATAGGAAAGTTTACCTACAAAGAAGAAGTTAATAATTGGAAATGGGACATACCCGAGAAATACAATATCGGATATGATATCGTTGACAAGCATGCTGAAGGAAAAAATAAAGACAAGATAGCATTACTTTGGGAAGATTCCAAAGGGAACTCAAAGAAATTTACCTTTGGGGAGATGAAATCTCTTTCGAACAAATTTGGTAACGTTTTAAAGAATCTTGGTTTTAAAAAGGGAGATCGTTTTCTTATTCGTCTCCCAAATATTCCTGAATTTCAGATTTCATTCATTGGTGGTGTCAAGATTGGTGCCATACCTATTCCATCCAGTGTGATGTTTCGAGAACACGAGATAGAATATCGGATTAAGGATAGTAGCTCCAAGGCCGTGATTACAACCTCCAAATATGCTTTAGAGGTTAACAAAATCAAGGACAAATGTCCAACACTTAAGCATGTAATAATCGTAGATGATGCAAAAGACGATGATCTTTCTTATGACGATCTCATGAAGGATTCCTCAGAAACCTTGGACTTAGAAGATACAAGTAGTTCCGATATGGCGTTCTTCTGTTATACTTCTGGAACGACTGGCAATCCAAAGGGTGCCGTGCATTTGCATCGTTGGGTCCCTGGTAATGACCCCAGTATACTTTATTGGCAGAACGCAGATGAGAATGATATCATTGGCCATACTGGAGATCTTAATTGGATTTTTCCACTTGGCAACGGTTTTCTTTATCCATGGAGGTGGGGAATTACTACGTTTGTTTATGATGGAAAATTCAACGCCGAGCGTTGGTACGAACTGATAGAAAAATACAAGATTACAAACCTTGCATCTGTCCCAACTGCATATCGTTTGTTTGTCACCGTAAAAGATGCGAAGAATAAATACAATCTTTCCTCGCTGAAACATTGCATTTCCGCAGGTGAACCTCTAAATCCCGAGGTGATCAAGAAATGGAAGGAAATGTTCGGTCTTGATATCTATGATGGCATTGGTATGACAGAGATTATGGTTTACCTCTCAAATTTGAGAGATATGAATATCAAACCTGGCTCATGTGGTCGCCCTCAGCCAGGCCATATTTGTGCAGCTATTGATCAGGACGGAAATCCTCTGCCACCTGGTGAACCAGGGGTGCTTGGCATCAAAAAAACCGATCCTGGCCTATTTAAGGAGTATTGGAATAAACCTGAGAAGACTTCTAATAGCTTTAAAAATGAGTGGTTTCTAAGCGGCGATGTACTATACCAGGACGAGGAGGGATATTTTTGGTTTAGCGGAAGAGATGACGATCTTATAATGGCAAGTGGGTATCGTATTTCTCCTTTTGAGGTTGAATCAGCAATTATTTCTTACCCAGACGTGCTAGAATGTGCAGTTGTAGCTAGCCCAGATGACATCCGTGGTGTGATTGTCAAAGCATTTGTTATTCTTCAGGATAAAACTAAAGCATCGGACGAACTTGTAAAGAATATTCAAGAACATGCAAAAAAAGTTGCTGCTCCTTACAAGTATCCCCGAGAGATTGAGTTTGTTGAGGAGCTTCCAAAAACCCAGAGTGGTAAAATAAAGAGGAAGGTTCTAAGAGAATTAGAAAAAGAAAAGAAGGGAATATAAGGAGATCAGATAGTTATGAACATAATTGTTTGTGCAAAACAGGTTGTTGACGTCTCTGAAATGAAAGTCGACTCCAGTACAAAAAAGCCGATTTTACAGGGTGTACCGCAGAAGATAAGCGACATTGATAAAAACGCAATGGAAGAAGCTATAAAAATCAAGGATAAGCATGGTGGTAAGATAACGGTTTTAACTGTTGGACCAGCTGATGCCAAAGAGAGAATAAAAGAGCTGCTTGCCATGGGTGCCGATGAGGGAATATTGGTCCCATATCCAGATAAATACGATTATCACGTTGTATCTACTTTACTGACAGAGGCCATAAAGAAGATTGGGGAATACGATATCATACTTTGTGGCGAGGCATCTATTGATTTATTTTCTGGACAGATTGGACCAAGACTCGCAGGCCTGCTTAATATCCCACAGATTACATACGCTCAAAGTGTTAATGCCGAAAAGGATAAGATCACTGCTGACCGCAATATGGGCGATAAATCTGTGACGACTGAATCTTCTTACCCTGTACTTATCACTGTTACAAAGGAGATTAACGAACCTCGATTGCCAAGTCTCATGCAGATTCTTGGTGCAGCCAATAAACCCATCAATGACTGGACCGCTGAATCACTAGCAGATGGATTAAATCCCAAGATTGATGCCGTTGAACTGAATGGAGTTTCAATGGAAAGAAAGAACATTATCTACAAGGATGATGTTGACGAATCTGTGAAGAATCTGGTTGATAGTCTTGCTAAAGAAGGAGTATTGAGGTGATAGAAAATGGTTCTAGTATTTTCGGATGATAAAAAATTGACTTTAGAGATGCTGTCCAAGGGAAGTGAACTTGCAAAAGAACTGGGCAAAAAACTTACTGCGGTAGTGATCGGAAAGAACGATGACGCACTTGCTAAAGAATACATTGCGCATGGCGCTGATAAGGTATTCGTTGCAGAAACAGACATCAAATCATTCAAAGCAGAGGAATATACCGAGCTTTTGGAAAACGTAATTAAGGAAACAGGAGCCGAGACAGTTTTAATTGGCTCTAATAAAAATGGCAAGGAATTAGCTCCGCGTCTGGCAGGCAGATTAAATACTGGCTGTGTTGCAGATTGTACGAATCTTTATTTGAAGGATAAGAAACTTACTACCGAACGGATTGTCTATAGTGGTAACGCCATTGCTGTGGAACAGTTTAATTCTAAGCCACAAATTGCAACTGTACCTTCGAAGGTTTTTGATCCACTACCAAAAGATGACAAACGCACTGGAGATGTTGTCAAAAAGAAGTTTGATGTAGAAAAATCAGCGTCTAAGATACTGAAAATTCAGGAGATGAAATCTGAAGGTGTAAATGTAGAAGATGCGGAAATCATTGTATCTTGTGGACGTGGGTTCAAAAATAAAGACGACATAAAACTAGTTGATGATCTGGCAGAGGTTCTGAAGGGTAGAACAGTTGGCTGTTCTCGCCCAATTGCAGCCGATTTGAAATGGTTGGCCGAGGAGCATTGGATAGGTCTTTCCGGCCGTAAAGTAAAACCTAAACTGTATATCGCTGCTGGTATTTCTGGACAAATACAACATATCGCAGGTATGCGTGATTCTGGAGTTATCGTAGCCATAAATAAGGATCCTGAAGCGTTGATCTTCAAGTCTGCTGACTATGGCATCGTAGGGGATCTCTACGAGATTCTCCCTAAATTGACAAACGCAGTTAAAGAGAAGATGGGTTAGAAACCCATTTTTATCCTTTCTTTTAATGAGAGTAAATAGGTTTGATAGGGGAAATAGACATGGACCGAGAGGAAGATAGAAAACTAATTTCAGAAATCCCCAAGGAAAAGATGGCGGATTTTATTTTAATGCACCTAAGAGACATGTGGGCTGTAGATGGACTGTATTATCTTGGTATCGAAGAAAAGTGGGGTACCGAAGCTGCAACAGAAATAGATAGAAAGGTCTGGGAAGTTATGGGTAAGATCGAAGCTCGTAAATTAAAAAAACTTTTTGATATCTCAGGCAATGATATTCCGTCCATGATTGAAGGACTGCGTCTTTCAGGCTGGACGCTTGATCTTGATGACAAGGAAATTGTTGTTGAAAAAGAAAGAGCATTTGTTAGAAATATAAGTTGTCGTGTTCAAAATACACGGATAAAAAAGGGCTTAAGTGAATTTGCTTGCAAACCTGTAAGATGGGGTTTTCTAAAAGCCTTTGCAAAAGAATTTAATCCTAACATCGAAGTGAAATGTAATGTCTGTCCGCCCGATAAACACCAAGATGATCTATGGTGTGAATGGGAATTTAGAATGAAAGGAGAATAATAAGTTATGAAAACTTCTAAAGAATACAAACAAAGCCTAAAGAAAATGAAGTCAAATATCTACAAGTTCGGTGAACTAATAGAAGATGTTACAACTCATCCTGCTACAAAAAGAACTGTTGAGGGGCATGCTCAGATATTTGATGCTGCACAGAATGATGAGTATAATGATATTATAACAACTAAATCAAATCTAACTGGTGAACGGGTATCGCGTTATCTTTCAATTATTAGTAGCGCTGATGACATGATAGCAAACGTACGTATGAAGCGCCTTATGTTTAATCTTACAGGCACCTGTACTGGAGGCAGGTGTGCTGGTTTTAATGCTATTAACGCCATGTGGGCAGCAACCTACGACATGGACAAAGAATTGGGGACAGATTACCACAAGAGAATCGAAAAATGGTTGAAGGATGCTCAAAAACGTGATATTACAATTTCCGGTGCACTAACAGATCCTAAATGAGATCGCTCTAAATCTCCAACCATGCAAAAGGATCCAGACATGAGTCTGCACGTGGTTGAACAAAGAGAAGATGGCATCGTTGTCAGAGGAGCAAAAGTGATGATTTGTGGTGTTGCAGCTGCAAATGAGATTTTTATAATGCCTGGTACTGGATACAAGGAGGCAGATAAAAACTATGCCGTTTCATTTGTTATACCTAGAGATATTGAAAATCTAACTATTGTTGAAACAAGACGGCCGAGTGATACGCGAGAACAGGAGGAAGGATTTGATATTCCTGTTGACATTGGTGGTATAACCCAGGCTTATCTATTATTTGAAGATGTTTTTATTCCAAAGGAAAGAGTGTTTATGTGCGGGGAGTTTGCCTTTGCACTCAAGGCAGTTATGAATTTTATAAAACCATACCGGGCAGCAATAGGTGGATGTGTAGCCGGTCAGGGAGATCTTATGATAGGTGCTGCAGCACTTATGGCAAGGGCAAATGGCATCTCCGAAAAGGTATTCAGAGAAAAAATAACACAGATGATCATAAACAATGAAACCACCTTTGGTATGGGTATAGCTGCAGGTGCCCTCGGTCGAAAGCACCCATCTGGCGTATGGGTCCCAGATGCACTGCTCTCAAATGTAAATAAGGTACATGTTGCAAGACTTCCATATGATACTAAGCGTATAACACAAGACATGGCTGGCGGTATTGCCGAAACAGGGTGTTTGCCATCATGTAAAGATATCAATGACCCCAGATACGGTGACCTCCTCAAGAAGTATCTAAAAGCGAATTGCTCTGGTGAAACACGTGCAAAGATTGCTCGACTTATAGAGTGGTTGACAATAGGGGCAGGCGTTCCTGGTTGCATGCATGGCGGTGGTTCCCCAGACGGTGCAAAAATGATGATTAATGCAAGTTCTGACATCAATCACTACATTGAACTCGCAAAACGACTAGCAGACATAAAAGAAGATATAAAGGTCGAACCTAGAAAAAGATAAATAGAATTTTAAAATCTTCAAACTGATGCATGAAGTAAGATAAAGAAAATGTGAAGGGAGAGTGTCCCTCATTTAGATTTCATCGTTTTTTATTTTCTCTTTTAATATATCAAACTGCGCTCTTGTTAATGTACAGACGTTATTTTTTTCACCAATTGTTACTTGATTTTCTTGTACATTGACAACAGGACACTTTGGAGGGTCACAGACCCCATCTTCGCATAGAACTATTTTCATATTATTGCCCCATTAACAAGTGTTAATATATTATTCCATATTTTAAAAATGTTGCGGTTAAAAACCACCGTATTTAGATATATTGGCGTATTTCAAACTTATTTCTATCCAACTTTGAGATAATGCGAGGCCCTTCTTTACTAACTTCATCGACTTCTCTAACTATGATTTCAACATCTGAACCGATCTTTTCCTGATAACCATTTTTAATTATGGAGAATATCTCCTCAACCGATGGACCTTTTTCTCTCAGTTGATTATCGATTACAAGTTTTATCTCAATTTTTGTTAGGCTATGTTGAATTATTCGAGTTTCCTTAATCTTGTTGGTTTTTAACCCATACAAAATCCTACCATGAATCTCAGAAATAGAAGATGGAAGTCTTGCAACATGTACCTTATTTACATTTGAGAGCAGTGCATCTGGGACCCATACGCC
>Ga0255366_10118_pt1 | contig 14204 bp, 6 predicted proteins | sample ANMaggSeSYBR01C4_FD_182086 | JGI IMG/M metagenome (GOLD analysis project Ga0255366, IMG submission 182086) | Sediment cell enrichment communities from methane seep in Santa Monica Basin, California, United Staets - ANME aggregate JGI... | ecosystem: Environmental > Aquatic > Marine > Cold seeps >... | reverse complement strand
CCTATCATATTCCTATTGATATGATTGCTGGCACCAGTATCGGTTCAGTGGTAGGTTCGGTATATGCTGCCGGAGCTTCTGTAGAGCAAATGAAAGAAGCTGCTCTATCTATGAAACAGAGAGGGTCTTTCGCTATCTTTGACCCCACTCTCCCTCGCTCAGGTTTAATAAGTGGTAATCGAGCAGAAAAAATTTTAAATAGCATTGCTTTGCAGGATAAAACCTTCGATGATTTAAAGATTCCTTTTGCTGCAGTAGCTACTGATATAAAAACCGGAGCGAAAGTAATTTTAAATCAGGGGAGTGTAATAAAGGCAGTAAGAGCCAGTATATCTATCCCGGGAATATTTACGCCAGTAAAATATCAGGATTATTATCTGGTAGATGGGGGAGTAGTAGACCCGGTACCGGTGGACGTAGTCCAGAAAATGGGAGCTGATATCATTATTGCGGTCAGTCTCACCGAAAAAAGTCCTAAATCAATAGTGATGGTAGTAAATAAAGAAACCGGCGATCTAAAAGAAGTGGAAGATTCGTTCACTTTTGGAATAAACATAAAAGAAATTCAAAAATTTAAGGCAGTAGAAAAAATTACTTCTTTGGTAGAAAAAGAGGTAACCTCTTTGGGAAAAAAGATAAAAGGAGTTAAGAAGAATTTGGAAGGCCCGCATATTATCGAAGTAATCAGTAAATCTGTGGATATTATGGAAAAGGAGATTACTTCTCAAGGCCTTGCCAAAGCAGATATAGTGATCATCCCCTTTGGGATCGAAGAAATTGGCCTTTTTGAATTCGATAAAGCTGATACAACTATTAAAGCAGGCACAGATGCTGCTTTAGTTGAAATTCCTCAGATTAAAAAAACTATAAAAGAAAAGTTAGCCATGACAGAGTAGTAGTTTGGGCGGTAATGAAATAATGAAAACTATGGTAATGTCTAAAAAAGATAGTGATTTTTCTTTGTACGCAGGAATATTCTTTTTTTCAACTTCGGTATTACTTTTTGAACTCTCTCTTATGCGAGTATTTTCTATTCTCCAATGGAATTATCTGGCTTTCATGATTATTAGTATCGCCTTTTTAGGATATGGGGCGAGTGGAACTTTTTTATCGGTCTTTCCTTCGATTCTAAAAAAGGCTGAAGGTAAAAATTTATATAAGTATCTCCTCTTCTTTTCTCTGCTTTTCTCGCTGGGTTCTTTTTTCTCTATATTTGTCATCTCTAAAGTCCCCTTTGACCTTTATAGAGTAATAACGGATAGATATCAATTGCTGTATTTGGTAATTTATTATTTAGCTATAACTATACCTTTTTTCTTTGCCGGAATCTGCATCTCTTTAGCTATTTCTAAATTACCCGATAAAATAAATAAAATATATTTCTGTGATTTGGGGGGTGCGTCTGTAGGCTGTATCTCTTTTTTGGTTCTGGCTAATTATGTAAGTTTGAGCTATTTATTAATTATCCCTCCTCTGCTCTCTTTTCTGGCTTCTTTTTCATTTTCTTTAAAACTGAAGGATAAAAGAACAATAATTTATATTGTAGGAATATTTGTTCTTGTTATTTTATTTAACGGGGCAGAGAGTTTTTATTCTTTCCCGGTAAATCCTTATAAAAGTTTATTCACTTTATTGCGCTACCCTGATTCCCGGATAATTGATAGGCAGGAAAATAGTTTCGCCAGATTAGAGGTGGTAGAAAGTGAAGGGGTAAAATACGCCCCGGGATTAAGTTTGAATTTCTCGGGAGAGATTCCTGAACAATTAGGTCTGGTCACTGATAGTGATGGATTGAGTGCGATTACTAAATTAGAGGGAGAAAATGATTTAGAAGGATTGGGGAAAATAGAGTTTTCAGATTATATTTCTTCCGCTATAGGATTTCATCTTATCGGTGGCAAAGAAAAAGTTTTAATCATCGGACCGGGAGGAGGATTAGATATCCTGGGAGGAATTTATAATGAAGCAGAGGAGATATGGGGGATTGAAATGAATCCCGATGTTAAAATCTTGCTACAGGGTAATTATGCCGATTATTCGGGAAATATTTATAACCTTGAGGGAATTAAAATCTTAACCGGTGAAGGAAGAAGTGTATTAAAGGGATTAGAGCAAAAGTTTGATTTAATTCAAATTTCTTTAATCGGCTCATCTAATACTGCCTCCGGAGGATTTTATAGTATTTCAGAAAATTACCTTTATACGGTAGAGGCATTTATGGATTTTTGGCAGCATCTCTCTGAGGGAGGAAAATTGAGTATCACTCGCTGGCTGAAATTTCCTCCTCGTGAGATCGTACGTCTCTGTAGTATCAGTTTAGAGGCTCTTAGTCGAATGGGAGTGGAAAAACCGGAAAATCATTTGTCCATAATCCGCAGTTGGGGTACTTCTACTCTTATCTTAAGCAAAAAAGAAATAGGAGAGGAAGAAATAAGAGCGATTAAAGATTTTTGCAATGAAAGAAACTTTGATACAGTCTATTTTCCGGGGATTAAGGAAGAGGAGGCCAATACAAATCACATTCTGGAACAGAGTTATTATTATCAGGAGATAGACCAATTGGTGAGTAGTTTTAAAGAGAATAAGTTAAAGGATTTTTATGATAGTTATTTCTTTAATGTTTCGGCAGTCACTGATAATCAACCTTATTTTTTCTATACCTTGAAGTGGAAAAACATTCCCAAAATTATAACAAGCACAGCTAATTGGCAGCCCTTGATAGAATGGGGAAATTTAATAATATTTGCCACCTTTATTCAGGGAATAATATTTAGTATCATTTTTATATTTTTACCTTTAATTTTAAAGAGATTCCCTATAACTAAAAGAAAGGCAAAGGTCCCTTTTTTACTTTATTTTGCCTCTTTGGGTTTAGGGTATATGCTTTTAGAAATCTCTTTTATCCAGAAATTTATACTGTATCTGACCAACCCTGCTTATTCTACTTCTATTATCATCTTCTCCTTTCTATTCTTTTCTGGTCTGGGGAGTCTCTATTCAAGAAGAATAGAGAAAAATTATGTTAATGCTCTGAAAATTATTATCCTTACCCTGTGCGGCATCTTAATAATTTATCAATTTATTATGCCTTATGTTTTTGATACCACTTTGAAGTATAGCTTATTGGTTAGAATATTTATTACGCTGGGGTTAATTTTCCCCTTAGGATTTTTAATGGGGATGCCCTTTCCCTTGGGGATAAGATTGGTCAATTCGACAGAACAAGGAAAGGGGCTTATCCCCTGGTTGTGGGCAACTAACAGTTTCTGCTCGATTATTGCCTCTGTCTCCGCAGTGATAATCGCAATCTTTTTTGGTTTTAGGGTGGTGGCAATATTAGCCGCTTTGATATATCTCTTTGGATTTCTCAGTATAAATTATTCTAGAAGAATGACATTTTAGATGGATATGACTTTATGAAAATTTTTAAATGCAATAGCAAAAAGAATTGTATTTCGCTTTCCTCTATTCTGATTATTTTTCTTAGTGTTGTTTTGATATTAAACTTCATAAACACATTAGAAGTTTTTGCATCTGGCCCAGGCAATAAACAAGATATCATTTCCGGAGTAGTACCTCATCATCTATTAGCCAAGGATATAATGGAGGATTTTTTTAGTTATATTTCCTCCCGGGAAAAGCCTGAAACGATAGTTATTTTAAGTCCGGATCATTTTCAATGCGGCATTCTTATGGAAAGTAATTCATTTATTACTATCACCGTAGATTCAAATGACAAAGAATTTAATAATTTAAAAATTGACACCTTATTGTGGGGAAAATTATTTAAAAAAAATAAAATGGCTCTTAATAATTCTGCAGTTATTGCAGAACATGGAGTAACTGCTCTTCTTCCCTATATTAGAAAGTATTTCCCCGAAACTAATATTTTGCCCATCCTGATACCCGCTGATATAACTAAAGAACAAGTAAAACAATTGGTAAAAACAATTGATGAAAATACCCTTCTCAATACTATTGTTATTGCCAGTGTAGATTTCTCCCACTATCTTCCTTCCCGGGCAGCTGATTTTCATGATGTAAAAAGTATCCGGGTGTTATTAAATTTTGAGGAAGAAAATTTCAAAAACATAGAAGTTGATTGCTGGCAAGCTTTGTATGCAGTCAGACTTTTTGCTAAATTACGGCAGAGGGAAGCTCCCTATGTTATAGCTCATAAAAATTCTGCTGATTTTTTAGATTTAGAATTAGAAGAAACTACTTCTTATTTTAGCGTAGTCTTCGGGGAGAAAAAACCTGAGGAAATTTTTACTGGCTCAACTGTTGGAGTTTTTAACGAGGGAGTAAAAACTATTCTACTGGTAGGAGATATTATGTTAGACCGGGGAGTAGAGAATTTAATAAAACAAAACAGTATTTATTATCCTTTTCAAAAAATCGGTCAATTTTTAAGAGGAGTAGATGTTATCTTTGGAAATTTAGAAGGTCCAATTGTAAATAATCCCCCGGAATTTCCAGCTAATTCTTTAAAATTCGCTTTTAATCCGGAAGTAATTAAAGGGGTTTCCTGGTGTAATTTTAATTTATTTTCCCTGGCCAACAATCATACTCTGGATATGGGAAAAGAAGGTTTAGAGGAAACGAAAGAATGGTTGAAAAAATATGGGATAAATTTTGTAGGCGACCCTCTTTCTGGTAGTTCAGATAAGCTTAATTCTTCTTTTTTCGGGGATAATATAACTTTCTTAGCTTTCAATCAAATTTTTCCTTTTATAGCTAAAGAAGAAGAAATAATTAAAACAATAAAAACGGCTATATCTTTAAATCCGGATAAATTTTTAATCGTAAGTTTGCATTGGGGAGAAGAATATAAATTAATCAATTCTTCAACCCAACAAAAATTGGCTCATCAAGTAATTGAGGCAGGAGCAGACTTAATTATCGGTCATCATCCTCATGTAGTGCAAAATATTGAAAAATATCAGGAAAAACTCATCTTTTATTCTTTGGGAAATTTTGTCTTTGACCAATATTTTTCTCCCGAAACCCAAGAAGGGTTGGCAGTAGGATTAGAAATTTATCCTGATAGACTGGCCTGTCGGCTTTTTCCTCTGCAAATTAACTTAAGCCAGCCGGTTTTAATGGAACAAAATAAAGCAAATGAATTTTTAACACAATTAGCTAAACGCTCAGATGATAAGTTGGTAGATGAAATAAAGGGTGGTATAATAAAAATCGAAAGGTGATGGTAATCATGTTAAATTTATTTTGTAAATTAGATTTTAAAAATATAAAAAGACAAAACAGTTTTATTTTAGTAGAAATTATTTTAATTGTTTTAATATCTATTACTTTCTTCGCTTGTACAGGTAATGCCTTTGGTGATGCTGCCCTAATCAAACAATTAATTGATCCGGATAATATCCTGCTGGAAAAGTTAGAGGTTACTCCCAGCGTTCCTGCTTATTCCTTACCTTTAAACATTTTAAATATTACTAATTTTCAAAATTTTTCTGAAAAAATAAAACTTAGCCCTGAAACCATTTCTCTCTTGAAAAAGAATGGTTTCGTAGTTATCCCTACTCCCCTTGATATTGGAGAACGAGAAATTTTCCTTATGTCTTCCCGCCAGAATGCTTACCCCAAAGATGATTTTGTAGCTTACTATGAGGCCATCGGAGAAAAAGATTTACCCATCTTTATTACTACCGACTCTCTTTTACATTATTATCATATCTTCTTTGATACTACTTTAATGAAATTAGAAAGAGACCTCTTCTGCAAAGATATATGGACAGTAAGTAAAAATTTATTAGAAGAATCACTGAAAGAATATTACGAAACTGATGGAGATTTAAAAGAAGCAGCCAAAAGAAATGTAGCTTATCTCTCCGTAGCTTTAGAGCTTTTAAAACCAAAAATAAATCAGATAATGAGTGAGGAGACTTTGAAGGAGGAATATTGCAGTCCGGAAATGGATCCGGAAGTCTGTAAAATGTTCATAGAGGGAGTAAAGCAATCTTATGGAGACAAAGCCAGCTTTAAATATTTTAGTGAAGCAGAATTTAATCAATATAATTTTGAAGTCCCCGATTCGGTAAAAGACCTGGTGCAAAAAGAAATAGAGCTAATTGAAGAGCATAAAGGCTGGGAGTATTCCCCAATATTTGTTTACAAGGAAGATTATTCCCAATATGTCCCCAGGGGGCATTACACTAAATCAGAAAAACTTAAGAACTACTTTAAAACTTTAATGTGGTATGGAAGAATGACTGCTTTGACCGAAGGTTCTCCCCTTTTATACCCCGGAGAATCTATCTGCACCGGTAATGTAGGGGGAATTGTTTCTGAATATGATGCTCGAATTCAAACCCTGCAGGCTTTTTTATTGGCTAACCAATTTTCTCGAAGTCAAGATCTTCAAGAAAGATGGAATAGGGTGTATGCAATTACTTCTTTCCTGGTAGGATTCTCAGATGACTTAGGTCCAAACGAGTATAGCGAGGTATTAAAAAAACTATTTAAAGATGAAGTAAATTCTCAAGAAATAGAGGAAAATTATTTAAAACTTAAAGAAGCTATCTTAGACTTCCCTTATAATCCTAAAATTTACAGCGGATTAGGAGCTTGTGAATTACTAATGCCCTGCCCTCCTCTTTCCGAAAAAGAAATCCAGGATTTAAAATTACAGGCCAAAAAACTTCTGGGAAAAACTAAAGGATTTAGACTGATGGGACAGAGATTCACTTTAGATTCCTGGCTTTTTTCCGAAATTGTTTCTCCCTATAGTGGGGAATACGTGGGGCCAAAACCACCTTTACCCACCGAAGAAAAACCCTTCACTTTTAGTTGGGATGATATTTATGCTGAATATAGAAAAGACCGACCTTTCACCTGGGTTAAAACCGAGGTAAAAGCCTGTCTTTCACCAGCTACCAGAGAGGTTAAAGCTTTCCCACGAGGATTAGATTTGATGGCTCTACTAGGTTCTGAAAGGGCTAAAGAAATTTTAGAAAGCTCGGGAAATGCTCAATATTCAGATTATGAAAAGAAATTTACTGAATTAAAAAAAGAGGTAGATTCTTTTTCTAAGGAGGACTGGTCTAAAAATCTTTATTTAAATTGGCTTTATGTTTTAAAGTCCTTATGGAATGAATTTGGCTATGGCTATCCTACTTTTATGCAAACCGAAGCCTGGCAAGACAAAGAATTAAATACGGCTTTGGCTTCCTGGACAGAATTAAGACATGATACTCTTTTGTATGTCAAGCAGAGTTATACTATGGCCGAAATGGGAGGAATGTTTGAACCTCCTCCGGTAGTGGGTTATGTAGAGCCGGTACCCGAATTTTACGCCCGCCTTTTAGCTCTGACCAAGATGACTAACCAGGGATTTAAGAATTTAATTCCTCAAGAAGAATTAGAAAAGTTAATGATAGAGGCGGGTCTTGATAGATTTGCAGAAATATTAAGTAAATTATTGGGCATCTCTAAAAAAGAATTAGAAAATAGACCACTAAATGATAATGAATACAACTTCATTGAAAATTTTGGCAGTATCTCTGAAGGTTTAATCGGAACTGTCTCGGGAGGAGAAGTTGACCCGGAAGTACTTAAAACAGTTTTAGTGGCTGATGTCCATACAGATGGTAACACTGAAAAAGTTTTAGAAGAGGGAGTTGGTTATATTAAAACTGCAATAATAGCTTACAAACTTCCTGAAGGTCACATACTTTTAGGAGTGGGGCCAATCTTTAGTTATTATGAATTCAAACAACCGATGGAAGATAGATTAACTGATGAGGCGTGGAGAAAAATATTAGATTCTAATCCTCCACCCGAACCAGAGTGGATAACAAGTTTCTCTTGTAGTAAATAAAAAACAAAAAAAGGGCAAGTTAATATTTTTTTATTTATTTTAACTTGCCCTGCACAATCTATCGTTTATTTAGTTTGTATTTGTTACACAAATATTACTTTATCCTTTTTTATTTACCTTAAATTATGCCCGATTAAACTGTTTTTTAGCTAACTTCAATTAAGATGTTGGACTAAGGGCTTATTTTTATTATCACCTTGAACTTCAAATCCCAAGAGTAGGAATCCCAAGTACTCCAATCCTCGGGGTTACCTCCCCTGGAATCATAGCGGGTTCCTCCTGGATAGGAAGTGCCGTCACTATTGCCATGGCAGCTATACCAGTGGTCCGTGATGGGGTTGCTCACGTAGCAAGTGCAATAATATATTCCTGGGGTTACGTAGGTCCCGAGGTTGAAATTGAATGTCTGCCAACCTCCATTGCCAGCAACAAAACCATTGATAGAAACGCTCTGCAACACATTGCCGTTGGCATCCCTGAGATCACAAACTATTATATCCCCGCTATCAGTAGGTTGAGTACTGGTAAGGTATATTTGGAACTGGTCAAAGAAACCTCCCTCGGTTACAGGGAAGCTTTGCCCTTGACCTACATTAACATAACCTGAACTTGCGCCAAACCAGGCGCTGCTAGTTCCTTCGGTTTGAGATATTTCTAAGGTTGCTGGATTAACAGTGATAGTAGTCGTGGCAGTAATACTTCCAGTAATATTGGTTGCAGTAAGTGTATAAGTATTATTTGTTATTGGACTTACTGATGTTGTTCCCATTAAAGCAACACTACCAATACCATTATTAATGGTAACATTAGTAGCATCGGTTACACTCCAGATTAAAACAGAACTCTCTCCTTCAGTAATGTTTGATGGATTAGCTAAAAAGGAATTGATAATGGGGACTGCTGGAGGTGTTCCATTGCATCCACTCATAAATACTAAAACTAATCCTATAGACAATAAAGCTAAAAATTTATATCGAACCTTTCCTTTTTTCATTTTATTTCACCTCCTTTCTCTCTTTATTTTTTTGCTTTTATTGCTCTTATTAGATATATTATATTTTTATATGTTAAAAATTTTTTGTAAATTAATATTTTATCAATATTTAAAAATTGGTAGTTTGGCAGTCATGTCACCAAAGTGATTTAGACTCATAACTTTGTGCCCTATCCTTTGGGATAGTTTACTTTTTTCAACGTTATAAGGAAATTGATCGATATTTCTTTATATTTCTTTATATATTCTTTATACTACATAGATTTAAAAAATCCTTCTTTTTTAGGAATTTTTTCATCTTTCCTCTTATTCAGACATTTATAGGCTTGTATAGAAATTATAAATCTCTATTTAAATCATAACCTGCTGGCACTTTATAAAGAGCCTTTATCATCATCTGCATAATTTCCGAGATAAGATTAAAATTTTGCCAATCTCTCTTTTCAACCACTTCTCCCTTCCAGGTATTAAACCCGGCTACTCCACTGAAGAAATGGAGATATAAAGCATAACTGTTTTCCGGATAACCACAAAAAGAACCATCCGGATTTATGGTAATCTCGGTTGCATATAGCCAATAATTCCGCCAGTGAGTATCTATATGGCCACAAAAATTTTCTTTTCTTAATTCCGAATTATAAGTTATTTTTACCGGACTTTGAGGATTATCACTTAAGTAGAATTCAACTTTTCCTATAAGTACTTCATTCCATTGGTTTAAAACTTCCTGCATTTTGCTAAAGTTAGTAGCATCATAGACCTCCACATAGCCCTCAGGCCAACGGATTGTCCTGTTGTTATCTCCCCAGCCAAACCTTCTAACTAATTCTTTTTCTTCGTGAGTTAATAGAGGAAATTTTTCTACTGTAAAAAGTTGAACTGATTCAATATCTTTATTTCCGTTACTATCCATTACTTCACAGGAAACACTATAGCTACCTGTTTGATGGGGTGCTATCCAGGTAATACTGGGGCCATTTCCTAAAATAGTTCCTCCGGAAGAAATCCAGGTATAGTGGAGCCTATCTCCGTCTTGATCAGCGGCATGACAAGTCAAATAACTATGTTGACCGGTTTCAAATGTAGAAGGTTGAGCGATAAGGGCAGAGATAAAGGGAGGATGATTTTCCCAAGGTTTAGTCTCAATTATGACGCCTTTATTATTGGGTCTTCCTTTTATTATATGTTTAATTTGAAATAATAAATATGAAGCATTGAATCGGGTTACGTTTAATAACAAAACATCACCTGACTGTAACTGTTCTAAATGGGGAGTAGAATTTCTAAAAATAAGAATGCTTTGGTCTGAAGAAATATAAATTATTTCCTTAGATGATGGTTCATCTAAAATAATGGTCCCTTCCGGTATAAAATCCGGGACTTTCAGAGGGATATTTTCTGATGCTATTATTTCTATGCATCCGAAAAATATAATGATAAAAATTGTAAATAAAATAAAGACAATTATTTTAAAATATTTATTAAGTCTATTGTACTTCATATTATACAATTTCCCTTTTTTATGTATTCTTATTTTATCAAGTGAGTAAATACTATCTATGAGTCAATTGAATTATGGAATCAGAAGTAAATTAAATATAAAGATTCTTTGTTACATTTTATTACCCCCTATTTTATTTGTTAATTTTAATAGAACGGACTATTTTTACTATATCATCCATATATTTTTCAAAATCTGCTTCAATGGTATTAAAGCTAAAAGTATAATATAAATCATTAATAATAGATTCATAGCGAATATATTTCAGCATTTTATCATCAAATTTCATAGTATATAATGTCCGTTGGGCAGGATATCCGGAAAGTTTATCCGGAACAGATTCTAAAAAGACCGCCCCTGCCTCTTTCAAGTTTTCCATATTCTTTGCGGCTATTTCCGAAAGATTATTTTCTTCTCCAAATAAAGGCATGGGGCGAAAAGTCAAAGTGCCTTTAAATTCAGGAAGATAGATGAGTATTCCCTTTTCCCTGGAAGATTGATTAATCCACTTCTCCGGATAGATAAAGGAAAAATCTAAATATTTATCCTGATAATGATAAAAAACAAATCCTTCTGGTATTTCTGTCGTATCTATACCCTGGGCACTAACTAAAGAACAAAAGAAACCTAATAATATAAAGATTATTAGAACAACAGTAAAATATTTCTTCATATCTTATATCCTCTCTAATATTATTGGTTTGTTTAATCAAGTAAAAAAGAATAAATTTCTGTTTATATTTTGATCCGGAAAACACAAAATTATCATAGTATTTTGAGCAAACTTCCACTCTACTCATGTTTAAAAAAATAGGTTAATCCTTAAAATTTCTTACTTCTTAAATTAAGCTCTGTTATTATTCAAAATTAAAAGTCTGATTTAAGCCTTGCCTTTCAGCTATCCATGCATTTGGTTCACAAGTCCAATATTCTCCTGTTTCTAAATCCTGCACCTGTATTAAATATACAAACCATCCCGGTCCACTTCCACTATTATCGCTAACAATATTAATTTGATTCAATGTTCCTAAGTTCTCTGATTGTATATATATATTATCGATATCATTTTTTTTAAATGTTCCAACATGCACAGCTGAGCGAGGAGGTTCCTCATTGGTATAAATCGTACAACTCTTATTGCCATTATTTCCAAAAAGAATCATATCTAGTTTGGCATCCGTGGCAGCATCTTTATCATTTCCAGTAACAAACATCACTTGATAACGGGATTTAAGTTTTCTATCTAATTCTTCCGGCAAATTTCCTCCGAATTTTTCGTAATTATCATCATATTTCACGGTAAGATCATGAATATCACCATCTTTATATTTCCAATCATCGGGTTCACCAATATTATAATAAGGAAATAAATATCGTCCTCCTCCACCACAATCTTCTCCTATGTTTGCTGGACCAGGCAAATCGACTAACATCACATCTTCACATACATCGCATGAAGGATATAGAGCATGCTTCCCTTCTGAAGCAAAGACAATCAATCGACCGTCACTACTAAATTGCAAATCCCCACAAAATATTTCACTATGATCATATTCACTTATAGAAGACCAGCCAATTGTCAAACTGGCTACATCCCCCTTATTACATGTTCTATGTGCAGTATTCCAAACAGCATGATGTACATCAGGATCCTTATGGGATGAAGTAAATATCCACTCTAAATCTAGGGTATAATTATCGACTACTTTCCAAGCCATAAAAATACGTTCATGATCACCATGATGGCTGGTTAAAACATCAATATTAATACCTGCTACAGTCTGACGGCCATAATCTTCACTCCAGGTAATTACATAACGAAAAATGATATATTTTGGAAGATGATTAGCATGGTAACCCGTCTCTCCAATTCCCGGTGTATAGGGATGAATTCGAACAAAATTGGCAACAAAATCCGTATCTGTGTTATCGAGGTATGGCTCTTCTTCATCTAGTTCAACAAAAGGGTTAATTCTTTGCATGGCGACGTCTTCCCATTGCTGATCAATTCCATCCCCATCTATATCAATCTTTCCGCCCAACTCTTCCGGACTAATAAAAATGGGTAAATTACTATTCAATCTTTTACCGCCGTTAGAAACAGTCAATTCAATTTTAGGATTTTGTACAATTGTATAGTTTATATCATCAATGGTGATATGTCCCGTACGCTCACTGGAAAGATTATTCTCTTGAATAGAAAAAGATAATTTTTTGCTCCCTGTTCCGCTTTCTCCTGAAACAATCTCTATCCAAGATACATCGGATACTGCTGTCCATTGACAATCGGAATTAGAAGAAGTCACAGTAAACTCTCCAGTACCACCAGAAGAGGAAAAATGAGAATCATAACTCGAAAAGCTATAACTGCAAGATGAGCTTGCCCCTCCGCCATTGCTGGTTACTGTAATACTTACTGATTCGCTATCTTCTCCACCCTTACCATCACTCACTGTACAGGTAATGGTGTAGGTTCCGACAGTAGCAGGTGCTCTCCAAGTTAAAAATGAATCATTTTCGCCAACGCTTACTCCATTTGCAGTCCAGTTAAAAGTAAGTGTATCTCCATCCTGATCGCTCACATTACAGGTTATAGGTACATAATGGTTAATCTCTAAAGAATTATAAGTAGGATTAACTGAAGAAATTACTGGTGAATGATTACCCGATACTCCTGAACTATTCACCGCCAATTGATACTCTCCTTCTCCAGAAGAACGAGATATTCTGATATACCAGGTACCGGTAGAATCAGCCACATAATCTAAGGTTTTAATCTCTCTCTGGGTAATAGAAGAGCCTCGAGGGCTCTTGTTAGGATTTAATAACGAGATTCCATAATTAGCATTTCCTGGAACAGTAAGCTGGAGGGTAATCAGTTGTCCTTCTTCTATGTTTATACTGTAGTGATCACGATTATCACCCGCCTTTAGTAATCCGGTAATTATACCGGGAGAAATATCCATAGCTCCCTGGCCAAAGTCACTGGCATCCTGTCCGCTTTCAGCGTCATTTTGGTCTTGAATATCAATCGCCAACTGATACTCTCCTTCTCCAGAAGAACGAGATATCCTGATATACCAGGTACCGGTAGAATCAGCCACATAATCTAAGGTTTTAATCTCTCTCTGGGTAATAGAAGAGCCTCGAGGGCTCTTGTTAGGATTTAATAACGAGATTCCATAATTAGCATTTCCTGGAACAGTAAGCTGGAGGGTAATCAGTTGTCCTTCTTCTATGTTTATACTGTAGTAGTCACGATTATCACGATGACCTTCCTCGTCCTCCTCACCAAGACTACCGGTATAAGTACCCGATTGAATTGGAACTGCTCCTTCAAAATCGTCATCATTTGATGAGGGGTCTACATTGGGGGGATAAATTGCATCGGTTAATAAAACTATACTATCTTCCTTAAAAGCTACATGATTATCCTGGGCAGAATCGCGTCTAATCCTTAAAGAAATCCTCGACGCTGCAGGAATAGTTGATGCTGGGATAGTAACCTGCCCTTGACAGTTATACCCCAGGGGATCATCCGGAGAAGAAATATTTGTCAGTGTTACTGTTTGAGGAGAAATTAATGTCAGGGGAATTGGTCCCTCTCCTCTATAAGAATAATAAAGTAAGAATTTTGCATCAAATCCGCCACCTCCACTTGGTCGATCAGTAGCCAAAGTATTTATCTTTACGATAATCTCCTTAGGGCTAAGAGGAATATTATCAAAAGTCCATTCTGCATATTGATGACAAACAGAATCTCGAAGCCAGTACCAGCCTTCAATTAAGTCACCATTTGATTGAAAATCACTTGCCTGTTTTTCACTACTATTTGTTGCGAACGCAAATAAACTAATAAAAATCAAAAT
>Ga0255366_10117_pt1 | contig 14206 bp, 12 predicted proteins | sample ANMaggSeSYBR01C4_FD_182086 | JGI IMG/M metagenome (GOLD analysis project Ga0255366, IMG submission 182086) | Sediment cell enrichment communities from methane seep in Santa Monica Basin, California, United Staets - ANME aggregate JGI... | ecosystem: Environmental > Aquatic > Marine > Cold seeps >... | reverse complement strand
AATTTTTCATAACTGTCTAATTTACTCAATTTCTGTGAACGTGAATTATTATTTAAGGTCTTACCCCAAGGATGATATTCTTTTTCCTGTTTCGCCTTTGGAATCGGAGATATAAATATTTTGCCGAACGTCAGAAATGGTTAAACAATCACAGATCGTTGTGTAATTCATATTTTCATCAGTCAGGCTGGAAGTATCCCGCTAAACTAAGAAGGTAACTTATTGAGCTCATTTTCAATACGATGCCCGAAGTTCTTGTCCGACAATATGTTCAGCGATGACGGCTTATAACTAAATTCATAATTAGCGGATAGGTAATATGAGGGTGCTCCAAAGACTAAATATGCAACTTCTCGTAAGTGATTTTTGAGCCTGCCTCACCAAAAGCATTTCCAACCACGTGCCGGATGTATTGAAACTGAGCAGAGGATTGAGCATATTTTTCTACATCATCGGTATAAGATCGGATAAGTGTGTAATAAAGTGAGGGTATATTTAAATAATTTTTGTATTAAAGTGTGGGTAATCAGAACTTGATCATGATTGACTTCATCATTTCCGGGTTCCAAAGTCATAATAATCTCTTGAAAAAGTCTTCGTTAAATGGGATCATCCATGCAAAATTGAGAGGAATTTCCGGATAGGTTTCTTTGAAGCGTTTGTATTTTGAAGTTCTTACCTGATGAAGATCATATTTCGCTTCTATGGCGGAGGGTGAAAGAATGTGTGGGAGCACAAAATCGATTTCATTGCCTGCGGTGGTGCGCCAGTAACGGACCTCATCCAGTCCATATCTGTCAGACAGCATTCTGAAAACCATGGTTTCCCACAATGCTCCCTTATCATGGCGTTGTGAAATCGGTTGAAAATTATTCAGGAGACAGTTTCTCAGACCAGTATCCAATAGATACACCTTTGGCATTTTAATCAGCTCTTTTCTAAGGTTCCTGAAGAAGGGTTTAATTAGCGCAATATGAAAGCATTTTTGCATAGTGCCCAGGTAGCTTGCTGTTGTTTCATTCTTAATACGTAATGTTGAGGACAATTCATTGATATTTACCAGATTTCCTGTTTGCTCAGCCAGGATCCTAAACAGGTTATAAAAGGCTGTTTCATTTTGAACACCGGACTCCAGGATATCTAGTTTTACAAACGAGTCCCTTATCTCTTTTAGCTTTTCGATTTTCTCCTGTGTGTCCGGCTCGGTGACCACAGCAGGATATCCACCATAAATCATGTAAGATTCCCATTCCATCCGGAGGTGGGAGAATAAAGTGCTTCGGGTTTCGGATTTCTTCTTAATCCGGTTAAATTCATCATATAGGTCAGCTTTGCCACCTAATACTAAATATTCATCGAATGTACATGTAGAAAGCTGAAACAGTCTTTTCCTTCCTGCCAATGAATCTTTGAAACTGCTGTCAATGTAAAATGCACTGCTACCAGATTACGAAATTATTAGATATATTTACCCATTTAGGGTATAAAAAATCGGATATATATACCGATATAGGGGGTATAATATCCGATTATCTCAAATACTGGAGAGGATTCTGACACCGCATACATACAAGGATAAAAAAATAGCATCTTCCCATCGCACATGAGCTATTGGTGTAATCTTTTTCTCTTTATTACCAATTAATCTGGACTTTCTTGTAACTTTACATAGAATATGGGGTGCCTTAATAGTACGGGCTGAGATCAAACCCTTTACCTGATCTGGGTAATGCCAGCGTAGGGAACAGAGAATTCCTGTTGATGCCCCCATTTTTTTGATTTCTATTTGTTATTAAAAGTCAATTCTATGAAGAGGATTTTTCTGTTTTCATTGATGCTGGGTACCTCACTTGTAGCCATTTCTCAGAAAACAAATGTTACCGGAAAGGTAACAGACAGAGAAGGGGAGGCACTGGTGGGTGCCAATGTGGTGGTAAGCAACACAATGCTGGGCGTTATCACCAATGGCGATGGAGTGTTTGAATTGGGTCTGGATGCGAAGAAATCTTATGAGATTACGATCTCCTATATGGGGTGTGAGACCCATGTTTTTGAGGTTATTTCCCCATTCAAAGAGCGCTATGATATTGTTCTGCAGACTTTAATATTTATTGCCGATGAGGTGGTTGTGAGAGCCACGCGGGCGGGAAACAAAACACCGATGGCCTATGAGAATATGGAAAGAGAAGAGATCGCTGCACAGAATATGGGCCAGGACATGGGCTACCTGTTAAGTTTAACTCCTTCACTGGTCCAGTCATCAGAATCGGGAACAGGAATCGGATATACAAACTTTCGCATCCGGGGTGCCGATCCCAGCAGAATCAATGTTACCATAGATGGCATTCCCCTGAATGATGCTGAATCACAGCAGGTTTTCTGGGTGAATATGCCTGCATTTTCAAACTCATTAAGCAGTATCCAGGTACAGAGAGGGGTGGGGACCTCGACCAATGGGGCGGCCGCTTTTGGGGCCACCGTCAATATGCAGACAGCGACACCTTCAAAGGAGGCATACGCAGATATCAGCAGCACTTTTGGCTCGTTCAACACCTGGATTAATACGGTGAAGGTTGGCACGGGACTGATCAAGGATAGGATTGGTTTTGATTTTCGCTATTCAAACCTGAAATCGGATGGATATGTTGATTATGCGTTTTCTGATAATCAATCCATGCAGTTTACAGGAACCTATTTCACAAAGAGGGGCAGAATAAAGGCAAATGTCATCCTGGGAGAGCAGCATTCCGGTATTAGCTGGTGGGGAGTGGACGAAGTCACGCTTGATACCAACAGAACCTATAATCCGGCTGGCCAGTATGTGACCCCTTCAGGTGAAAATCGCTACTACGAGAATCAGACAGACAACTATTGGCAGAACCATTACCACCTGGTCTACTCTACCAATCTCTCCGAAAACCTCCTGTTGAATGCAGCGCTGTTTTATGTGGACGGCAAGGGGTTCTACGAGCAATTTAAACAGGATGAAGCAGTAGCAGATTATTATCTGCCCGATATCATTGTGGTTAACGATACCATTACCCATACAGATCTGATCAGGCAGAAGTGGCTGGATAATGATTTCTATGGAGGGGTCCTTTCACTGATCTATTCCAGAGATCGGTTGAAATTAACAGGTGGTGGCGGACTGAACAGGTATGTGGGTGATCACTTTGGAGAGATTATCTGGATGAGGGTTGCAGGCAATACAGAAAAGGAGCACGAATGGTACAGGAACAGTGCTGGAAAGTGGGACGGAAATCTGTATGTCAAATCCAATTACCAGATCACCAATCGTTTGAATCTTTTTGCGGATGTCCAATACCGCTATGTCAACTACCTGTTGGAGGGGATCGATGATGACGGTTATAACCGTGAGTTGGACCAGGAGCACACGTTCCATTTTTTCAATCCAAAGTTGGGGGCCCAGTTGGAGATCAATGCCACTCAATTCGCCTATGCCTCCTTTTCAATCGGGAACAGGGAACCTACCCGGCAGAATTTCAAAGATGCAACGGGCGATCCCGGATCAACCCCCAAAGCCGAGCAGCTCAGAGACCTGGAGGTTGGTTACGCTTACTCTTCTCACGCACTGGCTGCTGCAGTTAATCTCTACTATATGAATTACACCAATCAACTTGTGCCAACGGGCGAGTTAAGTCAGGACGGCTACCCGATCATGTCCAACGTGGAGAAAAGTTACAGGGCAGGTATTGAACTGAGTGTAGGGATCCAGCCTTTTTCCTTCCTGGAATGGAATGCCAACCTTACCTTAAGCAGGAACAGAATCAGGGATTTTGTGGAGTCTTATGTGGATTATAGCTCGTTGACCTGGGAGGGAACAGCTACCTCAAGAGCACTGGGGGAGGTGGATATCGCCTATTCACCATCAGTGATCTCTTCAAGCGATCTCGCTTTTCATCTGGCAAAGTCGATGGATCTTCATTTTATCAGTCAGTACGTGAGCGAACAGTATTTTGTCAATACCATGGATGACAATATGAAGCTGGACGCCTGGTTTGTAAACAGTCTGAGATTTGATTATTCATTTCCCATTAAGAAAGTTGGTGTGATTGGTTTGCAGTTCCAGGTCAACAATCTCTTTAATACCCTATACGAAAACAATGCTTATGGAGGAACATGGTGGCAGGATGGAGAGGAGTATTACTGGTCGGCATACTTCCCACAGGCAACAATCAATTACCTGGCCAAGGTGAGCTTAAGATTCTAATCAATTCCAGAATGGAGTTTTATGTGGATTGAGATATTCGGAGTAATCACAGGTATCCTGTATGTGATTTTTGAGGTGAAGCAAAACAGATTGCTCTGGCCCTTAGGTATTATCACTTCGCTTGCCTATATCTATATCTTCTTTACCGGTAAGTTCTATGCGGATATGGGCCTGCAGGTCTACTATGTTCTGATAAGCATCTATGGTTGGTATTTCTGGAGCAGGGGTGGATCAAAGGCAGAGAAAGGGGAGCTTCCTGTTGTCAGAGTGAGCAGGCAGCAGGCTATTCTGTTTTTCCTGCTTTTCATTGCCAGCTGGGTGGGAATCTATTTTGTTTTGGACAGGTACACCGACTCTACTGTACCTCTGGGTGATTCCTTTACCACAGCACTGGCCATTGTGGCCACCTGGATGCTGACCCAAAAAATCATTGAACAGTGGTTTTTATGGATTATTGCCAATGTTGTAAGTATTGGACTCTATATTTACAAAGGATTGTATCCAACTGTCATCCTCTATGCGGTATATGCAGTAATGGCGGTTTATGGATATGTTGAATGGAAGAGATCGATGAAAAACCAGGTTGAAGATGAACCAAAAGGATAATATTGTTATACTGGCCAACGGACTTTTCCCAACGGTCAGGCAGGGCCTGGATCTACTGGAAAAGGCTGAGTTGTTGATCTGTTGTGATGGCGCAGCCGATAAACTGGTCGGTTTTGGAATGTCACCCGATGTCATTATCGGGGATATGGATTCCATTTCCGATGAAATCAGGAAACAATATGCATCCATTATTATCCATTCCGACAACGAGGATACCAACGATCTGACCAAAGCCCTCCATTATTGTATAGAGAACAACCATCCATCGGTCTCCATACTTGGGGCCACCGGATTGAGGGAGGACCATACATTGGGAAATATCTCCCTGATGATAGAGTATTTCCCGGGCATAGATGTGCGGATCATATCAGATTACGGGATGTTTTCTATGGCTCGTAGTGGTGAACTCGTGCACTCCTGTGCCGGTCAGAAAATTTCACTCTTCTCCATTGATAACACCACGTGCGTTACATCGACCGGACTAAAATATCCATTGAACGATTTGCAGTTGTCCAACTGGTACAGAGCTACCCTGAATGAGGCTGCGGCAGATAGCTTCACCTTACAATTTGAATCGGACCGGCCCCTGATCGTTTATAGAGCCTGGTGACTGACTATTCTTTGATTCCCAGCTCTTTTTCAATGTTGAGATGAGATTGTTTGTCCGGACAATCGATGGAAGGAAGCCATGGTTTAATATCCAGAACCGGTGTTCCATTGTATGCATCTATCCCACTCACATGCAGTTGACGGCCCGTAACTTTCTCAAGTTTAATAACTCCGAAACCGATGGAATTTGGTCTGTTCGGGGACCGGGTAGCAAACAGGCCAAACGCTCTGTTACTGGCCGGAGGTCTGACAAAAGGGTGCCACTTTTTAGACATATGCATGTGGTACAATACGATGATATACTCATATTGTTCGAGATCCTGCATCGCCTCTTCATATGCCGGATAAATCTCAATGACACCCTGGTTTTCAGGAACCAGTGCTCCCTGGCGTGGGGCGCCGGTTTGAGGAGAAAGATCTGTATGAAACTCTCCGATAGGTTGATAGTCAACTCTCATGTTATCAGGATGTAATGGTTGTACGGGTTCGCTTTTTACAGGTTTTTCAAATAGCAGATTGCCCAGTTCATGTTTATCAAACTGGTTATTATTCAAAACTGGTTTCAAGCCTGCCTTATGCACAAATATTGCAGCTTTTTGGCTCTTTGATGAGTTATTGAAGATGTTCTCTGTCAGCTTCAGCTCTTTGGCCGGTGAGTTAATGGAAAAGCCATAGCCCCCCCCCTCTGTTCCATTGTTCTCAATGGTATTTCTGATAAATGTATTTCTGTGTGGTGCATTGGCTTCGCTCTCTCCCCGTAAATGAATGCCATCGCTTTTGTTCTCATATATGTGATTGTTCTCAAACAGAACATCGGAATCTTTGTGACCCGTACACAAACCAAAACGGCCGTTATGGTGAAATCTGTTCCCTGTTACGCTACTTTGATAAACCCGCCAGCAAACAAACAATCCATCGCGATCGTTGTGATGTACATTGTTGTTTTCAATAATTGAGAAAGGCGATCCTGTTCCCGGGTGCAAACCGGTATTGCCGCTGCCGGAAACTTCGCTGTTTTTTACAGTGATATGTTCCGTTATTTGCCAGCTGATCCCCTCCCCGTTAAAATCTTTCACCCGGACACTGTCGATGGTAATCCGCCTGGATTTATAGATTAAGATGCCCGCACTATTGCACCCATCAGCAAAGAAGTTTTCATTCCGGTTGCCGTCGATCACCAGGTTTGAAATGGAACCATTTTCCGCCTCAATCACATCTATAACAGAAGAGGCATTGGATACCAGACCATTCAAACCGGACCGGTAATCGCGGATCAATCCTCTGTCAATATAGATCACATTATCTGCAATATCAGTCACATATGCAGCAGAAACATTCCAGCATCCGCTATTTTGATCATCGGTCACCTGTACCTTCATACCTATTTCAAAGCCATCTGCATTTTCCACGTTCAGTTTCAGTTCACCAAAGTCCGCATCCACAATATATCTTGTCTGCACACCCTTATCTCTTTTCAGAACGGTCTCCGCACCGGAACCAACCAGATGCACATTGCTCTTTAGCCGAACCGGTGAAGATATTTTGTAGTATCCGGGATTCAGGATAACAGTTCCTCCTGTTTTTTCCAGGGCATCGATGGCAAACTGGATCGATTGGTTATTGTATCCTGAAACATAGGCATCATCTCCACCAACGGTTATTTCACGTTCTGCGATTCTTGGAGAAACCAGTGCATCTGCTTCCTGAATTTTCTGGGCAAACAGGCAAAAAGGAATGGTCAGGAAAAAAAGGTTAATTGCTTTTCTCATTTTATAAAGGATTTCGAATATAGAGTTATGTTTTTATTCACCACTGCTGAATTCTCCGCTTAGCCTGGTTTGCAGACCGGCGATATCATGCAGGTGCTTTTTCAGGGTAATGGTTTCGATCCGGTCGAGCTTGCGGGAGTCAGTTGTATTTCCGGGTGCCTCGTTGCGGGCGATACTTGCTGCCTGGCTTCTGATGCGTAGAAGTGTGATGAAATCGAACGCTTGTATCAGCTCTTCGTAGAGAATTGGGGTGAAGATCCCCTTCTCAAGAAGCAGTGCTGCCCGGTCCGTGCTTCCTGTTACAGACAGGTTTTCGCGGATGGCATAGAGCCTGATGTAGGAGGTGACCGGCAGCAGGATCTTTTTCATGTCCAGGGGGTGTACATCGGGTTTCGCCGGAATCTTCATCTGGTTGATGGAGCGGGCCATATGGTAAAAGAATACAGCTTTACCTTCCGATGCTTTATTCACATGGGTACGAAGCTGATCAACCAGGATTTTTTCACCATAGATGCACCGGAAATCGAAGAAGATGGCAGCATCGAGAATATCCTGAGGATTGCTGTTCCCAATCCAGTCGCTGAAGTACTTTTTCCATTCATTCAGTTCCTGGTTCCATTTGGGATTTTCGGCCATGATCTCTCCCTGGCATTTGCGGTACCCTACCACATCCAGCTCCATATTGATCTTTTTAGCCAGCACCTGAAAGTAGATCTCCGCCTCCTGCCTGTAACTATCCTGCATATTCACTGTAATGATAGCATTGTCCTGGTCCGTGGCCAGAGTCTGCTCGCCCCTGCCCTGGCTTCCCATGGCAATAAAGGCGAATTTACATGGAGCCGGTCCAAGTTCTTCCATAGCAAGATCGATGAGACGTCTTTGTATGGCATCTCCCACAGAACTGATGATCCGGGTAATGATTCCGGTCTGTCCACCACTATCAGTCAGTGCCTTTACCAGCACAGGCAGACGCCTGTATATTCGTTTGAGTTGCTCCATCCCTTCGGCAACTGCTATCTCCTTGATGAGGAAACCTGCCAGATTTTCCTGTATTCCGCCAATCTCCCGGAAACCGACCACCCCTTTTATTTTCTTATTTGGACCCATCAGTGCTATATGAGAGAGACCCCTTTTCTTCATGGTGAGCAATCCTTCAAACAGCAGTGCATTTTCGGGCAGAGTGATCACCGGCGAGGTCATGATCTCAATCACTTTTTTATCCGGATCCAAACCGGTCGACAGCACCCTTTCAGTGAGATCGTGCTGGTTGATCACGCCCACAATTTTCTCACCGTGATTGACGAACAGGATGTCGCACCGTTTCCTGGTCATGATCCTTACAGCCTCCCTGACAGAAGCTTCGGCGTGAACCCGCCTGATCTCCCTGGCTATTGCTTTCAGGGGCTGGTGCATCATCAGCAGCAGTGTCTGCAACTCTCCGGAAAGCAGTTCACTATTCTTTTCAAATTGCATCTGGCTGCTTACCTCCTTGATAACGATGATATACCCGGTCTGCTCAGCATAGGTGATCATAGAGGTTGAGATCACCACCTCTTTCTTTCGGCTCTCTTTACAGTTCAACACGGTTTCGCGGGAGATCGATTTTTTCGGATCCTTGAAATCAGCGGCGAGGTTCTCCCATTTCAGGCCGAAGAGCTCTTCGAACTTCAGGGATTCTACCTCTGCAGGAGTGTAACCGCTGAGATCGCTGAAGCGGAAGTTTGAAAAAACAAATGCACCCTTCACCATCATCAGTGTTCCTTCTGTGGCGGCCTCCACCAGTGACTTATATTTCTCCTTGGAGAGGAGGAGCGCATCTACCGCGGTTTTTCTCTTTCGTTCAATTCCGAGGCTCTGTCTGATCATAAATGCCAGAAGGATGCTGATGGCCAGGGTGATGATCAGGACCACCCGCAACAGCCGGTTCTTCAGGGAGCGGATCTCCAGTGTGACATCCTCCAGGTATATTCCCGTTCCCACGATCCAGTTCCACGACTGAAACTCCCTGACATAGGAGAGCTTGGGTACAATCCGTGTCGAATCATCTTTCCACTGCCACATATAATCGATATAGCCTTCTCCGGACTCTTCCACGGTCCGGACCGACTCCACGAAGAGCAACTTTCCATTGGGATCCTGGTATCTGTTCAGATCTGTGCCCACAAGTTCCGGCCGGTAGGGATGCATGATCATCATGGGTTGATTGTCGATGATCCAGAAGTAATCTTTCTGCTCATCCCCGTAACGGATCTGCCTCACTCGCTCTACTGCCAGTGCTCTGGCCGAGTCGGCGGGTATCAGTTTATCCAGAGCCTCCTGCTGGTACTCCTCCATCAGGCTGCAGACAGAGTTGGTCAGTTCGGAGATCATCTCCTTCTTTCCCTCCATAATGTTTCTTTCAGAAGAGGGGAGGATGACCACGAAAATGGTAAGAATAAAGAGTCCGATGGCCAGGATTGTAGGCAGTACGATGGAGATAAAAAACCGGTTCAGATGATTCTGTGGCATTGTCAATATCTCTTTATTACCCGGACTTTATGACTGTCCGTATCAAATATACAAAATCCAGAGCGGTATTTATGGCGGGTCACCGGTGGAATCCCAACAATCACAGGAAGATTTTTCAGCCGAAGAGGCCTGTAGCCGTAATGCCTGAACTGCCCGGGCGTGATTGTGTAAAATCCACGGGCATGAGCATGTCCGGTGAACCCCAGGGTGCAGTTGTTCTTTTGCATGAATTCGAAATGGGGCCCGAACTCCTTCCCCCGGGTATAGAAACCTTTGATAATTCCGGAAAGATTGGGGCTGGCATAGTGGCTCAGCATGATACTATACTTCGGGGTGGGGAGGACCGTATAGGCTGGGAGGCTGGCCAGGAAAGCGACCTCCTCTTCACTATATCCCGGATCCAGGTCCTCTTCATGCGGCCACTGTTCATACCCGGCCCCGTCAGGCCGATTAGGGATCTTTCCGGCGGCATGCAGATCGTGGTTTCCCGGGACAATGATCTCGCACTTCTCCCTAATCAGATCCAGGCAGGCATGTGCGTTCCTGGTTTTGGGGTAGCGGTAGTACGATTCACTGAATCCTGATATATCGCCCAGACAGATCAGTTTATCGAAGCCTGTCCGATCGATTCGCTTCAGAACCTTCTGCAGGCTGATATGGTCCTCATGGATATCCGATATGATCGCTAACCGCACCTTTTTAGATATTGGCCTACCCAAAGCTAACTAAAACAACGTTATCTTTGCCCATTCATGAATTACCTCTCGGCTGAGAACATATCAAAATCTTTTGGAGATCAATTGCTCTTCGAAGGGATCACCTTTGGATTATCCCGGGGAGAGAAGGCGGCCATTATTGCCCGGAACGGTACAGGAAAAACCACACTGTTACGCATCCTGGCGGGTATGGAGTCATCCGATAGTGGTGCGTTTACTTTCAGGAACGATATCAAAGTCGCTTTCCTGGAGCAGGCACCTGATCTGGATCAGAGTCTTACCATCGATGAGCTTATTCTCTCTGCCAATACAACGGTTCTGACCGTAATTAAGCAGTATGAGAGGGCAGTGCAGGAGCATGCAGAGCAGCAGAAAAATGAGGCAGCCGGCAATCTTGAAACGGCTATTGCAGAGATGGATCGTTTGCATGCGTGGGACTATGAGAGGCGGCTGCGACAGCTGCTGGATCTTTTTCGTATCACCAGTACTGGTCAGCTTGTGGGTAAACTTTCCGGAGGGGAGAAAAAGCGGCTTGCCATGGCACTGGTGCTACTGGATGAACCCGATTTTCTGATACTGGACGAGCCCACCAACCACCTCGATATCGATATGATCGAATGGCTGGAAGAATACCTTTCCCGGACAAACCTGACCCTGTTGATGGTGACCCACGATCGCTATTTCCTGGACAGGGTCTGCAACCGGATTTTCGAATTGAGTCTGGGCAATCTCTATCAGTTCCAGGGCAATTATGAGTATTTCCTGGAGAAGAGGGCAGCCAGGGAAGATCTGCGTAAAGTGGAAGCACATCGGGCAGGCCGCCTGATGAAAAGAGAATTGGAGTGGTTGCGTCGCATGCCCAAGGCGCGTACAGGAAAATCAAAGTCGCGCATCGATGCCTTTCAGGAGATAAAAGAGAAGGCCAACCTGGAGGAGGAGGGTGGTGAGCTGGTATTGCGGGTGAAATCACCGAGACTGGGAGGTAAAATCATGGAGATTGAAAAGTTAAAGAAACAATATGGTTCCCTCTCTCTCATCGATAACTTCAATTATAAGTTTGCAAAAGGAGAACGGGTTGGTATTATTGGAAGGAATGGAACCGGAAAAACCACCTTCTTAAACCTGATCACCGGTCAGGAACAACCCGACTCGGGAAATATTATTACCGGGGAGACTTTGGTTCAGGGCTACTACAGACAGATGGGACCAACCTGGAAGAAGGAGCAGCGGGTGATCGATGCAGTAAAAGAAATTGCCGAGGTGGTGACCATGGAGGATGGGCGGACCATCTCCGCCTCCCGGTTCCTGGAGTACTTTATGTTTTCGCCCGATTCACAATATAAGCGGATTGAAAAGTTAAGTGGGGGAGAGTTGCGACGCCTTCACCTGCTTACGGTATTGATCAGAAACCCCAACTTCCTGATCCTGGATGAACCCACCAACGATCTGGATCTTTTTGCACTGAATAAACTGGAGGAGTTCCTGCTGGCCTTTAAGGGATGTTTGATTATTGTGTCGCACGACCGCTATTTCCTGAACAAGCTCACCGATCACCTGTTCGTATTCGAGGGAGAGGGAGATATCAGGGACCATTATGGGTCCTATTCAGATTACCGTTTTAAACAGGAATCCAGTAAGAAGGCGGAAAGCAGGAGTATTGAAGCAGTGGCGAAATCCAAAAAAACACCTCCTGCAGCTAAAACCAAACGCTCCTATAAGGAACAGCAGGAGTATGCAGGACTGGAAGAGGAGATTGAAAAGCTGGAGTCCGAAAAGTCAGCCCTCGAGGAGGAGGTCAATGGCGGGAGGCTCGATTATGAATTGCTGAATAGCAAATCGATCCGCATCGCCAGACTCATCGAAGAGATCGAATCCAAAATGGAGCGCTGGATGGATCTGGACCAGCTCTCCTGATATCCCGGCTCTTTTACCGTATATCGCTGCATCACTGACTTTCTGGTTTACCGGCCTGAAAGCTTTCGGTTTGATCATGATGATATCTTTCTCCAGGCAGACAATGGAGAAGTTCCCCAGTGAATCGGAAATGGTAGTGGCTTTGGCCTTTTTTGAGGTGATCTCCACATTCATTACCGGGAAGGAGTTGTAAGCCGTCAGGTTAAAGATACAACAATATGATTTTCCTTTATTTAGATGTACCAAATGACGAAAGGTTTAATACAATAGTGAATATGATAAGGCATGATTATCTGAAAATAAACGCTAACTTTGAGCAATTAACCTTAAGAAACTAAAACAGATTTATGGGCAGATCACAGGAATCATTCAACAAGAAGGAAGTAAGAAAGAAAAAAGAGAAAAAGAGGCAGGACAAAGAGAAGAAACGGATTGCCAGAAAAGATGGTGAGAAGAAGGGCGGCCTTGACAGCATGATCGCCTATGTGGATGAGAATGGAATGCTTACCGATACTCCCCCCGATCCGACAACTAAAACCAAGACCAAGATTGAAGATATAGAAGTCAGTGTACCCAAGATGGACGATTCTATGAAACCGGATCCTATCCGTAGGGGGAGACTCACTTTCTACAACGATTCCAAGGGTTATGGATTTATTCGTGATGCAGTGACCCAAGAGAGTATTTTTGTCCATGTGAATGAATTCAGGGACGATATCATGGAGGGAAATATGGTTTCCTTCGAGGTAGAAAAGGGACCAAAAGGTCCTGCTGCAGTAAGGGTGAAACTGGCATAAAAAAAGCACCTGTGAGTAATACCGGTCTGAAAACCACGGTCATTACCATTATTCGTGCCACCATCGGGTGGCATTTTCTTTATGAAGGGCTCTCCAAGCTGTTGATGGAGAATTGGTCGGCCCAGAGTTACCTGGCCAATGCCACCGGATTCCTCTCGGGATTCTATCACTGGATGGCCTCCGGGGAGAGCCTGGTGAAGGTGGTCGATTTCATGAATGTTTACGGGTTGATCCTGATCGGACTGGCCCTTTTCCTGGGAGTATTTATCAGACTTGCCTCTGTAGGAGGAATCCTGCTGCTGGTACTTTACTACTTTGCCTACCCACCCTTCGGCACTTCACTGTTTGGTAGTATGGACGGGCACTTCTATATTGTCAATCGCAATTTTATTGAGGCTTTAATACTGCTCTGGTTTGTGTTGAGCAGTCATACAGGATACGGGATTTGCAAGCTTCTCAGAAAAAGAACCGGAGGAGAATTCGGTGATAAGAAAGAGCCGGAGGGAGTGAACTCGCGTCGCGAGGCGCTAAAGAACCTGGCAACCCTTCCCATTCTGGGAGCCGTGGGCTGGGGTGCTTTTCGCCATGTAGGCAAAGAGGTGGATGTGATGTCGGGGGCAACCATCCAGCTCGATTTTTCATCACTGGATGAGTTGAAGGGGGAGTTGCCTACGGGAAAGATCGGACCCCATGAGATCAGCCGGCTTGTGGCAGGCGGAAACCTGGTGGGGGGATGGGCCCATTCGCGCGACCTGCATTATGTCCCCTCCCTATTCAAGGCATATAATACCGAGAGGAAAGTTTACGAAACGCTGATGCTGGCCGAGAAGGCGGGAATAAATACCATTAATATCGGGTTTCCCACCAATGCTTTGATGGCCAAGTACAAGAGAGCCACCGGGAGTAAGATCAAGGTGATCAGCCAGGTGCATCCCGATATGAAGAACAAAGACTATTTCGTGAATATCGACAAAGCCATCGACTTTGGAGTGGATATTGTACAGATTCAGGGGAACCAGGTGGACTGGCTGGTGAGGGACAACCAGATAGATGTGG
>Ga0255366_10113_pt1 | contig 14351 bp, 20 predicted proteins | sample ANMaggSeSYBR01C4_FD_182086 | JGI IMG/M metagenome (GOLD analysis project Ga0255366, IMG submission 182086) | Sediment cell enrichment communities from methane seep in Santa Monica Basin, California, United Staets - ANME aggregate JGI... | ecosystem: Environmental > Aquatic > Marine > Cold seeps >... | reverse complement strand
GCACCTAAGCTAACTGAGGAAGGAGAATAACCATGACTGGCTATAGATGTGGACTATGCAAGAAAAGTGTCAAGTTTGATGTGAAAAACATAGGTATGCAATGTCCATACTGTGGCAGTAAGATTTTTTACAAGGAGAGGCCAACTGTAGCCAAGCACCTTAAACCAAAATAATAAAGGGTTAATGCAAAATCAATGTTCTAACAACTTTTGAGTTAATTCTAATCTTATGTAAATGTACGTTTGAGACTACGATATTTTTCATCTTATGCCCAATATAAGATAGAATTTAAATATAATTCAATTATATAGTAATATTTATATACTTATAATTCCAATATATTATCCAGAGAATGGGGAAATGTAGTTTTTTAAAATCCATCTTTCCTCACCACCTCACCGCTTCCCCATTCTCACAACTTAAAACTTAAAAATGTTTTCTCAGGATTGGACATACATTTGCAATATTAAAATAGGTTCCCAAGATTGATTGTGTGTTCTGATAGATTCAAAGTAAAGTTTATTATGAAACCCACTATTATCAACATAAGAGAGTAGTTTATGATGAAAGTTAGATTTGTCTTTGACTTTGATTCAACTAAGGAAGCCAAAGTAATCGCTGAGTCACTTCAGCCAGAGATAAAACACAAAATTCCCAAGACCAACGTTGATGTCTCTATTTCTGAAAAAACTTTTTCTCTTTCCATAGAAGCAAAAGACGTGAGTTCTTTAAGGGCAGCATGCAACTCGTATTTGAGGTGGATCAACACTGCGCTTAACGTGAAAAGAACCGTCTAAACCTCAATTGTTTCCTTTCGCCCAGGCCCAATAGAAACAACTGCAATAGGTGTTTTTAGCTTTTCTTCTATAAACTTTAGATATGTTTGCGCATTTTCTGGTAAATCAGCAAGCTTCGACGAATTTGTATTTATCTTGTCCCACCCTTCAAATTCTTCATATAGCGGTTTACATTTCGTCACTTGTTCAATATTTGCGGGGAAGAAATCTATCTTTTTTCCATTTAGTTGATACTCAGTACAGATTTTCACAGTCTTTAAGCCATCAAGGACATCGAGTTTTGTAATTGCAAGTTTGGTAATTCCCGATATCATACAAGAATGCTTCACTACAACAAGATCAAGCCATCCACAGCGTCGTGGTCTACTCGTCGTAGTCCCAATCTCATGTCCTTTCTCTGACAGATGCTTACCGACTTCATCAAAAAGTTCTGTCGGCATCGGCCCTTCCCCAACCCTTGTTGTATATGCTTTTACAATACCAATAACATCATCAATATGTTTTGGACCTATGCCAGTACCCGTACTCGCACCACCGGCGACAGTATGGGATGATGTGGCATATGGGTATGTGCCGTATTCGACATCAAGCATCGTACCCTGTGCACCTTCGAGAAGGATGTTTTTACCAGAAGTTATTGCCCTGTTGAGTTCAACATGAGTTGTAGTAATAAAATCTCTCAGTTGCTCTCCAAAATCAGTGTACGTTTCCAGGATTTCCTTTTTATCAAGTTTTTCATCTATTTCATATGCATCAAAGATTCTTCGTTTGATGAAAAGAATTGTATCAAGTTTTTTGCTTAGAGTTTCCCTATCTATAATGTCTACCGCCCGTATGCCATTGCGCGATATTTTATCACTATAGCAGGGACCAATACCTCTCTTTGTTGTACCAATTTTTTTATCTCCTAGAAATTTCTCCTCAGCACCATCCAATATTTTATGATACGGCATGATAATGTTTGCCCTATCACTTATGAGAATCTTTGGTTTAATACCACGTTTTGTGAGCTCACCAATTTCTTTAATCAAAACATCTGGATCTATAACACACCCATTACCAATAACACCTATTTTTCCTTGTATTACTCCAGATGGCGTTATATGAAGCTTGTACACCTGATCTTCAACTTTTATAGTATGGCCCGCATTATTTCCTCCTTGAAAACGAACAACATACTCTGCATTTTTTGAAAAATAATCAACAATTTTACCTTTTCCCTCATCTCCCCACTGCGTACCAATCACTAAATTAACTGTCATTTTATCTCACTCAGAGGGCAATGGAAAAGACATACATAAATATGATGTTAGCTGCCATCTTTTACATAGATGTCAATTCTAGGTGGTTTTTCCAAATGTTTTTTACAGTACATAATTCAGCTGATTTTATCACTGCGTTTTTGTAGTTATCGGGGAAATCTTCGGGGGCCTGAACCTCCATATTTACTACCTGGGAAGCTAATTTTCAGATCCATATTGATACCCTAGCATACACATAAATAAATATTTTTTATTAACGTTTGGACAAAGGTTTTATAAAACAGAGTATGTATCGGCCAGACAAATGCCTGATAATTGGAATCCATTTAGGAATGAAAATAACATCACCAACCTAGACATCGAGTTGTTAAAAAGAGAAGTTGGTCAACGTTTTCCCTTTTATGAAGTAAAATCAAACTTAAACACAGTAGCATTTTTCTGCAGAATTGATAAAGAAACTTTGGAGGAGAATTTCGACTCTTTAAGAAAATCTCTTTCTGAAAAAGGATATGTTCCAATGCTTCGCTACGAAAAAGGAGAACATACCATATACATCATTCAAAAACCAAAAAGAAAAGAAAAATCTATATGGATTAATATCTCACTACTAATTGCAACAATTATTACTACAATTATTACAGGTTCACTTCTTAATATGGGACACTCTGAAATCCAGAGCGTGACCAACATCCTAGACATATTCAGTATTGCCAACCTGTTTAGCGGAACTGTGTTTTTTGCCCTCCCACTCATGAGTATTTTGTTTGTCCACGAAATGGGGCATTATTTCACTTCAAAAAAACATGGAATTAAAACATCACTTCCATTTTTTCTACCTATACCACCAATTCTACCTGGCTTCAATATTGGTACATTTGGTGCATTGATCTCAAGTAGCGACCCCATGCCAAACAAAAAAGCATTGTTTGATGTTGGAATATCTGGACCTTTAGCAGGATTTATCATTGCAATACCTGTCACAGCCATAGGAATTGCCACTTCCGAAATAGTTCCAATATCTGATTTTTCTTCTGGAGAAGTTATTCTTGGAAGCTCATTTCTTTTTATTATATTATCAAACATGATACATACCATTCCAGAGGGTTTTGCCCTTAATCTGAATTCCACTGCATTTGCAGGATGGGTTGGGCTTCTTATCACGTCCATTAACCTTCTTCCAGCCGGTCAACTTGATGGGGGACATATATTCCGCGCAGTTCTTGGAGAAAAACAAAAATATGTAGGTTGGATAGCAGTTTTTATTATGATTTTTACAGGATGGACGTTTTTTGCCATTATTATTGTTCTTATGATGGGTATGATGCACCCGCCACCACTCAACGATGACACAGATATAGATATGAAGAGAAAAGTACTCTTCTTTGTTGCACTGGCTATATTGATATTGTGCTTTATTCCATTTCCAATATCTACGATTGGATAACATCGTAACCATTTAATACCACCACATCAATTTACCTTTGAAGTGACGCATATGAAAACATATTTAAAAATTCTGTTTAACAGTGAAGGAGCTGCCCCATCAGAAGTAAAAGATCAGCTACTAAACATGGGCTTCAAAGCAACCAAAGGGAACTATGATTTTGTTTACGATTGGAATGAAGAGTCTGCAACCGTAGAAGAACTTGTATGGTTTGCAGATAAAGTACATTTAGCTTTAAGAAAGAACAAGATTTATTTTAGCATAGAAACAATATAGAGCTTCTATCGCTCCTTAGTTCTTTTAATTTTTTCCAGAGTTCTACTAAAGACACCCATTAGAGTATGATATTCCCATTTGGAAGGCATTGCTCTTCCCATTATTCGTCTGAACATTACACTTGTTTTTTCTTTTTTGTGTTCTGGGTAGTTTATCTCTTCCAGTAAGTTGGAAAAAAAATCAAATAATCTCTCCTTTTCCATTCTTCCAATGATTCTTTTTTCCTTTGGTTCAAATGTTTTTTTGACATACAAATCATACAAAACAAGATTTACTGCATGCGAAAGATTAAGTGACAGGTATGACTCACTCGTAGGTATTCTAAGCATAATATCACATGCTGCAATTTCATCATTGTATAGACCATAGTCCTCTCGCCCAAAAACAAGTCCTACTTTTCCATCTAATTCAAATATTTTTTCAGACAACTCTTCAAGTAAAACAGGATTTCTCAGATGCTTTTTATCTGTCTTAGTTTCAATGGAGGAAGTAGCAACAAGATAATCAATATCTTCTATTGCACTTCCAAACGATGAAAAAATCTTTGCATTATCAAGAATATCACATGCATGTACAGATCTAACGTAGCACTCATCATCAAGTTTGCAGGGATTTACTAAATAAAGTTTGTCAAAATCAAAATTCATCATTGTTCGTGCTACTGCACCAACATTGCCCCCATACTTTGGTTCAACAAGAACAACACAGAACTCAGTTATTGCATTTCACCATCCAAACTTAAGGTAATTATTACTTAACTATTTTATTCTCAATTCTTTTTCTTTCTCTTTTACCATTTCTTTGTACTTGGAAGGTAAATGTCTAACCGCTTCTTTTAACTCGCTGTGTCTTTTGAGTAATTCCGACCTCTTGTTTGTCTGGATTTCTTCTAAAACAAACTTCTTTTTCACGATAAAACCGTAGAGATAATAAATACCCATACCAAAAACAATAAGTCCTATTATCAATACATAGAGACCCCATGCTATCGCATCATTTGTGAGATTTAAGAGATCTTTAGCAACATCTCCAAACCACACCCCCAAGACACCTATGAAAAGTACAATTAATCCAACAATCATTGCTACAATACTCAGCCCAAATACATACTCTCTAAAAAATCCAGTTATTTTTCCACTCATATCTACTTACACCTCTTTTAATATGTTTTTGCAAATCTCATCCATGTCTCCGCAGGTTTGCCACACATCGGACAAGAATATTTTTTGCATTCTTCATCATCTTCAATAGGTTCCCCTAATGTGTTGCCATCTAAAATATTTTCTATCTCAAGCGCACAATCATCATTTCCACACCAAGGCAGTTCAACAATTCCTTTTTTGTCCTTCGCTTCTTCAACGCTTTGAACCCTATGCATATTTTCGTCAAGGAATTTTTTTGCATTTTCATATAAGCTTTTAGATATGTTGTCAAGCTCTACCATTATTGTTTCTATAGAATCATCTTGTGAGACAGATTTCTTTTCCCCAGTATCCCGTCTAACCAGAACAATTTCTTTTTTATCTAGATCTCTGGGGCCAATTTCAATTCGTAAGGGTACGCCTTTTAATTCCCAATCATAGTACTTAGTTCCAGGACTTATGTCCCTGTTATCGACATGTGATTTTATGTTTTCCTCCGCGAGTTTTTTAGATAATATCTCACATGCATCTAAGACTCCCTTTTCTTTTCCTTTGAAAATGATGGGTATTATTACCACTTGTGTTGGAGCAACTGCAGGGGGCATTACGAGTCCTTTATTGTCACCATGTATTCCAATAAGGGCACCAAGTATACGTTCACTCATACCATATGTTGTCTGATGACAATAGTTGTGCTCTCCACTCTCAGTCTCGTAAGAAATCTCATAAGGTTTAGAAAAATTATCCCGATATTGATGTATAGAACCAAGCTGAAGTGTTCTACCAGAGGGCATAAGTACATCTATACTAATTGTATAAAAAGCTCCAGCGAATTTGTCCCACTCGGGCCTTTTACAGAATATATATGGCATACAAAGTTTCTTAAGAAGCCTATCGGCAATTGCTCTATCTTCCTTTACCTGTTTTTCAGCGTCTTCAAAATCAACATGACACGTATGAGCTTCAAAGAAATGAATCTCCCGGACACGTATGAAAGCACGGGTTTGTTTCGTTTCATATCTAAAAGTATTGACTATTTGAAATGTCTTAAGAGGTAAATCAGCATGTGATCGTATCCAAATGGAAAACATAGGATACATGGCCGTTTCAGAGGTCGGTCTTAGAAGCCACCGTTCCTCCAGTTCATTTGTACCTGCATGTGTTATCCAATAAACCTCACTTCCAAATCCCTCAATATGTTCCTCTTCCTTCTTAAATAATGACTCTGGAATTAAAAGCGGAAAATAAACCTCTTGATGATTTGTTTTTTCCATCTCTTCCCTTATCTGGCGATCTACATGATTCATCAGTTTCCAGCCATAGGGGCGCCAGACATTCATACCCTTAATTGGATATCTTTTATCACACAGATCTGCAAGCTCTACGATCTCATTGTACCATTCATTAAAATCTTCGTCTTTCTTATATTTTGTCTCTGGCATTCAGATTCAACCTGCAAATCGAAAAAGAAAATATACTCTTAAAGATGACGGTTTAAAAGAGAATGCTTATACTCCTCTTCCTTCCTTAGCTTTAATGCGTAGTTCTTTAGATCTACATCTTCTGCATCTTTTTGCTTGGGATGCGTTTGATGCACCACACTTCATGCATATCCTTTTGTTTAATAATCGTGCCTCAGCTTCTGGAAATCTTGCCATATGATAACCGCCTATGTAGTGTACCGGAATGAACCGATATTATTTAAAGATAATGCAGCCCGTTTCTCCAGCAAATCCCCCATATTTTTCAATGAATTCTCAAATAACACAAGAAGCTGAATTTATAGAAATATTCTTAACATAGTATGTCTATCCCTCCATGGTGAAAAGGATATGAAGGGGAGGACTACTTGTCCAAAATGTAAACATGAGTTTGTCCTGGATGCACCAGACGATAGTGAGAAGTGTGAAGTTGTCTGCCCCAATTGTGGAGATAAATTCGCCATTCAGCCTACGTCATGCGATTCGAAATTAGAAGACGGATGCTTTTGGGAGGAACACGGGGAACCGCGTAAAACTATTCTATCAGCCATTAAGCCAAGAACAGATAAGCCAACTATAGCAGCAGTTCTCTTGATTTCTGTTTTTGCCATAGGTATAACCTCAGCAGCTTTTTCTGATGCTTTTATAGAAACACCATTAGATGTACTAGCTAATGTTGGGGTGACTGGATCTGTAGATTTACTAGTACTTGATCAATCAAACAAGTCTCTAGGAGAAGTGTCTATAATAATTGATGGAACATCTACCACTACTGGTGAAAATGGATTATATTCTGCTGAGAACATTTCACCAGGAATAAAAAAAGTAGAAGTCTCGCTTACAGGATACAAAACACTAACTCGCGAAATACTTGTTGTTCCATTTATCACATCATCTCATGAAATAATAATGGAGGATGGAAATGGTGAAAAAGATATTCCTTTCGATACTATTGGCTGCTCTATTATTCTAGTGATCTTTTCAGTTTTTGCATTGCTTGCAGCAGTAATGTCTTTGAAACGTCAACATCTTGATGTTGCAGTTGTGAGCTCTATACTTGGCATATTTTCTTTTGGGTTTTTAATGATAGGATCGATAATCAGTATTATCGCGTTGATTATAATTCTAAAGTCCAGAGATGAGTTTGAAAATGGAAAAAAGGGTAAAATCTTCTAGAATAGTCATACTAATTTTCTTTATCTTATTTTTGATGTGGGGTGTGCTTCAATTTTTAGCCCCATTATCGTTGCCACATGGTAGTATTGATGATCTGTCTGGTCTTACAGCAGTCTCAGATAACAAAGAACTGTTCAGTAAACTGCCCGTTCCATGGAATGCAGTCTACTCCATAGGTGATAGATTATGCCATCAAAAAGCAGAACGCTCATTTTTTATCAATGATAATCAGATGCCTTTTTGTAGCAGATGCACAGCAATATGGCTTGGTTTGGCAATCGGCCTAGGAGTTATGGTTTTTTACAGAATTCAGTTGACTGAGAAGTTCTTATTTGTAGTTATAGCAGGTTTAGCACCCATAGGGATCGATGGAATCGGACAGCTTTTTGGTTTTTGGGAAAGCACAAATATAATGCGCGTAGTAACCGGTTTAATCATTGGCAGCATCTGTGGCATTTCCATTGGGATTATTATAGACGAAATTAAAACATTTCGTCCTTTTAAAAAAACAAAAAGTAATTAAGAAGGGAAAATCATCCCCCCGATGAGGTGAAGAAGGTTGGATAACTCAAAAAAATTAGCAATAATGGCATTGGCATGTATTGTATTGTCAGTGGCAGTAGCAGCAGTAGCAAGTGCACAAGGTGAATGGGACTACTATGGAGAAGATTATATAGCACCAGGGCTTTTTTGGGGCCTTACGGGGGCGCTGTGTTTCATACCCCTAATATTCCTTATAATTGGTATAGTACTAGCTATATGGGTGTATAAAGACGCGCAAAAACGTGGTAGTAGTGGAGCATTATGGCTGATAATAGTTCTATTAACTGGAATTATTGGTCTGATAATCTGGTTAGTTGTACGTCCACCAATTGGCGGGGAAAAATCAGCAGCATCTTCAGATAGGAGATGTCCCAACTGTGGTCGCGGTATACCCAACGATGCTAGAACATGTCCATATTGCGGTAAAAATTTCGAAGGGTAAAACCATCTAAAAATGTATTACAAATAGAAGACATTGGATGTAATAAACATCTCTTTGTCTTTTCTATTTATTTTTTTCATCATATTTTTTGAATATTTAAAATATAAAGGTTTTTAGTGATAATTATAAAAGAGAGTTTCTGATTATTTTATTTATACGTAGGGAATCGGTGAAGATATGGAAAACAATACCCAAAAAGGTTTATTGATTCTCATAATAGGAATATCAGTAGGAATTATAACAAATATTTCTTTATTCTTATTGACAGACAACCTCCCAGGCGTTTTGGCTTTAGCTTTAGTAGGCATAATAGGAGTCATCGGCGGATTACTGACACTAGTAGGATTAATATTAATAGTGGTCGGACGGAGAGAATATGGTGAGAAACACAGTAAATTCGCGATATATGCAGCAGTAATATTTGTCTTATCAATTGTGTTTGCCACCGTTTTTAGTATTATGATTTCGATGATTACTTTTATATCAAATAGCCCCACTAACACAAACCTCATACTTTTACAAACCCCAATCACTTCAACAATTGGTGGACTTGTATACGTATTTTTGCTCTATGAATTAGAAGACAAAAAGGGAAAAATTGTTTTATTTTTGGCATTCATTGCGACAATACTCGCTTCAATTATTATAACAGTTGACATGATGTCGCTGTATGAAGAGTTAATGAGCGCTATTGCCATCGGAGAAACGTCGTTCGCAAATACGTTTGATTATATTAACAAAATGAGCGGAACAGGAATATACAACATCATAAGTAGTGGGCTGTTATTAATCGCATTGATTCTCCCATATAATAGAATAAAATCTGGAGAACTGGTCCCTACCCCACCTAAGACAAACTCGTTGTACGGAGGGAATGTAACTGTAACTCAGGATAGATTGTGTCCTAATTGTGGACGAATCATTCCTTTTGATTCGAAAATATGTCCATATTGTAGGAGAAAATTCGAATTGCACTCGTCAGGCATAGGAAGGGACGAAAATGCCCATTAAAAATAGAAATATTGCTTTGGTGTATATATACGGAATCCTCACACTTGGAATCTATTTTATATACTGGGAAATCTCAACAAAAAATGAAATAAATGATGAATTTAAAACAGAAATTCCAACAGGATGGTTGCTCATTATACCAATCGCCAACATATATTGGCTCTACAGGTATACTGAAGCTTTTGTAACAAAAGTAAAAGGTGAGGATGATACTGCATTGTGGTTCATAATATTCTGGTTGGCAGGCATAATCATGCCGTGGATTGTTCAATCAGAATTAAATAAACTCGCAGATGATCCAAATCTTCTACAAACCAGAAAACAAGGACGTCGGAAAAACGACAGAATATGTCCAAATTGTGGTCGTGTGATTCCACTTGAGGCGAACTTCTGTCCTTACTGTAACAAAAAGTTTGAATCATATTTGTAAGGACATGGTATTCTGCAAACAGAATTACGCATGCGTTATTGAAACTCCCTTCTTGAGATTGCTAACAGTATAATTGCTATTAGCGAAAGAATACTTGAAATAAAAACTGGACCAATTGTAAATAATCCTAAAATACCTCCAGCAAGTGCCAATCCCCACAGTTGTCTTCGCACTGACATGATGCCGCCAAGTATTGCAAATACTGAAAGGAAAAAACCTACAGTTCCACATATAACAAATAAGTCTTTAATCAACTCTGCAGATAGAGCAATTGATTCATATTCGGGAGCCATCGATCCTAGTTCAGGCATGATAAAAGTTTCTATAAAGGAAACATCTATTGCCGCAAGTGATAGCCACATAAGTATAGAAAGACCACCCGCAATCATCAATAGAATACCAGCTATAAGTGGCTTTGAACTTTTATTTGAAGGCTGCTGAAAAGGATCGTCTATTACATTTTGTTCAAACATTTTATCTTCAAAATCAGTTGCAGGTACACTTCCTCTTTCCAATGATATACCACCTTTTAATTTCAATAATGCAATGATTGCTATTTATTTCTATCCAGATTTTCCACTTCTATCTCTTTTTCGACTTCTTGACAGAATTTTTGGCATTATCTTTTTAACTACATACCAAAAAACAATGCCACCATATACAATAAGCCCAGCAACAATTCCAAGTTTTAAGTATGAAGAAGAATTATCCGAGGAAACTATCATCATGTCAATTATGAAGTTAAATGGTATTTGAACTATCATAGCTGCCAAAAGATATTTGGTTAGTTTTCCCGCATATATCCCATAACCTATACATGCTCCAGTTGCTCCGTGAAATAATATAATTCCTAGCGAGCCTATAGCTATTAACGACAAAGCATACACATCACTTGTGATCAATGAGCTTACAGCTATAATTAGAAACGGAGTAAATACAGAACCAAATCCCAAACCTAGGGATAATCCATAGATGGTTGTTTCTTTTTTTTCATGGAATCGACCAATGTTTAATATCATCGTTTTAAACAATTGCTCAAATAGGGCAAATAGGATTATGTATGCAATTACTAAAGGTAAAGTAAAAGATCGTGCTATTGCCGCAAAAAATCCTAAGATAATTCCCACTACAAACGTTAAGAAAATATTTTTCTCTTTATAGTGTCCCTCATAACCCTTCAAACTAATGTAAAGTAATATCAGTGCGGGTATTATGCCAAGAAATAGGCTTGTCTGCGGTATTACGTCCATATTTTAATCAGAGTGAAATGGGAAAGAATATATTAAAGGTCATCGATTATCCTATGTTTAGGTTTGAGGAGTGGATATTTATGTTAAAAACACCAGTAATTGTTCTAAATGTAAAAACATATGCTGAAGCAACAGGAAACAACTCATTAGAGATTGCAAGAATAATGGACAAAATTTCACAAGAAACAGGTGCCAGTATGGCAATTTGTGTACAAGCAACAGATATAACAATGTGTGCAGAAAAAGTAGATATCCCTGTTTTTGCAGAACATATCGACCCCATAAAACCAGGCAGTCATACAGGATGGACTCTGCCGGAGGCTGTGAAAACAGCTGGGGCAGTTGGAACTTTGATAAACCATAGTGAACATCGTCTTATCCTTGCCGATATTGATGCCTGTATTACACGTTCAAAGGAACTAGGACTTGATCATATTATTTGCACTAACAATGTCGCAACATCAAAAGCAGCTGCATCATTAAGTCCAAATTTCGTAGCAGTTGAACCACCGGAACTCATTGGAGGGGATATTTCAGTTACAACAGCCGATCCAGGTATTATCAGTGGTAGTGTGGAAGTCGTAAGAGCTGTTGACAAAAACGTTAAAGTTCTCTGTGGTGCAGGAGTAAAAAATGGAAAAGATGTTGCCAAATCCATAGAACTAGGTGCAGAAGGAGTACTTTTAGCTAGCGGCATTGTAAAGGCAAAAGATAGAGAAACTGTGATACGTGATCTAGCATCTGGCCTGTGATGTTGTAGGTTTTATAATTGTTTCAGTGACTTTACCGCATCTTTGTAGCTTGCGTTTGTAAAAACGAAATTGCCTGCAACGAGAACATCGGCACCGTATTCAATCGCAGTTTTTGCGGTTTTGTCATTTATTCCACCATCTACTTCTAAATGAATTTTTTTGTCAATTTTATCGATTAGTTCCCTAGTTTCCCTGATTTTGGGTAGGACATCTTCGATAAAGCTCTGTCCACCAAAACCAGGATGAACAGACATAATTAAAACGAGATCCACGTTTTGAATAATTTCTTTTATTACATCAAGCGATGTTTCTGGATTTATAGATACTCCCACTTTGCACCCTAAGTCTTTAACCTTATTGATGGTGGATAATATATCGTTACACACTTCTGCATGGATAGTGATGAGATCTGCACCTGCCTTGGCGAATTGCTCAACATATTTACCTGGGTTTTCTATCATGAGATGAACATCAAAAAAGATATCCGATATTTTCCTAATCTTAGAAACTACCACTGGGCCAATTGTTATATTTGGGACAAAGTGTCCGTCCATTACATCTATATGTATCCAATCTGCACCAGCATGCTCAACTGCTTTGATTTCTTCGCCGAGTTTTGAAAAATCTGCTGAAAGAATTGACGGTGCCACTAATACCATATTAACCAGGAAACGCAATAGAGTTTTCCTTTATAAACCTAAATGATTATTTCCAAGCTTAAAATCAAATAATGTCCCAGAGGGAGAGTTTATTTCTTCAGTTTTTTCATTCTAAACTCTCCAATTCCCACAGGGATTATTTCAATTTCATCCCCATCATTTATATCATAAGCTTTAGCTAGTTGACTGGGGATAGTTAGCACGAGGCTACTACCCACCACGCGGGCTTTTCTTGTAAGAGGCAATTCCCATCCACCAAGATCAGTAATGTATAGCTGAATATATATATGTTTTGGTTTTTTCAAATATATCTAAATATATCCATCAGATCTAAAAAGATCTTTGATCAATACAGCATACTCTAACCAAAAAGATATGAACAAAAACATGTTACTCCGGCTGGAGTTGAGGCGTTATGAAAATATTTGTTGACACTGCAGACCTAGATGAAATTAGAGAACTTGCATCATGGGGAATAGTAGATGGAGTAACTACAAATCCAACACTTGTTGCAAGGAGTGGACGATCGTTTAAAGAAATCATTGACGAAATATTTGACATTGTTGATGGCCCCATAAGTCTAGAGGTAGTCAGTGAGAAAGCAGAGGGTATGGTAAAAGAAGCAGAGAATCTAGTTTCAAAGATTTCTGAGAAGCACAGGAAAAACATTGCAATAAAAATACCAATAAATCCAGAAGGACTTAAAGCCGTAAAAGCTCTAAGCAAGAAGGGGATTCAAACAAATGTTACCCTTATTTTCTCAGCAAATCAGGCATTACTCGCAGCTAAAGCTGGTGCAACTTTTGTGAGTCCATTCATTGGAAGACTTGATGACATTGGACAAGAAGGAATGCAGATAGTCGAAGAAATCATGGAGATATTTATCAACTACGACATAGAAACAGAAGTAATTGTCGCAAGCATAAGACATCCAATTCATGTAATAGATGCAGCAAGAATTGGTGCCGATATTGCTACAATACCACCCGGCATCATAAGAAAAATGGTGAAACATTCACTTACTAACATTGGAATTGAAAAATTCCTAACGGACTGGAAAAAGGTAAAAAAATAAGATTATTTTTTGCCAAAATCCTTTTTTCTTTCTTTGGTAGTCTTTCCAGTAGCTTTAAGAAGAAACTCATTCCATTTTTTTATAACACTGTAATCGCCACATACTTTCTTAGGAGGTTCTATATCTATGAAAAGAGCGCTTTTCTCACGCCTCATGTCAATTTTACCTATCCCATCTACCTCAAAGTTAATGCCTTTGTAAATATCTCCTTTCACTCCGAAATATTCAGAAACTACCATCCCAACGTCTGCATCATGTCCTCTTTTTATCTTATATTCTCTCATAGCCTATCCACCCTTGACATAAAAAATAGAAATATTAACTTTTGGATTCAAGCAAATCATAACCCTCTTCGGGTTTTACATGAGATACAACAATTGGTGGAGGTTTGTTTGCATTCTTGTTATTTTCAATTTCATTTACCTCCATTACACTTATTGTAACTCCGGGTCCAACCTTTTTCACGTAACTCTCCCTTATATTGTCGGCAATTACATCAACAGAGGGCCCTACATTTCTCAAATCTTCATCAATAACAAGTAGGATATCTATTTCATCTATCTTCCTCTGTACTATCTGATATCTCTTCACTTTGAACGTCTTAAGTTTAA
>Ga0255366_10111_pt1 | contig 14387 bp, 13 predicted proteins | sample ANMaggSeSYBR01C4_FD_182086 | JGI IMG/M metagenome (GOLD analysis project Ga0255366, IMG submission 182086) | Sediment cell enrichment communities from methane seep in Santa Monica Basin, California, United Staets - ANME aggregate JGI... | ecosystem: Environmental > Aquatic > Marine > Cold seeps >... | reverse complement strand
TTCAACATTCTTCAATAAATTGAATACTGGAGGATAGAGAGCACCCTTAATTTTGTGCTCCAAAGCTTTGCGACATGGAAAACCTCTATGAGAACCATGAGGACTTATAAGTGGACTTTTACAATATTTTCTCAAACACCCGCCACATTCTCCTGTCTTACTTATAGTATTCCAATACCAGAAAGAATTATTATTGAAGTATATAAGTTTAAATTCCTTATTCATCTTAAATCTTGTTGCAAAACGCCTTTTGGTAACGTAGTCTTTAGTTATCCATATTATATAGGCTCTTTGAAAATACTTCATATATTCAGGTTTCGTTAGCATCCATTTATTATTATAACTTACATATCCCTTACTAGTCCATGGATTATTCCAGTCTAATTGCATAGATCTATTCTTCAAAAACTTCCAAATCAACCATGTCATTCTATTCGTATTCAACCCATTATACGCTATTATTTCAAATATAGCGCAACGTGTGTATCTTATCCATGTATTGCTATTTCTTATAAGTGGTTTCTTCTTACCCCTTGGACTAAACTCAATGATGATATTCCAAACATCCTTAGGAAATCTTACAGCATTGTCCGGAGTAGGAGGACGATTTTTCTCCTTTTCTACAATCTGCCGAATTTTATCCAAATAATATTCTGCTTCTTGTGGAATCATTATTTCTAATTTCTTAATTAGTCTTAAAGATTCCATTTCTATTATATATAATGAGTAAAATTCTAAAAAATTGTCCCTTTATTGGAACTTTTTCTGCTACAGGACGACCCTATTGGACCAAAAAGGAACTCAGGAATAATCCTCATATTGGTCTAATCAATCATATCGTATATAAAGATCATTTTAAATCTGCAAGTGAATACTTTTATACAACTCCCTCCAAAAATAGTTCTTGTGGAAGTATTATTTTACCAATTGATCCTGACACTTTTATAAATATGGGTAAAAAAATGTAAATTAAAGGCTGCGCCGATGTTAAAAGCTGCGCCGATGTTAAAGGTCATCTAAACAATATTTATTTTCTGAAGGATGCCCTGCTTCCCAACATACTATATTTTCATCAAAATATTTTTTGTGATCTTTTACACCTTTTCCTTTAAGATGTACAGTAGGGCTTGCGTGCTTACCTGGGCGGGGTACCTTCCAATCTCCATATAGAATTTCCAGATAAGTTTCTGGGTCCTTGGGGATATTATAAACGTAATTCTTAAATTTTTTGGTCACAAATTTTGGCTTCCATTTCATTAAATAAACATCTATATAGCTATTTCTATCTCCAATCACGTTAAATGATACCATATCTTTTTGATTTCTCCAACACTGCAGATTAATGGTTTTAAGAAGTTGCACATCATCCGCTATCTCACTAAGTTTGCTTTGATTGGTGTAATATGTTGAAATATCTACATCAGTGTCGTTTGAGATTAATTCTCCATCACGGATAACACCCAACAATGTTCCCGCATCCATCCAAGTTTTAATTTTATGTTTTCGCAATAAAGCTGTAACTGTTTTTAACAAATAGTGACCTTTAGATACCGTAAAAATTTCTGAGTCCTTAGGAATATTCACAGACAAATATATTGTCATTAAAATAATTACCATAATAACAATTAAAATTAAACATCCTATCATATTATTAGACCGAGAAAATTAACTCCAACAACAAAAAGAGTCTCTTTGATCACAAAATACAGCTAAAATTGTTAATAGTAAGATACATACTATAAGTATCGTTATTTTCCAAATACGACTATTAACAATTTTACTTTGAATCTGTCGATCCCACCTATTCAATAGCGTAAACATATTAATCAATTCACATTAAAAAGTCTTCTGAATGTACGCCCACCTACCTTTATTCTTCTTCCTGTATGAGGATTAATTACATACTTTCTTCCTCTCCTACCAAATCCCCCAACAGGCCTCGGTAAAAAGGTTTCTTGCCACAAAGGGCTAGGTAAATCTACAATGTCTGGCCCCAAATAATGAGCCCATTTTGGATACTCAGACATTCCAACAGTGTGCGTAAATTCCCAACAATTATCGAACTTGGGAGGCATTTACTGTACACTAAATATATAATTATAATCCATAATATTTATTCATTTGTCTCAATGTTATATATCTCGGATGCCAATCTGACCCTAAATCTACCCATGATTCTAAATAAGGATTGACAGTATTATCTAATTTTCGCTCTTCAAAGGGTAAAGTTCCAGTCAATGAAGCATATAAATTTTTCAAGTGTCTGGGAGGCCCTGTTAAATCATCTATGACCTGGGAACGCTCCTCTGTTTGCTGCTTCCTTATTTTATTTGAATCATAAAGCAAAAAATTACTATCAGTAAATCCCGATTTTGTAGGCCAAAACCAAGCAGGAGTAGCCCAAGTTTCAAACCCCTTAACACCTCTACCAAATTCCCAATTATTTTCATTTACATTGTCCTGCGGATCAGAGGATGGATAGTATGGACTGTCGTACCAAATCTTATACTCTCTCTTCTTCTTAAGATCTACGTCGCCCCAAGAAGGCCATTCCCCATAATTTGACTGGGGTTTGGGCATTGTCAAGGCTGTACCAACAATTTCGCTTACAAAATCCTTAGGCTTATATCCTTCACTACCATCAGTATCCGGACTAAATACTCCTCCCTTTGGGTGACCCAATATTCTGTGCTTTGCAAGAGGTCTCTCAAGTTGTCGCGAACCAGGATAGGTTTGCTCCTGAATGTTCGGCAAACCACAAACTACATTCTCCTCCAAGCCGCACTCATTGGAGCCTCGAAGCATCCAAAAATACCCCCCTCCTCTCATCAGAGTTGGCATATTGGGAATAAGCTCACCTTTGTTCGGTCCTTCTACGATTTGCTGAACACCTTCATTGTCTCCACTATGACCCCATTCAGATCCCCAAGAATTCTCGATTATCCAATACTTTACTCCACGGAATACTCCCCATCCCACTATCTTTACAGCATGACCACCAACGGACAAACTCTCTTTATCCCACCTATATATCAGAGTTCCCAATGGATTTCCTCCCTGGTAGGTTTGTCCTCCTTGCATACCACCATCCTGCAATGATCCTCCAAATTTATTCTGAAAATCTTCATATACCGTATATCCTGTACTTATTGGACCATTTTGTAAAATTTCTATCATTATTTGATATTCATTACCCCCTTGAGCCTCTGTACCTGCTATCTCGTAAGCTATTTGAGCTCTAAACACATACACATTTGTACTTCTAATAACACCATCCTCATCTGGTACATTTTCCTCAGTTGGAACCCATTCTACACATGTTGCACTTCCTACATTTCCTGGAACAAAACCAACATCTCGTTTACCTCTGCTTGGAAAACAAAAATTATACATAAACTTCGCTTCATCGTTTTGATTATCTGTGGCCTCTGATGTCCAATTCTGTAAATAATAACCTACACACGATGATTCTACTGTCCCAAAATCACGTAAATAGTTCCAAACATTTGGTAAAGAATTACCAGTACATGCATCATTGAACCTAGATAAAGCAGTTTCTGCACCCTTAATCTGACACTTTATTGGATCCTTTACCCACTCTGCATGTAAACAAGGATGCTTGGCACTAGATACCTTAAAAGGTGATCCACATACGACCAATTTCATAGGTGAAAGTTCAATAGGTCCAGACAAATGAGCCTTTTGCCATGAAGAACCTGTCACTTTACCTCGAGTATTTATATCATACCATCCGAATAAATTTTTCAATATCTTATTGGGATCTTCCTTGGGATACAACACCTTAACTTGAGGACCTACAATCTCAGCAAAATCTTTGTAAGATATCTCATTATCCCCCTCCCCCAATATATCAAATACACGCTGCCAATCCGTTATTTTGTTCAATTCTTTTTTGAGTTTAGCTTTAGTTTTTGCACAAATGTTACCCATACAATATAGTTCCTGTGGATCTATTTTATCTACAGCACACGCCTCTGAAACATACTTTGGTTCTTTGGCATGTATTGGACATTGCTTACCCGGAGGACATTCTCCCAGGAGACCCGCTTTATCCAAAGCACGAATACACTCGTCAGATTGAGGTAATCTGGCAGCAGCTTTTGCGGGGAGCAGACTGTCTACTTTGGAATTTCTAATACCTTCTAAATTTCTATTTGAACTGGCCTTATCCATTATTCCAGGACAACAACCACAAAAAAATCCAGATTTGCGCTGCATCAACTGTTTTTCTGTCATATCCTTAGCTGAATTTGGACCATTTTGATCTTCTTCTACGATATTCAACCAATCCAATGGAGGAGCATTATCCATAGAACATCTACCTCCAGATCTCTTACAATCAATTTGCGATAAAGCACGTTCTGCTCGACTTATTGCAGTGGTGTCAAGATCATCATCTGCTGCTCTAATTTTTTCAGGAATATTCCGAACTCTTCCTTCCTTACCTGGCTTACAATTATCTCCCTTTGTCCATTTACCCACACAATTATTAGATAATAATCCATTTCTACCAGCTGTGCTGAATTCAATCTCGTATTGAGGTACTGCCTGATGAGGATCTCTCACATTCTGTACATTATAGAAGTTATTTGGATTAAAACTTGGCATAACGGGCTGATACACTAACCAATTCTTATAGACTTTCTCCATCTCTTCCCGTCGTTTTATTCTATCTTCGTGATTTTTAGGTGGAGGGCCAAAAAATGCTTCACCAGCAGCTTCTCTTAAAGATCGTTCAGTCTCCTTACTCAGTGGTTCTGTATTCAAACCCATAGAATTTGCCTGAGATTCTCCTAAATCAGATAACTTTGGCCATGGCATACACGATGAAATACAAAAACGATCTCCCAATACTGCTGCTGCTGCAAAAGCCCAACACGATCCACATTTACCTTGCGTCTGAGGAGGACTTATACAACCAGGCCAAGCTAATCTTGCATCAAAATGATCGGGAAAATTCTTACCTTCAAATAAAGGAGTCCATCCTACTATATCTTCCTTTTCGGATAAACCTTTTGATCTCACTGCTGTTAACTTTGGAGCTGCGGTAGAAATCTGAGTTAACGAGGGAGGGGGAGCTTCGAATATTTGAGAAAATTCATCTTTCTTTTTTGTTACTATTACCATTATACTCAAAATAATAGATACTGCCCCAATCAAAGATAACCAAATGTATTTACATCCCATTAAAATTAGAAAATATTTTATTAACTATAATTATACAAATGTACTTCACTCTTGCTCAACAAAGAGCATTAGCAGCAAGTTTTGGAGCAGCAACCAAAAGACATCCTTGTGCTTCAAGAAACCCCCCTTCTTGGTGTAATAAGCCGCGAAGAAAAACAAGATCCACAAGAAAATCTTCAGCTGCACAAAAACGCAACAGGAAACAAGCCTCTCAGGCCATGAAAATTCATCAGCGCGATGGCGTCAGCCTTAAAACAGCTTGGCGCAGAGTTAAAAGTGGAAAAGGCGGAAGGGCCGCTTCACGTTCACGCACACGTTCACGCACACGTTCACGTACAACAAAAAGAAAACCTACCAAACGCAAAAATACTCAAGCCGCTCGCGCTATGAGAATGTCACATAGAGAAGGAATCAGCCTCAGCGCTGCTTGGAAAAGAGTTAAACGCGGAAGAAGTAGTAGATTTGGATGAGGCCCGGTCCAGGATCCCCGCGACCAATAGAGTCCCCTATCGGCTTTTTTTACATTTGCAATGACAGTGAGTATTTAAATCCTTTATTCACTTGAAAAAATGTATATACTGATAATGGAATCTTGCAAATATTGTTTAGAATCTGAAGGAACACTGGTGAGATTATGCAATTGTACTCAGCCAGTTCACAAAGAATGTCTTGATACTTGGAGAAAATTAAATGTAGCTACCAAGACTTTCTATGTATGCGAAATATGTAATTCTATTTTCAAAATTAGATTTATTAGACTGTTTTACCCTGTCAACTCATTTATAGTTATTATATTTTTGTCTGAAACTGCCATTTTCTTGGCCTATCCAACAAAATATTGCGCTACAATGCTTTTCGTCTTCTATCTTTTCAACTGGCTTTATCATTGTTTAAAGTTTAAAAAACCCAATGTAATCACCCATACAATATTAATTTACACATACATATGCTTATCTACATTTAATATGTCTCAAATCGTATACATGATTATAGGGGGGTCTTTATTAATAAATGCAAATATTCTCAGCTCTCGTTATTTTACAACTTCAATTATGCACCATATTCTATAATTGCGCCAATTTACACTGTGAATAATTATCATCTCCTACACATTCTGAACCAGGACAACATTCTTTGTCCTGCGGAGGAGTACATTCATCCCACACCTTTATGTATTTACTACTTGGATAGTCCCCTGTACAGCCTACACAACCTTCATCATCTGGACATACAGGATTGCATCCCCCCCACCATTCTGGTCTATTGCCATTACAATAACTATCACAATCAAAAGGACCACTGGTCTCGGAATTTTTTCCACACTTTGATCTCAGTATGTCCGTCACTTCATCAGGACATTCTATCTTTTCAGCCTTAACTATAGGATTTGTACCCGGCTTCCACGGTGCCTTATCTCCTAGGTCTTGCGTAGCAAAATCAAAATGATACCCATATCCCGCTACATTGGTACATATCCAATTTCCATCTGAATCATAGCATTCCGGTGCATTCCAGTTAAATAGCTTATCCGATTGAGTCCAAGTTCCAAATACTTGTTCAGCATCATATTTAGATTTCAAAATTGGATTCGCATCATCAGAACAACATTTACCAGGACAATCTTCACCAGACAGATCTATGCCTCCTTTGGGTATACCTTTGTAGGGAACGCACCACTGAGTATTATTACCATATGAATTGGAAGCTTCACAACCATCCAACACAACACCATATACACTACCTATCTCCGATGCTTCAGGAGTTACACCGTAAATATTGGGATCCCCTGTTGGCGTCAACTTCCAACATGATGCACACCCACCAGATCCAATACTACAATTACGAGGCTCATCTTGATCTACCAATTCAGATGCAGAACATGAATCACCTCCCTTAACTACAGGAGTCGGGATTGAATTTAAATAAGGTGTGCCCATCCAAACAGGGGTTGCCATTCCAGCCCAACCCATTCCTTCCAATTGCTTTACCACAGCATCCCCATTACACCCACAGGCAGTCTGAGCTCCAAACCCAAAATCCGTAGTTGACGCGAAGATCGGCTCATCAATTGGCTTCACTGAAATACCAGGCCCTTGAGAGATGTTGGATTTTTTACTACTATTGGCAGCTTTACTACCATTACTTTTTCCACCGCCACCATTATTTCCATTATCAAACCAATGACCTATAAAATGACCTAAAAGTAATACGAGAATTAGTGTTACTATCAAAGCTATCCCACAAGCCCACAAAATCCATTTCACCATTAATTATATCCAAGAGATTATATTCCATCGTGGTATTGATCTGCATTTCCGGCTAGGAGCTGCCCAGGAGCCATCTGTAACTCACTAGGAAGACTATCAATATTGAAAGCTAAATTAGCAGGAATTCTCACATCTTGCCTCCCTGAATTCCAATCGCTGTGAGTTTCTGTACTCATATTGAAAGAAATCAAATCAGTAGATATTGGATTCTCCTGCTGAATCGTTACAATTTTGAAAATTATACTTATGGATCGAATTGATGGGTTTTTACGTTTAACATAATTTGGTTCTGTAATTGGATAATTATCTCCGGCCACAGGAGAATACTCTTGTGTTGGTTCCCATGAAGGATATTGCACCATCTGCGGAAGAATTATCCCGGGTATAGGCTCTGGCCCTACATTAAACATATTATTTGTAAATGGAGGAAGCTCCGAAGCTGCAAAACTTGATCCTCGCAAAGCTTTTTCAATATTGATTGATGTGCCTCGATAGGTCTTAAATTTTAAAGTTACTCTATCCATACTAGGCTTCAATGGTCTATATTCCTTTTGCCATAAAATACCACTAGAAAGCATTCCAGATACGCTCTCTAAGTATTGCACAGAACTCCTAAGCGGTATTGAAAATAAAGAAGATTGTACCGTATCCTGAGTTGAAGTTTGACGAATTTCTCGAGCTGCTTCAAAGACTTCGCACACTATATCCTCTTGAGGAAATTGAATACTCAATTGCTCAATCCACGATATCAACTGATACAAAATAGTCTGTCGTGATTTATTTCCCGATGGTAAAACAACTGGGGGTCCAAATGTTTGACCTAAAAATACAGTATTGATCAATGCTACAGGAGTAATGGGAGAAGCAAAGAGCTGCGCAGGCAAAATCAAATATTTCATAGTTAACGGTTGAACAAAATCGGGTCGAACATAACCAAAAGTTGGATCGTTACCGTGGAAAATGTCATTACCAGGGGCCCCATTAGATACACCATTCAACGTCGTACAACCTACAGAACATCCCAATGCACCTGGACAACCTGTTGCTGGCGTCTCCATAGGATGCAAAAGTGACATTTGAATTTGCCACGGTGTTGTCAGAAAAGCTAACCACGAGTCTCCACCTGCTATCGGTGCTCCTGTAGACGGATCTTGAACTTGTATAAGCGTTGTCCAATCACCACCAACACCTGCTCCACCATCTACTACAACAGCCTCAGGTCCTGGCGTAAAGAAAAATAGTCCTCCATCAAAAGGATCATAACAAACTTCTACCGTCGTACTACCAGCTATAATTTCTGTCATTGTTACACCAGATGCTATACCATTTGTAAATGTCTGACTCAGGGGAGTTCCGACAGGTATTGGGAATCCCACCAATCCAGATGCCGTAGCCGTTTGATTAAAAGTTAATGTCGTTAACCAACAACCTGTTCTACCTCCCTCAGCAGTATAGGGCGGAGCCCAAAGACATAAATAGGGCTCCGTAAATCCCAATATAATACGTTCTCTCAAACGCCTCGGCATCTTAAATGGACCCGTATAATAAGCAAAAGCCAACAGTGGAATATCTAAAATATTACGATCTGCATAGACTGTCAATGGCCAATTACCTATTGCCAATGGAGGTGGTGGAATCCATGGATTTCCTGAACCATCCGGATTTAGATAAGGATACCATGGCCTTAAATTAGTTAAAGGATAAGCTGCCCATTGAGCATCAAAGGCTGCAGCACCAGGAGGCAAAGCGACTCTTGGAGCAGGCCATGGATTTGCTTGACCAAAATTAGGTGTAGGTGCAGGAATTGCATCATCATAGGAAGATGGAGGTGCATTTGCACCATTCCTACCCCAAGGAGTCGGTTTCCCAACCCACTGAGGATCAACCCAAGATGCCTCCTGAAATACTTCCCACTTTGTTTCAGGTGCCAAAACCGATAATGGAATTACATCTTTGGGAAAAATTATATTCTGTGCTTCCAAAGATTTAATTTCTCGATAAATCTTTCGAAACCATATTTGCATAGTATCTCCATCTATAAATGACTCTCTAGGCCCCGTCAATCTCCTCTCAGCATTAACTAAAGTACAATCTCGAGAATCCGTAAAGGCAAAATTACTAACTTCCACCAATTTAACAGGACTATCCTGCACTGTCCTAGAATCCAAATCAGTCATTCTTTAATTTTAAAAGAGATAATCCTTTTAAATAGAATATCATTAAGTTCTTTCTAATGAATAAATACCCTTTTCTACATCCACTATTATCTTAACAGAATCTGGATAATCTAATTCTTCCAATAATTCACGAGTTTGAGTTAAAGCCGGTATTAATCTTGAATCTTTTGGTAAATTTGTTATTTCCGATTTACTAAAAGAATCATCTCGAATCCTTGATATAGGTGCCGAACATTCAGGACACTTTTCTATATCATAGGCACAATTACCATGCAACTTATGTCCACATCTTAAATCAGCTGCCTCTGATTCTTCTAATCTACACTTACATAAACCACAGATCATCATTTCTATATCAAATAGGTTTTTTTCTTACTAATGTTTCAACTTTTGTTTCCTGCAATAAACGATCTCTTTCTCTTATGTATTCCATCGTTTCTTTAAGCCATGATCTCTTCTGCTCATTGAGTAGCATAGCTAAACTCATTTCTTTCTTCTCCGCCTCCTCCGGCTTCTTCATTCTAGCCCTTACTGCAGCATTCCGTCTTCCCACTTTGGCATTTTGCCTTCGAGCCGCCTGTGCTGCTCTAGCACGATCTTCACGCTTCATATTTTCCACCTTGTTTGCTGCTTCTATCTTTGCTCTACGTCTAACATCTCTCTTCCATTTTCTAAGTTCTTCTTTATCTGTTCCATCAGGCTTAGGTGGGAGTGGTAATTCTATGGGTTTAGTCGGTTTGGAAGTCGGGATTTCCTCCTCGTCCTTTTTGAACATTGCATCTACCACCTTTTCGGCCTGCTTTTGCATATCTGCCAATATCTTTACCCGCTCTTCCTCCACTTCGGCTAATATTCTCTGACGCTCAGGACAATTTACCCATTCGCCGGTATCTGGATTTTGGAATCTCAGTAAGTTGGTTTCTTGAAGAATAGTCTCTGTTTCTCCTTCCACTTTTGAACGTGCCTCTTCTATTTTCTTCTTTTTCCATTCCGTACGAGATAGAACTCCGGGTTGTCTTGCACTATAGTCCGGGGCTAAATCTTTCGCCAACTTGCGAATATCTTTATCAGAAGCAGGAGGAGGACGAATTGTTTTACCCTTTCCAAACACCATTTAATATACTCAATATGTTTTACCGGAATTTAAAACGATGCTATTATTATGTATATTATCATCATTATTTTGGCAGTCACAGCTATTTGTCTATCACTGCTCAGTCTAAATATTAAAGAACACTTGATAGATACAAATAATACAAATTTGGCTGTTGTACTTTCCGTCAACCAACGATATTTGAGTAAATTTCTACAAACTCATAAAGAACTCAGAAAACATTATTCCGGAGATATTGTCCTTATTACTGCACCCGATGTCAAAGGTATACCCAACGATGTCATCACTTTTGAAGCAAAAAAAATTAAAATACCACAAGAAAAAAGAGATTTCGCGGTCTACCCCCAAAAAGTTGATGGATGCATTCAAAAATTTAATCTTTTTGACCCCTTCTTCAAAAAATGGAAATGGATTCTATACATGGATTGCGGAATTAGGGTCTATTCTTCATTAGACCCCATCATAAATATGAAAAAGAAACAAAATACCATTTACGCTAGAGATGATGCTGTAGCCTTTGGACATAAATGGAAAATAAAACAACAATTTAATCACCCCAAAGATCACAAGGATGAATGGGATAGACTTAGCTCATCTCAAAAGAAGAAAGCGAAGGATATTCTCAAAAAACTAAAAAAACGTTTTAAAATGAATTCTAAGTATTTTCAATCCACCGTTATGCTTTTCGACACTGATCTCATTCAATCAGATACCGTGCGTCAACTTGAAAATTTATTAAATTTATATCCATCCTCGAAAATGAACGACCAAACTTATGTGGCCTTGCACTTTCTTAAGAAATGGAAAGAATTACCCACTGAATTCTATACCTACTTCTATGATAGTTCAAAACCCGCTATTCTTTCCAAATCATCATAATATATTGTCTACCAATAAATGTTTTGGAAAATACTCATTGCTTTGCTAATATTGACGGGTATTGCATTAGGAATCTATTTTGGACTATACAAAAAAAATGAAAAGTTTAAAAAGGGTAAAAAAATTGCCGTATTAACCATCAGTTTAGGAAATAGACCCTTCTTAAAATACAACAAAAAGACAATGGAAGCTTATGCTCGCAAATGTGGCTGTAAATTAATTACAGTTACCAATTGGGATTCACAAAATGTTAAAACACTAAATACATCCTCAAACGGAAAAAAGAGATTTATGAAATTAGTAATCATTCATCATTATCTTAAACTTTACGATAGACTTATTTATTTTGATGATACTGTTTTCGTTACACCCAATGCTAAAAATCTTTTTGATATAGTTCCAGAAAAATCAATAGGTGCTTTTAAAGAACATCTTGTTTTTGATAGAAAAGAGAGCATGCAACACGCTATTAAACATTACAGAAAATTTGATAAAAACCCTAAGATTCCTACAGATAATCCTCTAATGATCAATTCTGGAGTCATGGTACTTTCTAAAAAACACAGACCCATTTTCAATTCCTCTCGTTACATACTGAAAAGTTGGGGATTTTCAGATCAAGCCTTCCTCAGCTATCGTATTATTAAGGATAAAATTCCTGTATTCGACATCACAAATAAAAATAATTATGTAGGATCTCAAACTAAACAAAAAATTCCCAACGATGTTGAAATATTCCACATTACTGGCGGTGGGGGATCGGAAAGTCAACGAGAGAATTTACTCAAAAAATTATCTAAAAAATATAAAGTATAATTATGGATGCACTATTTGCCATTGCTTTGACCCTTGCTTTGGTAGGAATTATATTATGCATTATTGGAGCATTTACTAGTAGTAAAAGTGAAAATGGAAAATCAAACAAACCTGGAAAATCCACTGGAAAATCCAATGGAAAATCCAATGATAAACCTAGAAAATCCGATAATAAATCTTACCCTCCACCCATAACATCTGGTAATGAATGGAAATTCAGCGAAGATGCGACAACTATTACATTTTCCGGGGGAGGAACTGAATTACCTTCTCGATTTAACGATGAAGATGATTATTCTGAAGTTAACGTGTGGGTTGGAAATTTACTCCATGATAATCCATTCAAGGGATTCTCTGGATCCGCTTGCCCTTGGATAGATATAAACAATGGAAATCCTTACAGTGGCCGCTTCGTCTGCATCACCCAGCGTCAACTTGCATGGATTACTGCTCAATATCTTTGTGGAAATGTTCCGGACAAATCTACAGGTCTAGGTCAAGTTCTAGAAAAATGCGGAACAGATGCTATCAACCAAAAAGCACTCTACGCCATACTTTCCGTTCTCTGTAAAGAAAACATTGAAAATGGAACTCGATTATTACTCGTTAAACCAAATTCTTCCGGCGATGATCCTCCAAGTGGAAAATTCGGCGAAATAAACTTATGCTACTACAATGATCCCTCTTTTGGAAATATTTCGCCTTGCGGCAATGGAGAAGATTTCATGTCAGGACAACCTGGGCAGCTTATGATTGACATTGCCGGAGGGGGAGTTGGTGGAGGTGGAATGTGTGATTTGGCGAATACCCAGGATGAATCTTTAGTAATAACGTATCCAGAAGTACTGGCTATGGACTTTTTTTCAGCTAATTTACAAATATTGGAACCCGCCATGTTCTTTGGAGTAAGACGTTATGTCAACACCATTACTGGAGATTCCTCAGAATTTGGAAATCTATGTGGTAATTTTAACAGCATTAACTATCCAGATTGGCCTACTGTAAACTGCTCTGATCCCATTGGGGAAGGCTCATATTATCAATTTGCATTCGGGGCAGTTGCTTCTCAAGCACTGGGGTCTTGTTGCACTACTGATCCAGCGGGAGGGGCAGCTTGTCTAAATAATACTGATCCAGGTGGTAAATCTCAAGATTGTATAAAACCAAACTTCAAAAAATTCTACAACTTCATAAACTCCAGTGTGTATAACAGTGATGTTTCCGATGTTTTTGATAAATGCATTGATTCTGTAGCAACATCCGTCTGGGGATCGGGGGTCTGGTGGGGCAACAGTCAAACTTATTTCATGATACTTTGGGCTGCGTGTTCAGTTGCGGGAATACCTTTGGATTACTATATTTATAACCATTTCTGTGAAAATCCAGGCAATCAATGTTACGTCTTACAAAAAGATCTTTGTGAAAAATGTTTGAGCGACTGCGGTTCATGTCCACCAGATCCAAGCACTTGTGGTACCAAAGGTGTTAAAGATGTTATAGATAAACTAAAAGGTCAAACTATAGCACTCAATTGGTCAAATCTGCCCGTTTTTGATAATGTTTGAATATATTTAATCAAAAAATCTTTAAGTAAATCCGTCGGATAATAACGTTAGAACTATATAGTGTTAATCAGTAAATGCTATCTTGCAAAAACGCAGAAATCCTTGGAGAACCTGAAAAGGGTATTCATCGTTTCAGATTGGGAGGAATTGCTATAGTAGATTTTATATTGACATTTCTTGTTGCAGTTGGATTATCTTATATACCTTCAAGTCCTCCATTAACTATTTGGTTAATTTTTTTACTTCTCCTAGCTATGATGTTACATAGTGGATTTTGTACAAAAACCAGTGTAAATGTTTGGCTTGAAAATAATATCTGGATTTTTTGCGGATTCTTAATTATTTCTGCAATTATCCTCAT
>Ga0255366_10108_pt1 | contig 14587 bp, 13 predicted proteins | sample ANMaggSeSYBR01C4_FD_182086 | JGI IMG/M metagenome (GOLD analysis project Ga0255366, IMG submission 182086) | Sediment cell enrichment communities from methane seep in Santa Monica Basin, California, United Staets - ANME aggregate JGI... | ecosystem: Environmental > Aquatic > Marine > Cold seeps >... | reverse complement strand
AAGCGGATTTTCCGTATTGCAAATACTGTCGTCAGGAAGTTTTTCAGGGATATCGGTATGTTTGTTACACGAAAAGCCAATCAGTAAAATTAAAGTCAAAGTAAATATTAATCCGGATTTCATGATTCTAAATATCTTTCATATTATAAAGATACGAAATGGAAATGTAAAACGCTGCAACAAGAATGGGAAAAAGTCGAAAGGGGAAACAGGGTGGAAATGTTAATAGTTATTTGACTTGGAACCTGGAACTTTTGCCGAAGGCATTCCTTCGGAAAAACTTTGAACTTTTTCCTTGTTTCTTTTTCCTTTCAGATTAAAGCCTGATAAATGGGTTATTCACTTTTTCGTATCCAATGGAAGTTTCGGGGCCATGACCGCAATATGCAGTAAAGTCATCATCCAGGGTAAACAATTTTTCGTGAATACTTCTCATTAATACATCAAAATCACCGGTGGGAAAATCTGTTCGACCGATGCTGTCTTTAAACAAAACATCACCAGTGATTACAAATTTTTGAGGATAATTGATAAAACAAACACTTCCATCAGCATGGCCGGGGGTATAAACAATGTGCAATTCTGAGTTCCCAAATTTGACTTTATCTCCGTCATCGAAAAAACTTTCGGGTAGAATAGCCTTTTCAATTTCAAATCCGTACATTTTTGCATGTTTATGCCCATTTACTAAAAATGGTAACCCTGCTTTGTGAATTTCCGGTTTTAAATTGTAGGTTTCTGCAATGAAGTTGTTTCCAAATATGTGATCTACATGGCAGTGTGTATATAATAACCTGACAAGTTTTAAATTGTTTGTATCAATAAAATTTGCAATCTCGTTTTCTTCGTGCTTTTCCAGGCAACCCGGATCGATGATCACGGCCTCTTTTGTTTCATCAAATAATAAATAAGTGTTTTCACCGAATGCATTAAAAACAAATTTTTCTATGGATATCATAATTTTATCATCTTCATATTCAGCGCAAAAATAAATGAAATGATTAATCCATTCATGCTTATTTTTGTTAATTACAAAATAGAAGATATAGAAGGAACAGAGGGCTTGGAGTAAGGAGTTATGTATAAAATACAATAACGATTAATTGATGTTGTAACATTTAACAAACCTGGCCGTCACATATGTTAGAAAGCGTGGTTTAACAGAAATTTCTGCATGACAGTAAACGAATACAATCAATGTGTAGATGATTTTGCGGATGGTGTGTACCGGTTTATCCTGAAAAATATCAAAGATGAGGATAATGCCCGTGACATTGTGCAGGATGCTTTTGCCAAAATGTGGGAAAAAGCAAAAGACATATCCTATGCAAAATCAAAGTCGTATTTGTTTACTTCGGCATATCATACCATGATTGATTTTATTCGGAAGCACAAAAAAATTGAGCATGTGGAAGATATTTCAAGTTTCGAACAGGAACATGATTCAGGGTATTCCGATTTGAAGGAAGTTCTGGATGAAGCGGTAACGCAGTTGCCGGAAATTCAACGATCAGTTTTATTACTCAGGGATTATGAAGGTTATTCTTACAATGAAATTGGAGAGATCACAAATTTAAACGAATCACAAGTGAAGGTTTACATTTATCGTGCACGGATATTCATGAAAAACTATTTAGTAAGCATGGATAAGGTAATTTGAAAATGAGTCAATGAATTTAATTTAGTTAATAATAAATGAACATCAACAGGAAAAATTACGAAGTATATTTTCTCGATTACCGGGAAAATTGTCTGTCAGCCGAACAGGTAGCGGAGCTTATGATTTTCCTGGAAGAAAATCCGGACTTAAAATCTGAGTTTGATTCTTTTGAACGTATAACACTACAACCTGAAAAGGATATCAGATTTCCTAAAAAAGAATCACTGAAAAAAACCACAGTTATCTCCACTGAAAATATTGATTCAGATAATTATGACGAAAAGCTTGTAGCTAACATGGAAGGTGACATTTCTGAAGATGAAAGTGAAGAACTAACGGCTTTTATGGAATTGAATCCCAGGGTAAAATTGGAATACAACTTATATCGTTCCACATTTTTGAAACCTGATTCCAATATCTCTTATCCCAATAAAGAATCGTTAAAAAAGAAAGGTGTGTTTGTTCTTTACCGGACACAACTGGTTTATGGACTTTCCATTGCTGCCTCAATTATTATCCTGTTCGGTGTTTACTTTACTTTTTTGAATCAGCCGCAAGAGCAATCTACTGAAAGTCGTTTATCAAATTTGAACAAAGTAGAAATTACCCAACCTGATATCCTGGTAACTGAATCGACTATTACAGAAATATCTCAAAGAAATAAATATTCTGCTGAAAAGTCACCTATTCCTGGTAGTGCTGAGGTTATGGCGAATGTTGAAAACAGAACGGCATTAGCAGTAATGAATTCGCAACAAATTAAGGTTATTGATATGCCTGAGACTGAATCGGGTTATGAGCAATTTATTGAAAGCAGACAAACAACATCTGATGAATTTGCTATGGCAAGCGTTAATGAACCCATAATTGTTGAAGACCAAAAGCCGAAAAAATCATTCTTTAAAAGGTTTATTGCCGGCATGACCAACAAGTTAATTGATGTTGAAAAACCTCAAAACAAATCTTTTCTCGAATATACCATTGATGGTTACAATTTTATGGCCGATCAGGATGTAATTGTTGACAAAGAACTGGATGAAAACGGTAAAGTGATTGCTTATAGAGTAAATGGTGAAAATATCTCTTTGGGCAGGTCAAACAAAAATGGGACAACTGAATAAAAAAAATCTATATATTGTGTAATTGTAAATTAATTTATTGGATTATTGAAATATTAAAACTTGGAAATAATTATGCAACTTCTAAATGATAGTATTCTAAAATTCTATCGCGGATAATATGAGAAATTTTCTTCTTATATCCTTTTACACCGGAAGTGATTTTTTTATTTTCTTTATACGCATTAATTTGAAAGTGAAATAAGTTAACCAAAGTAGGTTCATGTTCAACTTTTAGTGTAATCTCAACAATTTCTTCGTCTTTATTAGTTCTATTAAACGGTATTTGAGATTTAATATCATTAAAATCTTCACACTTTAATAGAAACCAACCCTTGTTCTTATCTATTTCAAAATCAACTTCTTTCGCTTTGGGAACTTTCTCTTGATTTTTTGAATTAAATGGCGTTGTAGTATACTTATTATTTTTGACAATAAAATAAACATCTTCAAGTTCAGAAGTTAGAGGATGTCGAGGATTACAACGTATATAATTTGTTGAAAGTCCAATTGTTCGGTTCAATTCTATTATAGCCGGATTTAATGATCCATCTGGATTTGTCAAGTTGTCATTTCTTAGAGTGCTTCTACATAAATAACATGAATTACACCAATCAAAAAAATCTAACTTATGCGAACTTGGTAAAAGTCTTTCAGGATAAATCATCAAATTAATTTCGGAATACAACTAATCTGAGTAAGAGTAATCAGCTGTTGAAATATTATAATTGTTACACTCTTCAGTTAATATTTTTTTTATATCATCTAATATATAATTGAGATCACCAAAATTCCTTGCTATTACATTTGATAATTTATAACATGTATAAGCAGTCTCAAGCTGTTCATCTTCATAAAAGATCTCTAATCTAATTTTAAAACCGTTTTCAAAGCTGAAGGTATAAAATATGCTTTTCGAATTAGTAATAGAAGTAAATAAATTTTCAGGTTTTAACTCAAGTAATTTATTAATTGAAATATGAAAAGCTTTATCTGCATTATTTTCAAAACCTCCAACATATTCAGGATATTCAACCTTTAAAGCTCTAAATTTGTTTAATTGAACATGATACTGAGAACTTTTCTTTAAACTATCCTTATACTTCTGAAGTACATCTTTGTCATCAATCTCTCTTATAACATCAATGTCTTTTATGTAACTTAAAATAAACGATCTTAGACTTTTTACATCAGATCGAGAATATGATCTACTTCTTTCAGTATAACTATTAACACTCATATTCATACAAATAGTTTGTTAATTATATCATCAATCATTGATAGATTACTTATTCGTTCATCTTCCATATTCAATATGCTAATTATAGTTTCAAAGATGGTTTCATCGAATTCGTAATGAAAATTAAAATTAATTCTGCAAGATTCCTTTTTTTGTTTGATTATATCTATATTGCAAACATAAGTTTCATTTCTAATCTGGTAATTAACGGATTGGGGGGCTAATAAATTATCAATTATAAATCTATCAAACCACTTTTGAAAGTTATATTCTGTCAATTCAAATCTAAAATTCAAACCAATAGCGCGACATTTAATATGTGGCAATGCTTTTAAATAATAGTTTCCACAAAGAAATGGAAATATACCTTCCTTGCCCTCCACTTTAAACCTATCAAGGTCTATACTTAAAATGTAGCCATTAGTTAATAAAACCTGACTAAGTGGTGGAGTTATTATTAAACTGCTTAAATCTACTTCATCAATTGATTTAACAATACCTATTCTAATAAGAAAATCACTCGATAATAAGGTCGGGTTATGAGATTTGGCTACAATAACACAGGAGTTTGAAATGATTGTTTTTTTCACAAATTACTGGTTAACCAATTTATTTTTTACAAATTACAATATAAAAATCTAATCTACCAAGATTTTTTAACATAAATTAACTCATCATCAGTCATATTGTTTATCAAACAACAGAGATTGTAACAAATAAATATCTCCAGACGTCCTACCATAAATTTAAACATTGTATAACTGAAAATTTATTTACCATGAAATTTACTAAACCATTAAACTTTATTTTTTTATTCATACTTGTAATGTCTGTATTAGGGTTAACAGCCCAGGAATCAGGTAATAAAAATGTGATTATCCAGGATCGTGAAGTGCCGTCTTTTAAAGGAATTGATGCAGGCGGATCATTGGATGTGTACCTTCAGGTTGGAGAAATACATTCCGTAAAAGTAGAAACCGATGAAAACTTTCAGGAAAAAGTGATAACCAAGGTTGTTGGAGATATTCTGGAAATCAAATCTAAAGGAATAAAAAATCCTACCAAATTAAATGCCTATATCACATTACCTGAATTAACTTATTTAAAGGCAGGTGGGGCCACAAATGTTACAGGTGAATCTTTGTTCGAATCGGATGAAATGGATATTATTGTAAGTGGGGCTACTTCGGTAAAGATGAACATTGATGTTGAGTATCTTGAAACATCTACTTCAGGAGCAGCTGATTTAACCTTGTCAGGTAGGGCAGGTGTTCACAAAGTGTCAGTATCAGGAGCAGGTAGTTTAAAAGCCAATGGTCTGGTCAGTGAAAAAGCTACCTATTCAGTTTCAGGAGCTGGTGATGCATTTTTGAATGTAACGGGAGAATTGGAAGGGACAACTTCAGGTGCCGCAGATGTTAGATTTATTGGCGACCCGAAAACAAGCGTTATGACCAAAAAGGAAAGCCCTGACAAACATTCAAACTACTATACTTATAGTTATCCCGATTCAACTAAAGTAAAAATAGGTAACCTGAACATAGAAGTATATGAAGGTCATGATTCGGTTAAGGTTGTTATCGGGAATCGCGAATTACATGTGGATGAGGATGGTAATGTGCGTTTTGGAAGGACAAAAAAGAAAAAATTCAATGGCCATTGGGCTGGATTTGAAATGGGATTAAACGGTTATTTCAATAGTAATAATAACATGAGTTTCCCAAAAGAAACAGAATACATGGATCTGCGGATGACCAAGTCATGGGCTGTACATGTTAATTTCTTTGAACAAAATATTTCCCTTGCAAAAAATCAGAAATGGGGCCTGGTTACCGGGCTCGGAACAAGCTGGAATAATTACCGGTTTAGTAAAGATACCCGGTTAAATGCTGATTCATCAGAATTAATAGGGTACATCGATAAAGGAATTAGTATCCGTAAATCAAAACTTACCGCATGGTATTTCAATATTCCTTTATTGTTTGAGTTTCAAACCAATCGATACCATAAGAAAAACAGTTTTCATCTGGCTGCCGGTATGATCATGGGTGTTAGGTTATCATCGCATACTAAAAAATATTACGATGAACGGAACAAAGAATTTGAAGTTACACGCTATAACTCAGCTACCGACAATTATGAAACAGTTTATACTGCCACTTCACCCAATTATTCAAAAGCCAAGAATTTTGATGATTTTTACCTGAATCCATTTAAGTGGGACGCAACTGTTAGGATTGGATGGGGATTTATAAACCTTTTTGCCACATACTCTGTGAATACTATGTTCAAAAAAGATAAAGGGCCTGAATTATATCCCTGGACGGTAGGCATTACCTTTCTTAATTTCTAACCAAAAAGCAATTATAATAATTGTAACTAATCAGTATCAAGCAATATAATTAGTATCGTTGAAGAAAAATCAGCAAATAAATACCTTAACTCCCCTCTTGTCCGAAGGACTCCTACGGAGAGAGGGGTGTAGGGGTGTGTTATTATATAAATAGCATTTATTTGCTGATTTTTCAACTGTAATTTTCAAAACTTGCATAAAACTGATTAGTTACCAATAATTATTAAGGTGGGACTTAATCAGGTTTCACCTTTTTTTATGGAAAGTGAATTGAAATATTATTGTCAATTTTATCTACCACTGATCATCAACTTTTTTTACCTTTGCAATGTTAACACTTATAGTAGTTGGCTCCAGTCTAATTACTATCATACTAAGTACTAAATACTCACAAATATGTCAGGACATAGTAAATGGTCGACCATTAAGCGGAAAAAAGGGGCAGCTGATGCCAAACGCTCAAAAATGTTTTCCAAAGTAGTTAAAGATATTACCGTTGCCGTAAAAGAAGGTGGCGAGGACCCGGATTCCAATCCGCGGTTGAGATTGGCCATTTCAAATGCCAAAGGCATTAGTATGCCAAAAGATAATATTGAAAGGGCAATTAACAAGGGAAAAGATCAGGATGCTGCCAATTTTCTTGAATTGACCTATGAAGGATACCTTAGCCATGGTATTGCAGTTTACATTGAATGTACTACCGATAATCAGCAGCGGACAGTAAGCAGTGTAAGATCTGTCTTTAATAAATATTCAGGAAACCTGGGTACAAATGGTTCATTAAGCTTTTTATTTGATCGTAAAGGTATTTTTTCAGTTCCGAAAGGTGATTTGGATGTGGATGAATTTGAACTGGAAATGATTGATGCAGGCGCTGAAGATATTGAAGAAGAAGATGGTTTTTTCAGTATTACTACAGCCATGGAAGATTTTGGTAATATGCAGAAAAAACTGGAAGAAATGGGAATTGAACCGGAAAGTGCCGAATTACAAAGAATACCCCATGAAACAATAAACTTGGATATTGAAGGTGCACGAAAAATATTAAAAGTGATTGAGATGTTTGAAGATGATGATGATGTGCAGAACGTTTTCCATAATCTTGAACTCACAGATGAGTTATTAGCAGAGATGTAAAAAACAGCATTTGAAAAATTTGCAAAGCTTCTGTAATGGAGCTTTTTTTATGCCTTTTCAGATTTAATAATGGAGATAAATTCTTTAACATTAAGTAGCCTTAGAATAATTGCCAGAAAACCAGATCCTAATACCATGATCATGATATTGATTTTCCAGTCGAACTGAAGCTGTTTAGAGAACCAGCCTAATAATACAACTCCTCCAACATATAAAACAAGAACTGATAAATACCGGTAGTTCATTTTAAATTTAAAAATCAGACTTGCGACAATAACCTGTGCAATTGCCGTAGAAAATTGGGCAGAAAGGCTTGCATAGGCTGATCCCATAGCCTGCATTCTGGGAACCATGATGAAATTAATTACCAAACTTATAATCACGCCACTGGCTGCAATAATATTCATCGCTTTCAGGCTTCCGTTAGCTGTAAGCAGTGTGCTAAAAACATATACCGCCGAAATCGCTACAAATCCAAACATCAATAAACCTAATATGTAAGCCGATTCACCAATCCTTAAATTATAGGCTGAGATCAATTCATCCGGATGTTTTGGGTATAACCATAACATTATTTCATGGCTATAGAAAAATGATCCGAATGCCACAATCACACTAACAGTAAAAAGAATTGAAAAAGAAAGTTTCACCAGGTCTTCCACTGATTGTTTTAACTTGATCATTCTTGAAAAAAGGGGAAGTAGTAGTACTGCAAAGAGAAATGCTATCATATTGGCAGCATCATATAGGCGAAAAGCCTGGGCATAAACACCTGATTGTTGTGCACCTATGCCTTCCGGCAAAAGCCTTTCAATGACCACAGTATCAATTCGATTGTATTGGGCCATCAGTAAAAATAGAATCGCAAAGGGTAAACTTTTCTTTAAGATCATTAAAATAAAAGGCCAGTTCCAATTTAACCTCCTGAATGAAGCCTTCACCATTACCACCGAAAATGCAAAAATTGTTGTCAGGCCATAAGCAGCAGTCTGTGCATATACAAACCACTCAATTTTGAAATCTCCTTGCATAACATTACCCCACAATAGAATGCTACAAAACAGGATCATGAGCAACCTGTCGAGTACAGAAATTACACTATCGGTTTTAAACATTAAAAGCCCTGAAATATTGGAACGGAGGTATAAAATAAACATTAACAAAAACTGGTTAAAAGCTATCCATGTGAGCATTTGGAACTGAGCCGAATTATATCCGATAATTAACCCAACGGAAAAAGTAACAGTGAAATATACAACCGCCAATAATAATTTAAGGATGAGAATTCCGGAAAAGTGTTTATTAAGCAACTGATTGTTTTGAGCTATGTTCCGGTTGTTAAAATTGGTAACTCCAAAGTCAAGCAAAATATTAAAGAGGAAGGAAAAGTTTAAAATAGAAAAGTAAAAACCAAAATCCTCTGCACCTACAGCATTCTGTACCGACCTGTCTATCCCTAAAACCCAAAATGGTTTTACCAGCAGGTTTAGAAATAGTAAAAGTCCCAGGTTTGTAAGGAATTTTTTCTGCATTATCCTATTGAATACTTAAAAGCCTTCAGAAAAATTCTGATATTTGCCGCAAAGTTATTATTTTTGAGAATACAGAAGTTAGAATACGGAAGGAAGAAGACAGAATACAGAAGTTAGAAGAAAGAAGGCAGCAACATGATGTCAATCCGAACGGGAAATTAATATCAGCAAATATTCAACATAAAAAATAATTAACATGGGAACAAAAAACTTTCAAGATCTAGTGGTTTGGCAAAAGGCACATCAATTTGTTTTGGATGTTTATAAATACACAAATTCATTCCCTTCAGATGAAATATTTGGTTTAACATCACAGTTTAGAAGAGCAGCAGTTTCCATTGCAGCAAATATTGCTGAAGGTTATAAAAGAACAGGGAAAAAGGAAAAAGTAAGATTTTTTAATATTTCACAAAGTTCATTGGAAGAGTGCAGATATTATTTAATTCTATCAAGGGATTTGAACTATGGGGAAAATACAGAAATGGAAAATGATATAGAAGAAGTAAGTAAAATGCTTGGCTCTTATTCCAAAGCAATCAAAAAGTCAATGAGTTTTTCAAACAAAATTTTATTCTACCTTTTCTATTAATTAGGGTTCTACTGTATTCTGTCTTCTGATTTCTGATTTATCAAACATGAAAATTGCTGTCAATACACGCTTGTTATTAAAAGATAAACTCGAAGGTATCGGATGGTTTACATATGAGACGTTAAAACGGATTACCCGGCAGCATAAAGAACACCAATTTTATTTTATATTCGACCGGAAATTTAGTGATGAATTTATTTTTTCTGATAACATTACACCTTTAGTCGCTTTCCCACAAGCCCGTCATCCTTTTTTATATTATGCATGGTTTGAATATGCAATTCCAAGAGTTCTAAATAATATTAAGCCTGATCTTTTTCTATCTCCTGACGGATATTTATCGCTTTCAACCAATACAAAATCAATGTGTGTTTTTCACGATTTGAATTTTGAGCATTATCCTGAAGATTTACCTTTTTTAGAGCGCAAATACTACAGACACTTTTTCCCGAAATATGCACATAAGGCTGAACGGATTGCTACTGTTTCCGAATATTCGAAAAATGATATAGTAGAACAATACAATGTCTCTCCTGAAAAAATTGATGTGGTTTACAATGGTGCCAGTGAAGGATTCGTTCCCCTGGATGAAATTGAACAACAGAAAATAAGGGAAAAATACACCGAAGGAAAACCGTATTTTATTTTTGTAAGTGCATTGCACCCCCGTAAAAACCTTGTTAATTTATTCAAAGCTTTTGATGACTTTAAGGAGCAAAAAAATTCAGCAATCAAGTTAATGGTTGTGGGTGAAAAAATGTGGTGGACCAAAGAAATTGAGTTGGCTTATGAAGGAATGAAGTTCAAGGATGAGGTAATATTTTCAGGTCGACTTGAATTTCAAGAATTGCAGCGTGTTTTAGCATCAGCACTTGCATTGACTTATGTTTCCTATTTTGAGGGTTTCGGGATCCCCATTGTTGAGGCCTTTTATGCCGGAACACCGGTAATTACTTCCAATGTAACCTCCATGCCTGAGGTAGCTGGTGATGCAGCATTACTTATCGATCCCTTTTCAGTTCAATCCATTACTGATGCCATGATACAGATTTCAACGGATGAAGCATTAAGAAAGTCATTGATAGAAAAAGGTACTAGAAGAAGTAAAGGTTTTTCATGGCAAAAATCAGCAGACCGATTGTGGGGATCAATTGAAAAGGTTCTTTAATCCAACTGATAAACAATTCGCATCCCATATCCCCCCTGAAAAGCCGTTGGACTAATTTTAATGTTTTTATTGCCATCAAAATTTATTTTACTCAGGGTAGTTCCGATGAAAGCTCCTAAAGCAGCCCCAGCTAAAACATCAGTTGCCCAGTGTTTACCATCATTTATCCTGGATAATCCAACCAATGTAGCAATGGAATATGAAGTAATGCCAATCCAGATTTTATCTTTATATCCTTGGGCCAGCACCGAAGCAACAGCAAATGCAGTTGTTGTATGTCCCGAAGGGAAAGACGTATAATCTGTAGTAAAAGGGAAAGGTCCTTCCCATAAATAGGGATTGGGCGGATCATTATCTGATGGCCGATGCCGGTGAAATAAATGTTTGGTAATAACTGCCGCCCCTCCGCTTAACAAAAATGCTTTTAATCCGGTTAATGCAACATTCCGGTGGTGATTGTTTTTTCTACCCGTTAGATAAATAATTCCCAGCATCGGTAGTGAGTATAGACCACTTCCCCAGGGTTCTATGAGGTATTTTGAAATGTTGTCTTTGGTTTCAGTCTTATTTTTCTGAAAAAAATCATAAATCTCCTCGTCATATACATAGGTAATTGCCCATGCACCGGCAATGGCAGCAAGAGTTCCCCATTGTTTTCCTTTCCATCGGGCAGGTTCAGTTACGATTGTTTTGGTATCATGCCAGTATGATACGATATACTTTTTGTTGAAGCTTACTTTTGATATTGAATCTGTCTGACTTTGTAATTTTAGAAAGAGGGAAAAAATAATAAAAATGGTAACTATCAATACTCTTAAGGGATACTTGTAATATTTGAATATCTGAAAATATAGCCTTTTCGGAGATTGATTTTCTTCCTTTGCCCCGTCCTTCACATGGTGATCCCTATGGGAAAAGGGTGTGAAGAAAATCAATTTGCCCCCTTTAGGGTTAGGGGCAAACAAATTGATTTTCTGCATATGACTACTTTAGTTTGATAAATAGACGGAATGTCATATAATACTATTATTTATTTTTAAACCCAGAACTCAAAACTCACTACTCCATTCTCTTCGCCTCTTCCCAAAAAACATCCATCTCAGCCAATGTCATGTCTTTCAATGATTTTCCCAAATCAGTTGCTTTGCTTTCAAGGTGCTGAAATCGTTTAATGAATTTTTTATTGGTACGTTCCAATGCATCTTCAGGATTTACATTAATAAACCGGGCATAATTTACAAGTGCGAAAAGCAAGTCCCCCAGTTCATGCTCCATATTGTCTTTTATGCCCGTTTCCTCCACTTCATGTTTCAGCTCATTTAGCTCTTCCATCACTTTTTCCCATACTTGTTCAGGTTTTTCCCAATCAAATCCCACACCTTTAACTTTTTCCTGTATACGGTAAGCTTTTACCAGCGGTGGTAACGAAACAGGTACACCTGATAATACAGATTTACGGCCTTCTTTTAGTTTGAGTTTTTCCCAGTTATCTTTAACCGTTTTCGCATCATTGACTTCAACATCTCCATAAATATGTGGATGACGGTAAACTAATTTTTCATTTATATAGTTTAGCACATCACCCATATCAAAATCCTTTGTCTCAGAACCAATTTTCGCATAAAATACCAGGTGTAACATCAGGTCGCCAAGCTCTTTTTTAATGCCATCAATATCTTTATCGAGTACCGATTCTGATAATTCATAGGTTTCTTCAATTGTCAAATGTCGCAGACTCTCAAATGTTTGTTCCTTATCCCACGGACATTGCGCTCTTAAATCATCCATAATCTCCAGCAGCCGTTTAAACGCGCTGATTTTTTCATTCATGTCAGTCATTTGAAAATATCTGAAAGTGAGTAAAGAATTTATCGGTTGTAAAAATAATAAATCTCAGGAAGGATAGTATGAATTATGCATTATTCAAATTTTCAAGTATAGAAATCAAATCTGCAGACTTAAATGGCTTACTGAGGTATTGATCAATTCCGGCTTCAAAAAGCTTCTGTTGTTCGCCATCCCTGGCATGGGCCGTTACTGCTATTATTTTCGATTTTGTATGATCGTTATATGCCTCATATTCGCGGATCAATCGTGTTGCCTGAATTCCATCCATTACTGGCATTTGAATATCCATCAGGACTACATCATAATTGTTGCTTTTAAATAAATCCAGACCAACTTTTCCATTTTCGGCTACATCAGCGATGAATCCATTTTTAACTAAAATATTTGTAGTTAATTGCTGATTTAAAATGTTGTCTTCAACAATCAATACTTTCAGCTGTTTTTTATTGGGTGTTTTTTGGGATTTCTTTGTTTGTTCTGATTGATCGATTGAGGATGGAATTTGCATTCTGACATTAAACCAGAAATTTGATCCTTTATTAACTTCAGATGAGATCCCGATTTCACCATTCATTAATTCAACAAGTTGTTTGCAAATGGCCAAACCTAATCCTGTTCCACCTTGCTTCCGCTGAACAGCAGAATGCGTTTGTGAAAAGGGTTTAAATAATTTATTCTGACTTGATTCTGCAATTCCAATACCCGTATCAATAACCTCGAAATTAATGATACATGATGTTAAGTTTTTCTTCGTGCTTAAATGATTCAAAGTTTCATGACTAACCTTAATCGTAATTCCTCCTTTATCGGTAAACTTAAGTGCATTGTTCACTAGATTCACAAGGACCTGGCTTAATCTTGTTGAATCACCCCTGATAATTTCCGGTATATTATTTTCAATTTCAGATGTGAGAAATAACTTTTTCTGTTGGGCCATAACATCATGCATTGTGATGACCTCATTTATGAGCGCCCGGATATTAAATTCTTTTTCTTCAAGTACGATTTGTCCGGCTTCAATTTTAGAGAAATCGAGGATATCATTTATTATATTTAGCAAAGTATTACCTGAAGTATTAATGATCCCAACATAATCTTTTTGTTCTGCAGTCAGTTTGGTCTCAGACAGAACTTCAGTAATCCCAATTATACTGCTCATATGGTTCCTGATCTCATGACTTATTCCTGCAAGGAACAGTGATTTTGATTTTGTAGCTTTCTCAGCTTTTTCTTTTTCTTTTATTAGTTGTATTTCATATGTTTTTTGTTCTGTTATATCCTTGATTGTACCAATATGTGCTGGCTTTCCCAAAAAATTAATAATGCCAACACTGATACTTATATGTGCAGTTTCTCCCTTTTGGTTTATCATTTTGAATTCATAAGAGCTGAGAACATCTTCTCCGGCCAGTCTTTTCTGATAATTTGATGCCACTCGTTCCAAATCGTCCGGATGGATTAATTCTTTGTAATCCAGGTCATGGAGCTCATCCAGGGAATAACCGGAGATTTTCGAAAAACTGTCATTGGCAAAACGGATTTTTTCATTCTGGATAACAAAGATTCCATCCTGAATATTTTCAATTAATGAAACATGTTTTTCGTCACTTTCTTTTAGTTCGGAAAGAGCTTTTTCTAACAGGATTTTTTGTTCAGTAATTTTCTTATTCTTAGCTTCCAGAATGATCCTGGCTTTTTTATTTATCCTCGACCGCATATAAAACACTAAAAACAAGGCAAGTATAAAAAGGCCAATGCTTGCAACTGCATAAATAATGTATCGTTGTGTTTTAATTTTTTGGATTTTTAATTCATTATCTTGTGTAATGATCTTTAATTGCTGATCCTTATTCCTGAAATTATATCTTGTTTCAATTTCAGCTATTTGCTGACTGCTTGTTTCGTTGTATATGGAATCCTTTAAATCAGAGGCCAGATGAAA
>Ga0255366_10107_pt1 | contig 14635 bp, 3 predicted proteins | sample ANMaggSeSYBR01C4_FD_182086 | JGI IMG/M metagenome (GOLD analysis project Ga0255366, IMG submission 182086) | Sediment cell enrichment communities from methane seep in Santa Monica Basin, California, United Staets - ANME aggregate JGI... | ecosystem: Environmental > Aquatic > Marine > Cold seeps >... | reverse complement strand
GGAGTTCCACCCGTACCTCCACCAATTGATGGATCGTAAGGATGAGGCTGTGCTGTTAAGATAACCGGAACCAGGACTACTATTAATAGTACTAAAATTTGAATCACTTTTTTCATATCTTGTAATTTTTAAATTTTTAAATTCATTTTAATAGTCTGTTCTGTATTACTTGACATATACTTTGCCTGTCCTTGCAACATCACTGCTTACTACTTTAACTACGTAGTAAGAATTTCTGTCATTTACAGGTATAATATTCAAGCCCGGTTCAATTTCAGTCCTGATCACTTCCTGTCCCATCATGTTGAACACAACAATGTCGCCTGTGATCTCTGGCACCTGTACATAGATCTTATGATCATTGGACCAGATATTAATACTATTGGCTAAATTATCACCAATTCCAAGCGGGGTAAAGTGTACTAAGAACCTGTCAGCATCATCATTCACTGTATAGTTGAATGTATAGCTGTTTATGAGCAAGTCAGTTTGTTCACCTGTAACAAGGTCTTCCAGAACAACATCGGCAAACTCACTGGTTTCAATAGCTGAAATCGTATATTCACCTGTTGTAACAGAAGTGAATCCCATAGGAACTACCAGAGTAGCAGGTAAAGCATTAATAGCTAGTTTCTCACCTAATGCAGTGGTATAAATCTGAGCTAAACCTTCAGAAGTTGAGAACAATTTCGGGAAGTCAGCTACATCATTACCAGCTTCCATGTCTTCCATGAAACGGATATAAGTAACATCAGAAGTACCATCACCAGCAGCTTCTAAAGTAAGCAGGTTGGTAACTTCATCTTTATAGATACTTGCTGCACTGGTATGTGCCCTTTCTCCACCAGTCAGTGCAAAAGTAGTAGCACCTGTGGTTAACATAAAGAATCCTTGAGTAGGTCCTACATAATTTACATAACCATTTCCTAAACCAGAGTAAATGTAATTACTTACAGAACAATCTTCACTCCACATGGCTACACCATAAGTACCATTATCAAAACCAGTCCAGTTGAACAAGGCTGGATCTAAAGAAGCAGCATATGGGTTACCATAGAAGTTCCATCCTGCATAGGCATGTCCGCCTGCTGCAGTTGCAGGAGCAGAATATCCAGCTGGATTATCATTTAATGCAGTAAATAGACCACCAAACTCAACAATATTTCCTGTTCCAGGAGGTAGTGAAGTACCACACGTTGCAGTGTAAGGATAAGCAGGGTCAAAATTAACACTCCATGCATCCAGTGGGTTCATTGGAGTTTGTGGCCATGCTAAACATGGGTTAACATATGGATCATAACCATAATGCATCCATGGGAAATCAGGATCAACACCTGTAGCACCCTCATTCCATGCATTTACAAAATAGTCAGGAATATCATCGGTTGTAAATCCAGCAATTGGAGAAGATATATAATGCCATCCGAATGGATCATTACTATTCCAGGCCTGACCTGAACAGAATACATCACGGTCGTACTGGAATGTACCAGCAGCAGTAGTAGCTAAACCAGCCTGAGGCCAGAAAGAAGCACTAACACCTAAGAGATTGCTCATCTGCAAATGACCATCATTGGTAAATAAACCGGTGGTTGTTAAATCACCACCTGGTGCAATTGTTAACTGACCAGCAATTAAGTTTAAAATACCAGCTACAACTGAACCGTAAATTACAGGGGCAGCTTTGGTTGTTGCATCAATGGTTACCACCTGGTCAAAATCACCAGTTGGTATACCAGCTGTCCAGTTACCCTCGATTTCCCAGTTTTCATCTACTGCACCAGTCCAGTCTGTTGGAACAGGACCACCAGGAACAATCACAAATGTTAACAGGTCGTTAACATAGAAATTTGGATCTAAACAAGGTAATTGATTTCCGGCAGCAGTATTTTGATAATACTGTTGGCCATTCATCAAAAATTCAGTAAATGCTATGCCTGCAAGTGCCCCTCCAGGAGCTGCCGGATCTATTGTAACTACAAAATGCATAAAATCCGCACCTGTCCAATCTATCGGAAACTCGTTATGGAACATTGCATTTCCTGCGAAAGCACCCATGTTTGTTAAACAAGATGCAGACATGGTATTTGGGAATGTATTTGCGAAACCAGCAATGTCATACTTCTGGGTTCCGGAAAAATCCCCTATCAACAATGTTCCCTTGGTTGCAACAACATTGGTTGGTACAATATTTTCACCAAATCCCACGGTGTTATAAACCCAGGATTGTGTGTGATCACCGAGGAAAACTCCAGCCTGGTCGCACATTACTTCGACATCAAACTCAAAAGTTGTCCCGCCATTTGTAAGCTGAGCATTGTTAAACCGCCATGTCAGCTGTGGTTGTGCAAATAATGATACCCCAAGTATCATTATTGTTACTACAAAGAATAATTTTTTCATTTGTTTAAAATTTAGTTATTAAATATATTTAACACTCTTATTATATTAAATTATTATTTTATTCAGGAACTTGAGAAGCATATCCGGTATTAACAATTACTCCTTTTGCCGGAACCGTTCCACCAGTCCCTAAATTTGGTAACCATTGTTCTTGTTTGTCAGAAACTTGACCAAATAAGTTCATATCAAAATCACCACCAAGATAACCACTTAATCCTAAATCAGCATTCCAGGCCACTTGTTTATCACTTACCTGTATAAATCCGTTTCCATTACCGTCGGCTGATACCATTCCCCAAACGCCTGAACCCAAATCTTTATGTCCGGTTGCACCGCCATATACCTGGGTCTCTGCAGAAGAGAAATCATAACCTACATACTCACCGGTACCATTTATCTCCATACCGAAATTAGAAATGACTCCCAAATGATTTCTATGGAATAATACCATATACAAATTATCGGAATAACCAATATTCAATTTTATAGAAAACGGATTGCCATTAAGATCAACAACATCACCATTACTTAATAAAAATACAGGTTTTATTCCAACTTCATCTGATGAACTGGCATTTACAGGCTGATCAGCATCCCTTAACTGTAATAATACCCAATCTACAGTATTTGCCGGAAAGCTTACAACACTTTCCGTCCCATTATAATACCAAACCGGCATTGGATTTCCGTAATAATTTGTTTGGTCAAAGGGTTGATTTAAAGGTAAAACAGTAGTTAAATCAGTATTCATAATGCTTCCTGTTCCAGCATCATACGGTCCTTCAAGGAAACATTTAATACTGCTAAAATGCAATCCGTCTAACGGTGAGAGTGATAGATCATTATCATACAAACAGGGATCGTTATATTTTATGGGATCAGTACTGCTTATATCTTGTTTATACTGACCACCATTCATAAGTGCTTCGTCAAAAACGATTCCTGCAAGTTCATTGGCGTCAGCAATTTCTAACTGAAACCTTAAGAATCCTGTGAAGGTTGTTGGGACTTCTGTAAAATATGTACCAGAGCCCTGTTGGCTCATCTCATTGGTTGCTTCCGTTATAACTGCAAACTTTGAACTTGTGTTATCTGCAGTATTTACAACGAAATACTTAGTTGGATCCATCAAAATTAAATTACTGACAGTAATTTTTCCACTCACTACAACGTCAGAACCAAATGCAGCAGTATTGTAATCGAAGTATATTTGCATATCCCGATGATACGTACCTGTTGCACTCGCTTTAACTTCAACATCAAACTGGAACACATCAGGTGTTCCGATGATTACCTGAGGCTTTGCAAACCGCCAGGAAATTGTTTCCTGTCCAATAGTAAAGCCGCAGAATAATGTCAAAACTGCGAAGATTAAAATCAATTTTTTCATTGTACCAATTTTATGATTATTAAAAAAATTTATTAAGGTTTACGATTAACAATTACAAATGTAACATCTTCGCAAATAAAATCCAAATATAATTTCAAATTTTCACAATTAATTAACAATTAATTTATCAATCTAATACCTATCGTTGAATTCCCGACAGGTATTAGATTGATTTTCATTTATTTAGGGATTTGACTTTTATAATAATAATCTAATCCTTTAGGAAGAGGAATTTGTGCACCGGCTCCAAAATTTGAATTCCACTGTATTTGTTTGTCAGAATTTTGACCAAATGCATTCATATCAAAATCACCTCCAAGATAACCGCTTAATCCTAAGTCATCTAGCCAGACTATTTGTTTGTCAGTTAACTGTACAAATCCATTTCCATTGCCATCGGCGGCTCTCATTCCCCAAACATTTGATGTTACATCAATGGCTTTGTGACCATTGTTATGTGCCTGACTTTCACCGATTGAAAAGTCATAGGCAAATAATCCGGATACCCCATCATAAGTTATTGGAACACTCGACATAACACCCAGGTGGTTTCGGTGATAAATTACACCATAAAGATTATTTACCGGTTTTGTCACAAATTGCGGATAGCTTGCACCATCACGGTAAACAACCGAACCATCAGCAAGTAAAAATACTGCCTGTGTGCCAACAATGGTAGCCGATACAGCACTTGCTGCATCAACAGCATCCCTCAATTGTACAAGGACCCAGTCAACAACAGTTGTGTCGGGTATTGCAGCAACACTTTCTGTTCCAGTATAGTACCAGTCTGGCGTTGGGTTTCCGTAATAATTTAGTGTGTCATAAGGCTGCTCTAACGGCAGAACACCATTGAACTTCAGGGTGGTGTCCATTACAAGAAGTGTAGAATCAAACGGACCTTCAAGGAATACGGTTAAATCCAGCGGATACATTCCATACACATCCACATCTAACTGAAAATCCATTTGCCTGACACCATTGTAATCCGCAATTGAAACAGGTAATAAAATAGTACCAGGGCCTGGAATACCAGCGAATTCATAATAAGGAGCAAACTCCCAATTGCAACCATACCAATTCAGGTAACTATTACCATATCCGCTACATGCACAATCCACATAAAGATTAGCAAGTACACTCCATACGGGTGAACCTAAAATATCAGCTGTTGGACAGTAATCTACAGTAACATAATTCAAATCATAAGGTAACTCAATTTCATACCAAATTACCGGATATATTGTACAAACATCTGCTGTTGCACCAGCTGTTGTTCCGCTAACAGTTACAGGATAAGGTCCGGTAACTGATTCCGGGTTGGCACAAAGATCATTTGCAGGAACGGGTGGTGCATCACATGTAGCTGCTAAACCTGTTACACCTGATGGAACCGTTAAATTTGTTCCATCTAAAAATACCTGTGCACCATAATTGCTATAAATAAAGTACATATTTTCCTCAGGATACAATCCGGCTGTAAAAGAAATATCAATTGTCGAAGTATTAGTAACCATGAAATCAAAACAGCCTGGGCCATAACCATCTAATAAAGTAATATCATCTAATACGAGGACTCCACCAACAGTAACATCTACTGTACCATTTTGCCAGCCATCTCCATAATCATCATTGAGACAAATTTGCCAGACACAATCGCCATTATTGAGGGTTGTGAAATTATCACCTGGAACCCAAGCTGAATAAATACCACCACCACAATCGGCCCTAACCTGCCAATGATGTTCTGTTAACTCCTTTAAGCCTGTGGCTGTAAAGGTCGTTAAAAGTAACCCTGGATCAGTAGCCGTACCGGTCAAAGGGTCAGCTATTTCCCGAATTTCAACATCCCACATGGTTGCGACAACATCTGTCCAACTGAGATCAGCCTGGTTATTCAAAATATTACTTACAGCAAGATCCAATGGTTCTGCACAAGCCGGCAACTCATGAACACCAACATCATCAAGCGCCATATCAGAACTATAACTCGTACCAGTTAATCCCTGCCAGCGTAAATAAACACTTGGTTCTGCTGTATAAGCTATCAGGTCAATTAAAACCTGCTGCCAGGAATTTCCCTGGTCACCGGACAGGCTCCATAAATTGGTCCAGTTCGATCCCCCATCAGTGGTAATATCACAACTCATCGTTCCCATCGCTGTACCCCACATGTGATAAAAGAACTCCAATTCAGGATTTGTCAAGGCCGTAAAATCAAATTCAGGACTTTGTACGGTTCCAAGCATTTCATAACAAACCGAGGCTTCTGTAAACAAATACTGACCTCCGCCTGTATGGTCACCGGACGGGCCAGTAGTACCTGAAGGTGTGGTTCCGCTATTTACATCCCAATCCATATCTTCTGTGCCACCAGCTACATTTAACCAGTATTCCCATAAATTCAACAGCACCGAACCATCTGGCGTACAGGCATCAGCATTATTAACTCCAGCTTTAGCGTTATCAAATGTATATAGATAAGGATATGTGGTAATCGCTACACCATCAGGTACATTATCAAACTGATGAACAATCATATCATTGGCAGTGACATCATCACCTACAAGAGCAGTATAAACATCTAAAGTATGTGTTCCATAAAAAGTAGTTGCATCAACAGGTGCAATGAATGAATAGGTGACAAAACCACCTGCAGCAATTGGACCCGGCACAGTCTCATTAACAGGAGTACCACCATCATAAATGTAATGAATAGGAATATTAGATTCCGCAAAGGATCCAATATTATATACTGTTACAGTTACTGTTTCAGTTGCTGTAAGTTCGTACCAAGAAATTGGAGTTGTAACAGTTCCTGCTAAAACATCATTATTTGAAGGTAAGTTGTTATTGGGAAAAGCAAAAGCATCCACTTCTTCTAATCCTGGAAAACCGCCAATCAATGTGCTTGCCCCTGTACTTGTGTTAATACTACGTAATTCACCCCCATCCGTAGCAGTTGTAACATTATAAGCAGCAAGGTATACTACATCACCTAATGGATCCCATGAAGCTCCCTGTGCATAATTGGCCGTAAATCCGGTAGCTCCAAGTAATGTGGCTGCACCGGTTGTCTTATCAATCGTGAACATTGAATTAGTGGTTAAATCATGAGCATACATAATTCCATCGTCGCCATCAATAGCGATATCTATCATAAATCCAGAACTAGAACCAATAAATGTTGTAGAAGCATCAGTGACATCTATTGTAAATAAATCACTGGTTGTACCAATACCCATCAAATACATAATCCCGGTATTCCTGTCGCAAGCCATACCGGATGGTGAAAATCCCGTGGAACCAGCAGAAAAATCAGGTAATCCTATTACTTTGGCTACACTTCCATCTGCCATATAAATCATTTTTAAATAACCATCCCCACTATCCATTATATAATAAACAGCTGCAGATTCGTTATCATAGTCACCGGCATAAGCAGACCATGCTGCAGGATTCGCTGTAAGATAGGTAGAAGGAGCACCGACATCTAAGCTTACCAAACCCCCGCCCTGAAGACCTAAGCCCCATGCGGTTGATCCTTTCGGTGAAAGATTCGGATTAACAGAAGGACTACCCAAAAACGTTACAGGGGCTTTTCCGGCACTTAATTTTTTTGCGCTTTCTGCATTTGCCTTCTCGATAAGTTTAATCTGCATTTCTTCATTTAATTGGCTTTTTTCTGCCAATCTGGCTTTCATCTGGTTTTCGTCAGGTGTAAATACCGACATGCCAGTATTACTTAAATCCTCAATAATTGCTTTATTCTGAGCAAAAGCAAAAGAAGATGAAAGCAATACCAAAACCAGTAATAATTTCAAATTGCTTGTAAAATTTCTCATTTTTAAAAAATTTAGGTTAATACTATATTTGAATTTTAACTTGTTATAATTTGATCAATAAACGATTGGCCTTTGAATAATAAAAACTATAGAATTTACTATAATAAAAATGGTGAAAACAAAATCCAGTATGAGGTTCTTTTTCCAATTAAAGATATGTTAAACATCCTAATTATTTTTTTGGTTTACTCCTTGTTGATTACAAAGATATAAATAATTTCGATTTGTCAAATTTTACATTCATTTTTTTTAATAAAAAGTATGTGCAGGCAAATCACCTGCACATACTTTTGTTTGATTACTCAGGAATCTGGCTTTTATAATAATAATCCAATCCTTTAGGAAGAGGAATTTGTCCACCAGCTCCAAAATTAGATTTCCACTGTACTTGTTTGTCAGAAATTTGAGGAATTCCATTCAGATCATAGTCACCTCCATGATAACCAGCACCAGCAGGATCATCAAAACTCCATTGCCAGGCTTTTTGCTTGTCAGTATTCTGTATTAATGAATTTGCATCACCATCGCCCGCTCTCATTCCCCAAACATTTGATGTTGTATCAATAAGTTTGTGGCCGGTAGCTCCACCATACACATTAATTGAATCAGCAGAAAAGTCATACGTATATATACCACTAGTCATTGTAAGCGGATTATTTGACATAATTCCCAGGTGGTTCCTGTGATAAATGACGACAAACAGGTTTTGCGTTACAGTTGGACCTGCTATTCCAAGTACACTGCGGCCATCAAGCCCGACAACTGAGCCATCTTCCAGCAAAAATGCTGCCTGTGTGCCAATAATGGTAGCCGATACAGCACTTGCTGAATCATCAGCATTCCTTAATTGTACAAGGATCCAGTCAATAACGGTTGTGTCGGGTATTGCAGTAACACTTTCTGTTCCTGTGTAATACCATACAGGGTTAGGGTTACCATAATGAGTCGAATCCACCTGATAAGGCTGTCCTAACGGCAGATAGCCGAAATCATTCAAACCGGTTTCCATTACAAGAAGCGTAGTATCAAACGGCCCTTCAAGGAAAACCTTCAGGTCAACTACAACACCATCAACAACAGTCATTGTAACAGGCACTGATGCAGGTGAAGCCGGATCGTTTGATTCAATACTTATCGTAGCGGTATATGTATCCGGGGCAATTCCTGTGGCATCAAAACCAACAGGGATACTGATTTCTTCGGCCAGGCCAACTTCCCCATCTGCGGTTGATCCACCATCAAGGTTCAGCCAGTCAGTTACCCCTGCACTAACTTCCACATTATCAATCTTGAAGTACCATGCACCAGCATAAGATTCATCCGTATAATAAAATTCAATGTATACGTCGCTGGGATCCGTATAACCACTAGGATCAAAAGGTAAAATTGTATGAACACCACCTGTCGGATCATCAACTGTTAGGAATAAGAGTTGCTCCTCAAAATTGCCAACTGCAGTTCCACCAGAGTACACATTTACGGATGCCTCTCCATAATTAGCAAAATCCTGGAAATTTCTGTCAAATTGCAATACAACAGCAGTTTCGCCTGTCAAATTTAATGACGGAGTAAACAGGCCAACATCATAATCTGCTCCAATTGCATCATCATTTGCTTCGGCAAAATTTCCATCACTTCCATTGAAAGTAGCAGAGGTATTGGTCCAAACCCATGCGCCGGTTCCGCTATACGTAACTTGTGTCCAGCCAGCCGGAATCTCAGTATCGAATGTTTCATTGAGATAGGAGATAAGACCCAAATATTCTATGCTGGCCGTATACTCCAGCGGGAATCCACCTGTATTACCAATAGTTAAAGGAACATACCTTGTACTGTTAGTTACTACAGTTTCACTTAATGAGGCAGGGCTAACAGAAATGGCAGGTGGTACATAGGAGTCAATTCTAAGATCATCCATATAAAACCCTGGATTGATACCACTTCCATCAGAAGTAAAGTTAAACCCAATACGGGTGTATTCAGAAGTCAGAGATTCGGGTATTAAAACATAATACTTCATCCAGGATTCTGCAACACCATTAAATGTTTCCAGGATGACAAAAGCGCCGCCATTGGCATCATCGAACACACCAACATCCACGTAATCATAGTTTGTCTCCAGGTTAAACCATGCAAAGAAGGATAAAGTATAATCGCCTTTGGCACTAAGGTCAAATGGCTTTATCATCCAATCATCAGCATTATTGTTATAATCTCCGTCAAGAACTGTAGCCCAAACGTTTGAACCGCTGTAAGCAGCATTAGGCCCTGATGTAGGAGCTCCGTGTGCCCAATCGCCGGAAACATTATTGAAACCACCATTGTCAGCTTCAAAATCTGAGAAGTAAGCAACACTAGTAGTTTCCTGAGCAAATGCATAAACTGTATCGGTATTAGATGACAAGCCTTCGTCATATATAGCGTTAATTGCATAATAGTAACCCTGGTTGTTACTAACACCATTATCGATATAAGAGGTAACATCCCCAACAGTTGTCAAAAGTGAAAGCGTTGTGGTTGTACCACGATAAATATTATAGCCTGTAAAAGCCTTACCGCCTGTTATATTCTGAGCAATAATTTCGGGTACACTAATTGATTGTGCGCCAAATTCATTCTCATATTTGGCTATCTCCAAAGCGCTCATAGTCTCAGATATCGCAGGCATATTTCCAATATTTGGATTTGCCGGTGCTGATGTTAAAGTATATGAAGAACCTTTGGCTGATGTTAGATATGCACGCATAAAATAGTTACCTAAAGAAGTAGCACTCCAGGTAGTACCTGCATTACTTGTAAAGAAACTCCTTCCGGCAAGTGGTGAAGTATTATCATATCCAACAAATGGACCATCATTTGAACCATCAGGCCAATGGGTTACCACATAAAATACATCTCCCATACTTACAGCTTGTGGAGTTGACAACGTTAACATTTCCCATTCCCCACCATCTGCTATGGTTGAAGTTACAGGAATACTTGGAAATGATTGCCATGGAGAAACCAGGTCAGGTTTTCCAGTCCCATCATCAGGACAAATCATGATTTCCTCCCAATTCATAACCACATCAGCTGCATTAAATACAGCTATCTCTGTTATTGTACCCCCATCCGGAGCATTAAACTTAACATAATCATAGTGATCAAGAGTTGAAGGGTCAGCAACCCATACCCAGCCTTCAACTGTTCCATCATCATAGCCAATTTCATTCAGTGGAGGAGGTGCGACCCAGTCGAGTGTAACCCATATTGCTTTAGAATTATCTCCACCCGGAGTTGCTGAAAGATTAGTTGCAGGACTGGCTATGAATGTCATTACAACATTATGTGTAGTATTTGTACTGGCCACTACAGCTACAGTATTACTATAATCTTCGTAATGCCATTTTGTAACTGTAATACTTTGGTCACCTACCGGCACATCTGCAAGGGAGTAATATCCCAGGGCATCAGTGTATTCTGATACTCCAGCACACTGAACCAATGCATTTTCCAGAGGTTGAGAAACTGACGAAGCATCAAGATATGTTACTGTACCATCCACAGTACCTGAAACAAATTCATCAACAGATATATCGTCAATAGCCATATCGCTGGTGAAGCTTGAACCCTTTATACCTCTGAATCTGAATTTAACTGTTTGTCCGGCATAAGCGTTTAAGTTAACAACCCTTTCAAGCCAGGGGTCTCCCTGTAAAGCTTGTTGTTGTCCTATAAGTGCAGGAGTAATATCATTTACCCATCCTGACCCAGCATCAATATCAAGGTGTAATTCACCCATTGTGGCTCCATACATATGATACCAGAATGAAATGCCTGGTTTAGTTAAACTACTCAGGTCATAAAATGGTGAATATACATAAGCAACCGCACCGGCAGAACCACTCGTAGATTCGGTAAACAAATATTTACCGGTGGAAGTACCAGGATTGTGATCTACACTTGGCCCTGTTGAAGAACTTGGTGTATCACCCGCATCAACATTCCATCTGAAATCAGAGGTTGTGTTTGAAGGATCTGTAGCCCATCCGTTGGCATATCCTGTGGCATTTGTACCTATAGTAAAGGTTTCGAAATCCTCAGAAGCCGGAGTAGCAACAGGGGATTCAGTTGTAAAGCTCCAGATATCGCATCCGGTTGCATCGCCGATGGCATTGTAAGGAACTAATTTCCAATAATGCATAGTGGTTAATGCCAGACCGGAATAAGTATAAGATGTAACATTCCCAAGGTCGGTTCCATTTTCGATATTGGTCGGGTCAACGGTTCCACCGCCGTCGGTTCCGAAGAAAAGTGTATACCCGGTAGCGCCGATACCCGGATTCCACGACAAGGTCCCGGAAATGGTAACACCGGTTGCTGCATCCAAAGGTTCAATGGGTGTTGTGCAAAGCGGAAGTGCTGTTGGATCAATCAAACATACATTATCCACAAAGAGGTCGTTATCTGCATTTGATACAGTAGATTCCCCATAAAATCCAATCATGACTAAACCGGAATAGGTGGATACATTAAGCACAATGTGTTCACCGGTGGTGGATATACTTCCAAAAGAAGGTTCTGTGATATTGTCCCACTTCTTCAATAAAATCCAGCTGGTTCCTCCATCGTTAGATATATGCACTTCAAATAAATCATCATCACCCACTCCTTCCGGAGGATTAGAATTCCCATAGTCTGTTAGTGCCAGATCAAATTCAAGTCGGTAAGCAGTCCCTGTTCCCAGATCAATTTGAGGTGTGAACATCCATTCATCCGTAGTGGTTGAGAAAATATTGAGCCTTGCACTACCTGTTGTCCCGATATTGGTAAACCCATCCTCAAGCCAGGAAGATGTTGCACCTGACGGAGGTTTTCCGGATGCTTCTGTCCAGCCTGTTGGAGGATAGCCACCGGAAAAATCTTCACAATATGGAGCAGTTTTTGCTGTGGAGAAGGTGTTTGTTACCGACCAATCACTATAGAGACCAGAGCCACAATCCGCTCTTACCTTCCAATCATAAGTTGAATTTGGATCTATTCCGCTTAAATCATGTGGATTATCAGAAGTTGAAAAACTTGGAGTACCTGTAAAAGTATATGGAGATATTCCATACTCAATTTGCCAGTCAGTAGCTAGGCCATTTTCTATCCATCCGAGATCTGCACTTGAGCTTGTAATATTGGAAGCTGTAAGACCACTTGGAGGAGGGCAACTGGAAGGAGTAAATTCATAAGCCCCGGGATCGGGGGTAGTTGTCCTTGCTACACCAAAAATATCAAACGGAACATAGGTTAAAAGATCCGTACCAATATTATTTACACTCGGATTTTGAGGTATCATATCACCTGGACTCGGGTTCGAAAACAGAGGATCTGCATCCACACTATTCTGGTCATAAATACCGCCATTGGCTGTTTGCCAGTCAGCAAGGGCTGTGAACGCAGCACCCCAATAACCGGTATTGTTTGTCCCTGCACTGGCTCCCCGGTGCAATACATTATAATTGCTTGTCACCGTTTGGGTTGTCCCCGAAAAATAGAGGCAGTACTTGGTGCCAGTTGAGTTGGTCGTGTAAGAGAAAATATTATTCTGGATATCCAAGATAGCATTTGTGCCAGAGTGACGAAATGCGTAAACGATACTGGATCCAGTATGGCTTACGTTATCCACTGAAACTGTGTTGTGGTAAATTCTCAGATTTCCTGCATCAGTTGCTGTGGAAAGATATATACCATAATTAGATCCATTCATATTCGCGTATCCGCTAATCACGTTATTGGCTATGAGCAATTCACTACCCAGGCTTGCACCCAGTGAAGAACTATAGATACCGTAGGCTGAACTGGTGGAGGTAGCACTACCGGCAAAAGCAAAAACACGGTTATTGGTAATCACAGTACCACTCATATCATAATACAAATAAATCATATACCCGGTTGATACTGAGGTCCTGTCAGGTCTTGAAATTTTATTCTGAGTAATAGTAGAATTATTATGACCTTTTAAATATAGCCCATAATAATAAAAGTTTTTAATCTCATTACCAGTAATGGTATTGTTATCGGAATAGGGAGCTGTAGAAGGCCCTTGGATTGACATACCATAATAACCACCTGAAGTAACACAACCCTGAACAGTTAGGTTGTTCACTGTCAAACCTGTTGTGGTTGGACTTGTTGCACTGTTGCTTGCTACAAATGCTGCAAAATAAGATGATGTTGATGCCTGTGTAGCTATAAACTGACAGTTAGTAAAAGTGTTGTAATCGGCTTCATTCATTAATTGGATTGCATAACCATATTCGCCTGATATAGAACCCAGTGCTTCGATAATCAGGTTGTCAACGATAAAATAATCCGTACCGTCGAGTTTAAGGGTAGCACGTTCGTTGGTATTGGTCGAAAGATACTCCAGTTTTTCACCGTTTCCGTTAATCGTAACCGTATTGACAGCACTGCTGTTATTAATAACCCCAATTAAAACCTGTTCGTTGTATGGACCCGAAGCAGCACCTACATCCACAGTAACCGGACCAGACAATCCACCCAGGTTAAGTGCGGAGGCAAAATCAGTAAAACTAATAAAATTGGTACCGCCCGTAGGTGATCCACTATTTATAGTATAAGCACCTGATAAAGGAATGCCAGGGGTTTGGAAGGTTGAAGGCCCAACCCAGTCACTGTAAGTACCACCACAGTCAGCACGTACGTACCAGTCGTAAGTTGTAGTTACTGACAAACTACCTAAAGGATATGGATTAAATGTAGTAGATACTGTAGTTCCGCTTCCTTGTGGAACACCAGTCAGCATCCATTCAATTTCCCAGGTTGTTGCTGTACCCATTTCTGTCCATCCCAGATCTGCCTGAGTAGGACCAACATTTGTTTCTACTAAAGCAGTAGGGGCTGGACATGCCGGTTCATAGATGTCAATATCATCTATGTACCAACCCGCTCTTTGGCCACTACCATCAGAACTTAATCTAAATCTGAATCTTACATTTGTTGTGTTATA
>Ga0255366_10072_pt2 | contig 14717 bp, 15 predicted proteins | sample ANMaggSeSYBR01C4_FD_182086 | JGI IMG/M metagenome (GOLD analysis project Ga0255366, IMG submission 182086) | Sediment cell enrichment communities from methane seep in Santa Monica Basin, California, United Staets - ANME aggregate JGI... | ecosystem: Environmental > Aquatic > Marine > Cold seeps >... | reverse complement strand
ACTAATCTAACTTTGAAATTATCTTTGTCAACCAGTTTTTTGAGATAGGGGTCAAATCTTTACTCTTGTTGAGATAGGGGTCAAATCTTTACTCTTGACTTAACAGATGAAGAGGATTCCGCTTTTGCATTCGCGAATATCAGTCCCATGGCAGGATGACGTTCACGAAATATAGGTTGGATAACAATTCACAAATCCGGCTTCACTGGGGACGTACATCCTGATACCGAGTCTCCGGTACACATCTGCCTGCAAAAACGTTTGACTGTGGGGTTTTCGGGTGGTATGGTCAATTTCAGGTTAAGAAATCGGGGAATACTGGCTCGAATATGCTGTTTCGTATGATTCTTTAGAAACGGCGGATAATCCATTATCCCTATACTTCTATTGCGACTGCTAATTAGCTCTATTAGATAAATATAGAAATAAATGATATAAGGGCTTAAATATTCGCTAATAGTATCTATCATATGAATCCAGGCTATTTTAACAGCAAAACCAATAAGGAATCAGAAATGAAAAGGAAAGAGTGGAAAAAAGTAGTAAAGGCGTCTAAAAATAAGGAATACCAAAAAGCAATTGATTACTTAAACAATATACTTGCCTATAAAATTGACGATCAAGAAAGGGTAATTGTCCTGGTGAATATTGCTCAGTGCGAAAAGAAACTAAACAAAATTGAGGAAGCAGTTTCATTCTTTGACAGGGCAATTGATATTGAGAATAAAACAAATGCCTTTTTCGCTCTAATGCATAAAGCTGTTTTTTTGTATGAAATCGGGAAGCCTCAAGAAAGCCTTGATATTTACAATAAAGTAAAAGCTTATCCAAACTTAACTGCTGAAGATAGAGAAGCCATAAGCATTAACGTTGATCTTATTAGAAAAAGAAGATCTATCTGATCGATCTCTTGTACGGACTGCCGGGTAGATGGCGAATAACTCAATAGATTGGACAACAAAATATATATAAGGAACTCATTTCATCCCTTTGTATGCAGTCGGCTTTGCAGATCTCACCCGAAGATGAACAAGTGATTCGGGAAGACCGGTGGTTTCAGTCAGAGCAGCCGTATTGCCCGGCACGAAGAGTCTGATGATGCAGGGAAGGTTCGAAGGCAGACCGAAATGCAGTATTCCGCTGTTCTGGCTTGTTGTTCCGCTTCCCCCTTCGATCTGACGCATCATTGTTGTACCGTCCTGTTCAAGTATTACAGAGCAGCCTGTTCCGGATGGATTAACTCCTTCGGGAGGATCAACATTCACGAGTATCCAGTTTCCGCCTGTGGATATATTCTTCAGAAGCGTGAGCCCGTCACCGGAGCCCACTGCAAGATCAAGCTTTCCATCAAGATTGTAATCAGCCGCTGCAGCACCCCAGCCATTGAAAATCCTGGCCCCCGAAAGCCAGGTTACGTCCTTGAATTTTCCGTTTCCAAGGTTCATATACAGAAAACTCCTTCTGTCCGGATATACTGAAGTAATAAATAGATCCAGCCAGCCATCGTTGTTGAAATCCCCCCAGACAGGATTAGAATGAGTTTCCTCAAATTTTATTCCGGATATGATCCTTACGTCATTGAAACTGCCATCGGTGTTCCGCAGGAGCATGCTTCTGTCCGAGAAGGGAATGTACCTTGGATGGGCAAGGTTGGCCGAGAACAGGTCCCAGTCTCCGTCATTGTCATAATCGCCCCAGGAGCTTCCTATTGTATGTCCCCACCAGCCATCAATATCTGTTCCCGCAATGCCCCTTCGAAGTGCGGAATTGACAGCTGTCCCTTCTTCGTTTTCCCATAAGATATTTTCCTGAAGCCTGTAATTCGATACGAATATGTCCATGTCCCCGTCGAGATCGAAATCGCAGGGGCTCACGCCCCTTCCGCAGAGATGTTCTCCAAGAAACGGTACCATTCCTGCGCTTTCACCCGCCTCTGTGAAACCATCTTCACTCCCCAGATAAAAAGCATCGGCTGTTCCCGAACCCAGACTGCCGGGTCCTTCGTAGCTGGCGAGATACAGGTCCAGCCAGCCATCGGCATTCCAGTCAAGCAGGGCAACCCCTTCAATACTTGATTCCGTTTTGCTGATACCGATGTTTTCCGTTACATCTTCAAGGATTCCGTTTCTGTTTACGAAAACCTGAATCGGGTTTCCGGAGGTTACAAGATCCGGCAGACCATCCCTGTTTAAATCTCCCCATATTCCGCCGTTGCCCCTACATGAATCCAGCCCCGATTCGGACGTGACGTTTATGAACGATGAACCTCCGGTATTCTGAAAAAGGGAATGCCCCGCGAAAAGATCGGGAAAGCCGTCAGAGTTCCAGTCACACCAGGAGACTCTGCTTCCGGACAGCAGGCTGTCGGAACCCAGCAGACGGGTTGCATCCTTAAAAACAGGTCCTTCGTATTCCCTGTATTCCCTTGCCCACTGCACAGGGCTTGTATCGGGAGGCAGAAGGCTGTTCAGGGCTTGAACCGCATCATCGCTCCAGCGGTTCTTTACTTCACCCAATACAGCCGATTCCGCGAAACTGCTCATCGCCTGTACTGTATCCTCATTCGTAAGGTGCAGCGTTCCTTCGAGCCAGTACAGGGAAGCTTCGGTGTGGTAATCGTCCATATTGAAATCGGTATCGGATATGACCGCAGTCAGCTCGGCGAGGGCTTCGGAATTTAGGCCCGACCCGGTCGTAGCGAAGAGTTTTCTGAATTGAAGCCCGGATTCAAGGGCGGGACCTGTCAGCTGCCATTCTTCGGCAGGGATTCCTGCGGGTGTAAAGCCTTCACCGACAAGATCGAGACCCTTATTCGCCATATCCAGTGCTTCAGACCATGATGAGTCTCTGTCTATGTAAAGAGCAGAACCGCTCAGGTACACCTGCGGATCATCAGGACAGGTTGCAAGCCATTCATTGAAGCAGCTTTCCCAGTTTAAGGAATCTGCTGTTTCAATAATCGCGGAAAGCCTGTACTGCCAGGCTCTGCTTCGCCACAGGTCTGATTTCGCCCCCCATTTATATAAGAATTCATCAAGCACTGCTATCCTGGCTGAATCATCGTACCAAACCGGGTAAAGACTGTCGTAAAATTCCCATCCTATTACTTCCGAGGCTTCGAGAGATTCCGGAAAGCTTTTAACCAGAACCTGTACAAGGCTGTCTGTCAGCAGTTTGTCCTCCAGGGCACTGGAGGTTTCAATAAGGGAAACAAGGTTATCCGGTCTCCATGAAAGAACATCACCCCATTCTTCAATCTGCTCCCTCAGACAGCCTGCCGGCATAGATGAATAGTATTCCGTGGATGAAGCTATGGATTCCCACAGCGCGGAGAACAACCCTGCAGAGGGATTCTCCTCGAAGGCTTTTTCAAAAAGCATTACAGCCATTGAATAATTCCCTGTTTCGCGAAAAATAACCGCCTTCAGGGAATCGGAATTTCCCGCGGATTCAAGTGCTGAGTCAAAATCCCTTATGCAAAGGGAACCCTCGAAATCGTTATTGGCTGCCATAAGGAGGATGGAAAGAATCAGAGTTGCGAATTGCATGTTTACTCCTGCATTGTGAATACCGGCGACATCATTCTGAAGTGCGTTGCATAATAATATTACAAACAGTATCATATTCCGATAAGTTAACTTCTGACAACTGTCTGTGATATTCCGTATATCACTGTAAGAACGTCGTGAATCTGGAGCGATATGACAAGAAAAGGACTTGTTCGTGAAATAAAGGAGGAGAAAGCTCTTGTCTGTCCTGCTGACGGAACTGAATGCGATACCTGCGAAGCAAGGCATGCCTGCCTGTCCCTGTCCGGAGGTACTGGTGCGGATTTCTGGGTGTACAACAACGCTGGGGCTGCTCCGGGCGACCTTGTGGAGCTGGAACTCAAGTCATCAGCGTCACTTGCAATTATCGCATCGACTTTTCTTGTTCCTGTGTTTCTTCTGTTTACAGGGTACCTTTTGATGATGAACGGCAGTGATTCACAGAGAGCTCTGGGCGCCGCCGCAGGTTTGCTTGCGGGGATTGTTGCAGCTATCGTGATCAATAAGCGGCTTGGCTCGAAAAAAGGATACAATATGCAAATGACGAGAGTTCTGGAAAAAGCTGACAGCCATTCCATAGCTGGCTCGGATGCAGGCAGCCACACGGAAGGAAATATCCCATGATTAAAGATATGAAAGGTCTTGCTGAGAGGGTAGTCGGACAGCTTCACAATCGAGGAGTTGATTACGGTGATGCAAGGGTTGAGAATACCGACCTTGAGAATCTGACTTTCAGAAAGCAAAGATTGGCCGAAGCGGAGCTTCAGGAAGGTCGGGGAGTAGGAGTAAGGGTTCTTTTTAAGGGATGCTGGGGGTTTGCTTCCTGCAGCTGTTTTGATTCGGATGTAGTTGAAAGTACGGTTGATCGGGCTGTCGAGATAGCAAAAGCTGGAGCCGGAGTGATGGCAGGGTCGGTGAGCCTTTCCCAGGAAACACCTGCCATAGGTCATTACGAAGGACCCTGCCAGAAAAATCCCTTTGAAATTCCGCGAAGCGAAAAACTTGATCTTCTTGCCAGGGCCGCCGACATTATGCACACATCTCCGCTTATCAATATGAGCTTGAGCCGTCTTAGATTCGAGAGGAGAAGAAGGGCTTTCAGCAATACTGAGGGCACGCTGGTTTCTTCCGATCTGGTTTTTACAATGCCTGATATCACGGCGTACGCGGTTCTGGACGATGACATGCAGAGCAGAGGTTTTCAGGAAGGCGCCAGGATAGCCGGATGGGAGTGGGTGGAAGAGGCTGATTTGATCTTCTGGGCCGAAAAAGCCAGGGAGGAAGCCATAATGAAGGTCAAGGCTCCCGAAGGCTCCTCAGGTGTGATGGATCTTGTTCTGGACGGGACTCATCTAAGCCTGACGATGCATGAATCGGTGGGGCATCCCACTGAAAGTGACAGAGTATTGGGATGGGAAGCCAGCATGGCCGGACGCACCTTTCTGAATATAGATGACCAGGAAAAACTGAAATACGGATCAGAAATTGTCAATTTCATAGCGGATAACACGATGCCCTACGGAGTCGCGAGCTGGGGTTGGGATGATGATGGCGTGCCCGGACAGAAATGGTATACGATCAAGGATGGGATTTTCCAGCAGTTCGGTTCTGTAAGAGAAACCGCTCTTCTTGTTAACAGAAAGCACAGCACCGGGTGCTGCAGGGCTCAGGATTTTGCCAGCTTCCCTATAAACAGGCAGCCAAATTTCTACCTGGAACCAGGGGAAGAGCAACTTACGCCTGACGATCTTATTTCCGAAGTCGAAAAAGGTGTTTATATCGAGGGGCGTGGTTCTTTCAGCATCGATCAGAGAAGGATAAACTTCCAGTTCGGAGGAGACATGTTCTGGGAGATAAGAAATGGTAAAAAAGTGCAACCGCTGAAAAAGGTTATTTACAGATCGAAGACCAGGGATTTCTGGGGATCCTGTGACGGTATCTCCGATAAGAGATTCTTCAGAACCATGGGGCTTCTCACCTGCGGAAAGGGAGAACCCGTGCAGGGTGCCAGGATGACCCACGGAGCGAGCACGTCAAGGTTCAGGAATATTGAAGTGGGAAGGGGCGCGGAATGACCAGGGAAGAACTTCTGGAAGTAATTGAGGCGGTCCTTGAAAAGGCTTCGGTTCCCGACGTGGTTGCCACTTTAACTGAAGAAAGGGTTGCAGCTGTAAGGTTCGGTCAGAACAGAATCACACAGAACATGGATACATTCGAGAGAAAACTCCGGATAACTCTGGGTGATGGAGAGAGAAAAACCGTTTACTCAACGCACAGGATCGATGTCGATGCCATTCCAGAAATCCTTGACAAAGCGATGGAGATGCTTAAAACCGCTTCTCCTGACCCTGAGTACATGTCGCCCGTTAACGCTGGACAGGTATATCCAATGATTGAATCCTGGGATAGAGTCACCGCTGAAGCCAACCCCCAGGGGCGAACAGAAGCCGCGGGCAAGGCAATCGTCACTGCGAGGATGCACGGAATGGAAGCCGCTGGTCTTGTCGGCATGACTTATTCGAATACTGCCATGGGAACATCGACGGGCAATCTTGCTCATCACAGATCAACCGAAGCTTTCATGAGGCTTACAATCGATCGGGGCAAACCATCCAGTTTCAGGGTGATTAGCGCGGAAGCCTGGAAGGATCTGGCAGTGGATGAAGCGATAAGTGAAGTGGCGGCTGAAGTTGAAGCCGATGAGAATCAGAGGGAGCTTGAACCTGGAGAGTACAGGCTGATATTCGAACCCCAGGCCGTTTCTAACTTTATTCCTTACATTGCATGGCACATGAATGCCAGACCTGCAGATGAAGGGCTGACTGTATTTTCAGGCAGACAGGATAAGTCGGTCACCGGTGATAATTTTACAATGAGCAGCGAGGTTAACGGTTTTCTGAAAGGCATTCCTTTCAACGAAGAGGGTCTTGCCTCAAAGGATGTGGTGTGGATCGACTGCGGAAGGCTGGTAAATCAGCCCTGTACGAGATACTGGGCGAGTGAAACCGGTCGCGAACCCCTCTTTATCCCGGAGACACTTGCAATTGGCGGAGGTTCAGGATCAACGGAGGATCTTATTCGCAGCACTCCGGGGAAGGCTCTTCTTTTCAGGAGATTCTGGTACATAAGGTTCGTTGACCAGAAGGAACTGAGTCTTACCGGGATGACCCGCGATGGTGTATTTCTGGTTGAGAATGGAAAGATCGTACACCCCTTGAAGGATTTTAGATGGAACTGGAAGCCGCTGGATCTTTTTTCAAAAATTGAGAAACTCGGTACCCGGGAACGAAAATATCATTACAGCGTTCCACCGATGGTAATTGGTCCGACTGTGCTGTAATCCTGTTACCAGAGGAACCTGATTCCCCAGTAGGTCTCGCCGTCGAGTGATCGAAATGGCTGTGTATCGCTGAAGTAGTGTGTGACATGAGTTTCAAAGGTTCCGGCGGGTGCCTGGTAGGCGAAGTAGATTTCACCACTGTGTCTTGATGAACTTGCGCCATCGTCATGGAAGTAGAGATCCGCCCTGTATCTCAGCCCTGAAAGCCATGAATGCCATACGGCACCTTCGAAATCGAGCATTCCATGCATCGACCAGTTGAAATCGTGTCCCTTCTGGAACGTATCGTTTCGGGGGCGGTAGAACCCGATTGAGAACCAGCCGTCGGGCAGTCCCGCGGGCAGGAAAGCCGGATGGTCGCTGAATTCCGGAGCAGGTTCATCGAGGACGACTCCGAGTTTAATGTTGTTCATGTACTCCGAAAGGGTATCTGCCATATCTATATTATGAAAACACTCATGATCCGTATATATCCTCAGGAGAACAGGATCCATCTGATACTCGAACTGCGTTTTTACATTCCAGTGGCCGCCGTAGATGTTGAACTTCATTTCGGGGCTGTTCCAGTTCTCTCCCATATAGGTTTCCATCGCGAGACCCAGCTGCCATGAGAATGAACCTATTCGCAGTATTCTGATATCTGCTTCGATGTTACCGTATATGAAGTGTTCTACGTTCTGGTTGAAGAAACTGCAGGCTTCAAGTACACCGGTAGCTTCCATTGGGAACTCCAAAGGTGCTGAGAACAGCACTGCAGCGAACAGAAAAGTACCGATGGTGACCTGCCTTTGATTGAATGGAGTGCTGCGGTATTCCATATAAAGAAAGCCGCAGCAACGAAGTGAATATAAGACTCAGTCGTTCTGAAGGTAGTCCATGAGATTGGTTTCTTCTGATGGATCAGCCTCAAGCCCCTTCTTCAATGCCTGTATCATCATGGATTCGGGCAGAGAGCCTTCAGCGTAGAATTTGCCGTTTATCACAGTTCTCGGAACGCCCTGCACCCTGAACTTCGTTGACAGTTCGGGGAATTCGTTGGCTTCTATCACTTCCGATTTTACTTTATCACTGTAACGTGCCATTCTGCTTGCAAGAACAGCCGCAGAAGGACAATGGGGACATGTGGGAGTAACGAAGACCTGCATGTTGAGATCATCTTCCAGTTCTTTCAGGAACTGCATGGTATCCTCCGTGAGCGGTTCTTCCGATCCCCCGGTATCGATTATAGTGGTCAGGAGGGAGCTGAATTCGTATCCTGAAGGGGTTCCGTAGAATTTAACCCTTGAATTGGTTCCATCTGAGACGATTATAGCGGGGGCTTTATCAACACCGTCTTTCTCAGCCTCTTCCCGGTTGTCGAGGGAGTTCAGAAAGGAGATTTTCAGCTTTTCCGATAATTCGTCAAGTTCCTTGAGTATATTTTCAGTGTCCTGGCACGTCGGGCATTCCAGTTTCTGAGTGTACACTCTTACATGTACATCGCTTACAAGGGCGCCGAATATCTTTCTTACTTCACCTGCATCATTATCCGATAGTAAAGCCATTGTTCTTCATCCCCATTACTACTGCAGCATCTCAAATACCGCTGAAGCGGCTCTTGCGCCGTCGGAAACAGCGGTGACTATCTGCCGCAGTCCGTTATCTGTTACATCTCCCGCAGCGAAGACGTTCCTATTTGATGTGTGAACGATATCGCGGGTTCTGATTGTTCCGTTATCGTTCAGTTCAACAAGGTCTACAAAAGGTTCCGTGGCCGGTTTCCGCCCGACGTACATGAATACACCGTCAAGCTTCAGCTCCCTTTCACCGTCCGTGGTATTCAGAATTACACTTTCAACACCATCGTCTCCTTTTATCTCCTTCAGCGTTGTATTCCATAGAACGTTGCAGTTCCCGCGAGAGAGGAGTTTTTCCGCGAGGTAGGGTTCTGCCCGGAACTTGTCCCTCCTGTGAACAAGGGTTAGCTCAGAGACGAATTCGGAAAGATGGAGAGCTTCCTTTACCGCGCTGTCACCGCCACCGACAACGAGTACATGAGAATTCCTGAAAAAAGGCGCGTCACAGGTTGCGCAGTAGCTGACTCCCCTTCCGTAGAATTTATCCTCGCCGGGTACTCCGAGCTTCGCGGGTGCGGCACCGGTGGCTATTATGAGATGTTTTACGGAATAGATGGATGAATCGGCCTTTATCTCAATTCTGTCATTAATTGGAACGGCAGATATTACCGAAGCTGATTCGAAAACACCGCCCCAGCTTTCAGCCTGTTTCTTCATGGCCGCAACAAGGTCGCCTCCGCTTATTGTCTTTATACCCGGGTAATTCTCTATCAGAGCTGTCAGGGCTGCCTGTCCTCCCGGCTGGTAGCTTTCAAGAACGATATGCTCAATATCGTATCTCGCGGCATAAAGGGCGGCGGAAAGGGCGGCGGGACCACCACCGGCAATGACAAGATCGAGTTCACGATTCTCGGAGGAACTGGATCCCACGAGTCCGGTTTTCAGATCCATATCTGCTAAACCAGTTTTGAGTCGGCAAGATCTTCCAGCTGCTTCTGAAGCGCGTTCCGGTCCCGGAAACCAACCATTCTGTCGATTTCCTGTCCATCGTGGAATACTATCATGGTGGGAACTCCGCGGATACCGAATTGCGAGGATGCGGAAGGACTTTCGTCAACGTCTATGTGATAGAACCCGACCTTATTATCGAGCTCATCCGATACTTTGTTGAGAACGGGATCCAGCATTTTACAGGGACCACACCACGAAGCGCTGAAGTCGATCAGAGATATTTTATCCTTTGATGAAGCGGCATCTTCGATTTCGTTACCTTTGATATGTTTTACAGCCATGATAATCTCCTTTTATCAGTTTCGAATTTGATTGTTACTTTTTTCACAAGCATTTTCGTTGCCAGAAATCGAACAAACCCGTAAATTTCACTACCACAATATATACAGACTATGCTCAACATTTCTTATTTTGTACTACTATAAAAAAGCGGCATGTTGGCACACCAATTATAACCGCTTCACTCATCTGTTATATTCAGAACCGGTATCATAAAGAATTGGAAGGATTATCGCATCTATTGAAAGAGCCGGGAATGTTAAAAAGGGTAGAAGCCGCAGGAAGAATAGCACTTACGAAACACGTTCTCGTCCGTTTCCAACCGGACAGGGTACTTGAGAGAATACCGGTCAATGTAAAACTGAAGCGAATACTTCTGATGAGATGGGACGCTATTGGTGATATGATGGTATGTCTTCCTTTTTTCAGGAAAGTACGAGAGCTTTTTCCTGAGGCTGAAACGGGCATTGTTGTCTCGCGGCGCAACCTTCCCCTTCTTAAGCATGAAAAGGGATTTCATACTATTCTATACGACAGCGAACCAATAACCTATATCAGGAGCCTGGCCCTGGCGCGGCGTTTCAACCCCGATGTGATAGTAGATACAAGAATGCACTACGATTCAACTACATCGTTTATTTACGGACTGGTGTCGGGCGCGGCCTGGAGGTTGTCCGCATCAAACAGAGACAATAAGTTGCCATTTTCCGTTCGAGTTCCCATTCCTGAGGGAAGGCATTACATAGCGAAATTGATGTCCATTCTCCTCGAAGGACTTGGGAAAAAAATTGATGATTCAGAACTTGAAAGGGAGCCAGTATTGTCCGTCGAGGAAACGGAGTTTGTCTGCGCTTTCTGGAGAGAAACCGGGCTCAGGTTTCGTGGGAATTGCGTGGGGATAAATATTTCGGCAAGGGATTCGCGTCATCGATGGACTGATGAAAAAACCGCGGCATTGTGCGGAAGTCTGATCTCCCGCGGGAAGACTCCTCTCTTGATGTCGATCCCGCCCGAGCGGAGGAGGGCCCTGGCTATAGCTGAATCGCGATCGGGCACTCTGGTCGCGCCCGAGTGTCCGACTATACTTCATGCTGCTGCTCTGATAAGGGATCTTGCCCTGTTTGTAACACCGGATACAGGACTGGTTCATATTGCCGCGTCCTTTGGAATTCCTGTTGTGGGAATGTATTGTCCGAACGAATCGCATTTGCCGTTGTGGTATCCATGGAGGGTTGAGAACGAAGTGCTGATGGATCCTGAAAAAGTGGAGAACATTACGGTAAAAGATGTGGAGAAGGCAGTTGAAAGGCTTGTGAGACGCACAGCTGCAATTGATGTCATATGATGTCCGGTATACTGAAAAAACTGGAAGTACTGAGCAGGAGAATTCTTTTTCGGGCAATTGCTCCGGGAGTATCATCGGGTAACGTGCCTTCATCCCTGCCAGTTGATGAGACCGCTGACAGTATACTCATAATGAGGCAGGACAGGATTGGGGACATGATAATGACTCTGCCCCTGATTCGAAGGATCAGGAGCCTCTACCCCGGTATCAGAACAGGAATAGTAGCTTCGGAATCCAACAGGATCATCCTAAAATACGAAAAAGGTCTGGACGTTATTACATACAGGAAGGATCCAGGTGGGTTTGTTTCGTCACTTCTTGAAGCCCGGAACTTCAGCCCTGACGCTATAGTCGACATGCACATGCACGATTCCACAACCTCATTCGTATATGCGTTGTTTTCGGGCGCAGAATGGAAACTGCATATTGACCGTGAAAACAGGCTGCCCTTCAACGTCAGGGTGAAAGCTCCCCAGGATGGCCATATCATGGATGCCTTCTCGGGATTGCTGTCTGGATTGGGAAAGCGGATTGAAACCGTTTCAATGCATCGTGAAGTAACCCTTTCCGCAGAAGAGACCGGCTTTGCTGAAGACTTCTGGAATCGTTCAGCCACGTTACCGGAAAACTGCGTGGCGGTCAATATTTCAGCGGGGGGAGAGAATCGCCGATGGGGGGTGGAGAGATACGCTCGAGTATGCAGCTGTATCATGGAACTGGGGCTGAAACCTCTCATTCTTTATTCACCTCAGGATTCGAGTTCAGCCGAAGCAGTCTGCAGGAGCGAACCGGGTTCAATCATTTCACCTGTAACACCGGGCATTCTTCATCTGGCAGCCATCATTCGAAGTGTTTCAATGCTGGTAAGCCCCGACACATCGGTAATTCATCTGGCCGCTTCGTACGGGATTCCAGTGGTGGGAATGTATCTTCCATTCGATCCATCTCTTCCTAAATGGTACCCATGGGATGTGAAAAGTGAGATAATGATGGCATCGGATCACAACTCTCTTGATTCGGTAACTCCTGAAATGGTTTCTGGAGCTGTAAGGAGACTTGTTTCAGATGCGGTGCACAGCGTTCATTGAGATCAGTAGGCGCCTTTTCGCAGAAGAATTGCCGGAATGGTCATGATCAGTATGGAAAGGTCCATCCATATCGACCAGTTATCAACGTAATAGAGATCAAGCTTCACCATTTCCCTGTACTTAAGATCGTTTCTACCGGAAACCTGGCAGACTCCGGTCATTCCGGGGAGAACCTCAAGTTTTTTGAAGTGTTTGACGGAGTATCTTTTAACCTCTTCGGGAATATGCGGGCGCGGACCTACAAGGCTCATGCTTCCTGAAAGTACGTTAAAAAGCTGAGGCAGTTCATCCAGACTGAACTTACGGATAAACCGTCCCACACGGGTAATGCGGGGGTCCTTTTTGAGTTTGGAGAGAAGTTCATGGTTATCTACGGGCAGGAGATCCTCTTTCTTTAGATCGGTCCCAACTTTCATTGATCTGAATTTCAATAATCTGAATTTTTTCTGCTCCCTGCCAAGCCGTGTCTGACTATAGAAAACTGGAAATCCTGAATCTATTACTATCGCAATGGCTATCAGAATACCAAGAGGCATAAGAAGTATCACCACTGGTACAGCCAGCAACAGATCAAATATCCTTTTCAGTACGATGCTGCTGCCGCTCAGGGGAGGAGGGACAGATTCTATCATTGTTATTCCATCCAGGTAGGTCACCCTTGTTGTACTTGTAACAAGATCGGAGACATCAGCGATCAGTTTGTAGGAGATATCCTCCTGTTCACAGTTGTAAATGAGCCTGGCAGTATCTTCTCTGGAAATATCGGGATCGGTAATTATCAGTTCACTGATGTTATTCTCATGCATCCAGTTGAACATGGCTGAATCCGAATCAAAACTGAAAAGGTTATTCTGCGTATCTTTTCCGGCGCAACCGGTTGTTATGAAACCTTCGGTTACATAAGGAATGGATACCTTTTTCTGCATGTATTCCTTGAGTTCATTCGCGTAGTTGTTATATCCGTAGAAAACAACCTTTATTCCTTTGCCTGACTTAAGGGTGAACCATTTGAAGAATCTGTGGAACAAGCCATGCCATGCATAAATCGCTATGGATGTGGTTGGAAAAGCGAAGATAAGAATGAATCTTGAGAACATCAGCTGCCTTGAGGCAAATGTAAAAGCAAAGGTTACAACAACCGCAATGAAAGATACTCGAAGAATCCAGGACAGTTCCTCTACCGATGCTATGCCGAATTCTTTTCTGTAAACCCTGAAAGCCCTGAACATCATCAGTTCTACGCAGGCCATAACGGAACCTGATATTATGTAGTTCCAGAGCCCGAGCCTGAAATCGTTAGGGATTCCGAATAACTGTTCCAGGAGATCAGAAAGAGCAAAATGACGAAGCCAGTAGCCGAGGATATAAACGCCTACAATGAGGATGAAATCTCCCAGGGGGAGAAGAAAGGAAGCGGGGGTAATTCCTTCTTTTCTCAACTCGGGAATCGTCCTTCCTTTGTGCGAGAAGTACCGCATTTTCCTGTAATGGTACAGGGATATTCACTGAAAAATCTTACCATACTTTTCAAATGGTACCATAGAGCTTTAACAGATCCTCCAGCACTTGCTCTTCTGCTGTCATGCCTGATAACTGCCTCCGGTACGTACCAGACAGCCATTCCCGCTTTATTTGCTCGAATGCACCATTGCACATCTTCAAAATAGAGGAAGTATTTTTCGGACATGAAACCGATTTTTTCCCTACCAGCGGGTGTAAGCCACATTGCGGCGCCAACGATCCAGTCTCCCAAGGCCGGGTGATCCGTGTCAACAGGATTGAGGTGTTTTTGAAGGCGACGTTCAGATCCGGGCAGCTTTCCCAGGAATGTTCTTCTAAGAGCGATATCAAGTAGTGTAGGCCAGGTTCGCGCGGTGGACTGGATAATGCCATTGGAATCGACCATCGCGGGGCCTAGAAGGGCTGCTTCAGGATGTTTTTCCTCGAACTTCATGAGAGAATGAAGTGCTCCGGGCAGTATCACGGTATCCGGATTAAGAAACAGGATACTGTTTCCAGAAGCTTCACCGGCGCCCATGTTGTTTGCAGTGGCAAGGCCCCGGTTTTCTGAAGAACGCAGCAATTTTATCTTATAGTAACTTTCAGCGATGCAAGCTGACCGATCCGATGACGCGTTATCGACTACAATTATTTCGCTTGGAGCTTCAGTAACATCTAACTTCAGCAGAGATTCGATAGTATCTGCAAGTGTCAATGCACTGTTGAACGATGTAATTACTACAGAAAGATTAAGTGGCATAATACTTTATCTGTAAAAGTGGGAGGCGGGAATGAACCGCCTCCCGGGAAATGATGATTTCCTAAAGAACAGCGTCCTTCAGGCCTTTTCCGGCCTTGAATTTTGGTACACTCTTTGCTGGGTAGGTCATCTTCTTTTTGGTGTGCGGGTTTACACCAGTTCTGCTCTTGCGGTGTTTTACGGAAAAAGTTCCGAAACCGACAAGGCTGACTTTATTGCCCCTACTTAATGTGTTTTTGATTCCATCAAGTACGGCATCTACCGCGATGCCTGCCTGCTTCTTGGTGATA
>Ga0255366_10098_pt1 | contig 14953 bp, 16 predicted proteins | sample ANMaggSeSYBR01C4_FD_182086 | JGI IMG/M metagenome (GOLD analysis project Ga0255366, IMG submission 182086) | Sediment cell enrichment communities from methane seep in Santa Monica Basin, California, United Staets - ANME aggregate JGI... | ecosystem: Environmental > Aquatic > Marine > Cold seeps >... | reverse complement strand
ACTCAGGTTCCCGGCAGGGCCAAACTCTTAATAAAATTCAAATACTAAGAGATATTTGGACATTCCACGATACTTAAAATCATGTTTTGATTTTACACCCCCTGATCGATCTATCGTATAATGAAGCTGTTAAATGCTTTCCATAAATGGAGGATTTCATGGATGAGAGGAATTACAAAAAGATTATCAACTCCTGGAGCATGTATGATTGGGCAAATTCTGCCTTTGCCACGACCATCATGGCAGCGGTATTACCCATCTATTATTCTGCAATTGCTGAGCCCGCATTAACACCAAACCAAGCTACGGCTTACTGGGGCTATACAAATTCCATTGCTTTACTCCTAGTGGCATTGCTCAGCCCAATTCTCGGGGCTGTAGCTGATTTTCGGGGAGCAAAAAAGCGCTACCTGACCTACTTTGCCTTGATTGGTATTTCTGCCACTGCTTTGATGTATTTTCTCACCTCTGGTGATTGGTTATTCGCTTCTGTCTTATTTATCATCGGAAATATTGGGTTTGCTGGTGCAAATGTATTTTACGATTCCCTGCTTCCCCATATTGCCCAAAAGGGCGATATCGATCAGGTCTCAACCCGGGGGTATGCCATGGGATACCTGGGAGGAGGATTACTCCTGGCAGTTAACCTGGCGATGATCATGTTATCTCCTGATCACCTGACAGCGTTGATGACCAGAATCTCTCTAGCCAGCGTAGCGATCTGGTGGTTACTCTTCGCCATTCCTCTTTGGAAAAATGTACCTGAACCCCCCCGTCAAATCTACGAGGGAGAACTCGATTCAAACCCCTTTTCTGCGGGATTTAAACGGCTTGCGGTTACCTTCAAGGAAATAAAGAAATACAAGGAATTGTTTAAATTCCTGGTTGCTTTCTGGCTTTTCAATGACGGCATCGGCACAATCATAAAAATGGCAACCATCTACGGGAAAGAAATCGGTATCGGACAAACCGATCTGATCGGCGCCCTGCTTATGGTGCAGTTTGTCGGCATTCCATTTTCCTTTGCTTTTGGATGGCTGGCAAAAAGAATTGGCACAAAAAGATCCATTTATATCAGCCTGAGTGTCTATTTTTTGATATCCATCGGCGGTTATTTTATGGAGTCGGCAATTCACTTCTGGATCCTGGGTTTCGCTGTAGCGCTGGTTCAAGGTGGAAGCCAGGCATTAAGCCGCTCCCTTTACGGCCGAATGGTGCCCAAGGCGCAATCAGCTGAGTTCTTTAGCTTCTTCAGCGTAAGCGGAAAGTTGGCTGGTATGTTCGGCCCTCTGGTCTTTGGTTTAGTCAGCCAGATAATGGGAAATAGCCGACTAGGCATTGTCTCGTTGGTTATTTTCTTTATCGCAGGCGGATTATTACTGACCAGAGTGGATGAGGAAGAAGGAATCCGGGTTGCTGAAGAGGCTGATGCCCTGGCTGTCCAACAAGCCTGACTTTTATGCCTGATCGTTTAGATCTTGATTTTTTAAGACAGCAGCAAACCATGTTCACCCGCATAGCCCGGCGGTATGACTTATTGAATCATTTGATGTCAGGGTGGCAGGATAATTCCTGGCGGCGATATGCAGTAAAACAGGCAGCCCTGCCAAATTCCGGACGGATACTTGACATTGGGACCGGAACAGGAATGCTGGCATTAGAAGCAGCCAGGCAATACCCTTCCAGCCAAATCATCGGAGCTGATCTGACGCTGCCCATGATGGAAATCGGTCGAAGGGTAAATCCCCGGGCTGGTCTGGACTGGGCCGCATCAGATGCTGCCAGGTTACCCTTTTCATCCGACTCATTTGACGCGGTTGTTTCTGGCTTTCTATCAAGAAACCTGAGCGATATTTATCAAGGACTGACCGAGCAGTATCGGGTTTTAAAACCAGGTGGAAAGATTGTAGTGCTGGATACTACCAAAAGACCAAAAGATATTCTAACTCCTTTGATACGATTTTACATGGTCCGTGTAATTCCAGCTTTAAGTAATTTGATCACCGGAAATAAAGAAGACTATATCTACCTCTACGAATCGACTGAGAGTTTCCTCCGGGCAGAAGAATTGGTTGCTTATCTGGCAGCGGTTGGATTCAAGAAAGTCCTCTTTAAACGCTTTATGCTTGGAATGATTGCAATCCACTGGGGAGAGAAATGACAACTTATCAGCCCTCTGCACAGGCAGCAGAAAGGGGAGAACCCTCGTATGTCTGGAGAGCAGGCCAGCAGCGCAGGTTGGATATGGTTAAAGCCGCCGCCGGAAAGAGGATCGAGGGAAAAATCCTGGATGCTGGTTGCGGGGTCGGACTCTACCTGGAACACTTAAAACCACTGGGTGGGGAACTGATTGGAATGGAATATGAACTGCCGCGGGCAAAACAAGCCCAAGAAAAATGCGCTCAGATTCTGGGGGCTGCCGGAGAATATTTGCCTTTCCCCTCGCGTACTTTTGATCTAATCCTCAGCAATGAGGTTATTGAACATGTGGCAGATGACAAACTGGCAGTTCAGGAAATGATACGAACCCTGAAACCGGGAGGACGGCTCGTTTTATTCTGTCCTAACCGCTGGTATCCTTTTGAGACCCATGGAATCTACTGGCGGGGAACCTACCGCTTCGGGAATAAACCCCTGGTTAATTATCTCCCTCTCCCCTGCCGGAATCGGCTGGCCCCACATGTCCGGATCTACACACGGAAAAATCTGAATCAGCTTTTCCAAAATCTACCTGTTCGATTCATCAAAAGAACCGTGATTTTCGGAGGGTATGATAATATAATCGATCGCTTCCCGCGTCTTGGACACTGGCTGCGGTCGATACTCTACCTGCTCGAAAAAACCCCCCTGAGAGCCCTGGGGTTGTCACAGTTTTGGGTAATTGAGAAAAAGAAGGAAGCACATTCATGATAGAAAATATTGAGCAATTGATAGGGGATAAGCTGCGGGAAAGAGGATGGCGGCTAGCCGTCGCGGAATCCTGCACCGGAGGATTAATTGGGCACCGGATCACTAACAATTCCGGATCATCTACCTATTACCTGGGCAGCGTCACTGCTTATGCGTATCGAGCCAAAGTGCGCCTGTTGGGCGTATCGTGGGATACATTGGAAGATCACGGCGCGGTAAGCGAAGAAGCAGTGGAAGAAATGGCGCTGGGTGTCAGGCACGCGTTAGCGGCTGACATTGGCCTCTCCGTGAGCGGAATTGCCGGACCAACCGGAGGCACTCCAGAGAAACCGGTAGGATATACATGGATCGGGCTAAGCACTCCCTCCGGAATCTGGACCCTCCAGCACAACGCAGGAGGAGACCGAATTGAAAATAAACAGGAAGTTGCCCAAACCGCCCTGGAATTTTTATACAAGTTTTTAACAAACGATGAAAAAAATTGATATAACCACAAGATTCAAACCGGATGGATCCCTGATCCCGCTTGAGTTTACTATTGATAAGGAACCTGTCCGGATTCTGGATGTCGGCCGACAGTGGGATTCAGATAATGGGAAACATATCCTGGTGATGGATTTTCAAGGTCAAGCATATCACCTCTTTTTCCAATTCCAGGATTTAAGCTGGTATCTTGTTCGTGATATCAAACCGCCAGCTGAGCCATCTTGAGAGGAGAATATATGAATAAAACAGTACAAGACAATTTAGTTGTCACGCTTGACTATAAGTTGATCGTTGAAGATGAAATGCTGGAAAGCACAGAAGATGGGGAACCGATCCTGTTTATCCAGGGAATCGGACAGATCATTCCCGGGCTTGAAAATGCCCTTTACGGCATGGAAGTCGGGGATCAAAAGACCATAGTCATCCAACCAGAGGACGCCTACGGAGATTATGATCCCGAGTCCCTTCAGGAAGCGAAGAAAGAAGAATTCAGTGAAGAAGTACCTCTGGACGTGGGGACATTTTTAGATTTGGAAGATGATGAGGGTGATATTCTCAGCGCCCAGGTTATTGCGGCTGAGGAAGATACAGTAACCCTTGATTTTAACCATCCGCTGGCTGGAAAAACGCTGACATTTGAAATCACCGTGTCCGATCTCCGTACCGCTTCGGAAGAAGAACTGGATCACGGGCATGTGCATTAAGACTGTTTAAACCAGGATCCCGGAGTTTTAAGAAACTCCGGGATCCTTAAGAATTATCAAGGGGGTAATAAATGCCAAAGAGAAAAGTCCACCTAATTCCAGGAAACTATTATCACATCTACAACAAAGCTGTAACCGATAATAATCTATTCATTGAGGAAAAGAATTACCCCTTCTTCCTATCCAAGATAAAGAAATATCTTCTAGACTATGTGGATATCCTTGCATACTGTTTGATGCCAAATCATTACCACTTATTGATTCAAGTGAAAACGAAAGAACTGCCAAAAGCCATGCAACAACTCGCTTTGTCTTATTCCGCATCGTTTAACAAGGAATATCAGCGGGTGGGGCATTTGTTCCAGGGACGATATCAACTAAAACAGATCGACGATCAAACTTATCTTGATCACCTTTCAAGGTATATTCATCTCAATCCAAGTTCTGCAGGTTTAGTTGGGAAACCTGCAGCATGGCAATATTCCAGTTACCGGGAGTATATTGGATTGCGGACACCAGATTTTATCAATCCAATGGTTATACTTGATGTTTTTGGATCTCCAGGGGAAACCAGTTTAGTACGAAAACAAAATGAGTACCGAGTTTACGTAGAGGATTACATACCATAATTAAATAAGATCCCGGAGTTTCTTAAAACTCCGGGATCCTTAAATACACTTTACTTCACATTCACTTCAAATTCGCCGTCGCTCACCCGTACCTGTAAATGTTCGCCGGAGCTGACCTGCCCCACTTGATATATCGTGGATCCATCATCCGTGGTCAACATCGCATATCCGCGTTTTAAGATCGATTCCGGGTTAAGCGCTAACAACCTGGCCTGGAAAGAATTACATTTCTCACGTGCCCCTTTCAAATACCCTGCGCCCGCTCTTTCCAACCGGCTGGATAATTCATCCAGACGCTGCCGGCCGCTGTTGATTTCCCCCAGCGGCGAGAGGCGGGTGATTTGTCCCGTTAAATTTTCCAGTTTCCAGCGCTGTTCAGAAAAGATTCCCTGGATTGATCTTGATATCCTGGATTCATATTCAGCGATACCTGTTCGCAATTCTCCCTGGTCCGGCACCGCAAGTTCCGCTGCTGCCGTTGGTGTTGGCGCGCGCAGATCAGCTACAAAATCAGAAATAGTAAAATCGGTTTCATGCCCCACTCCGCTGATCACAGGAATTGGAGATTCAAATATTGCCCGGGCAACCCGCTCATCATTAAAAGCCCATAAATCTTCAATTGATCCCCCACCTCTTCCGATGAGAATCAAGTCCGGTTTAAGGTCATAGAGCAGATTTAAGGCAGCGACAATTTCCGGCGGGGCATTCTCTCCTTGCACCGATGCCGGCGCCAGCAAGATATTTACCAATGGGTAGCGGCGTTTTAATGTATCCTTCATATCCTGGAAGGCAGCCCCGGTTGCCGAGGTCACAATACCAATCCGGGTTGGCCAGGCGGGCAGCGTCTTCTTCCGCTCTGGGTCAAACAATCCTTCCCCTTCCAGCTGGGCTTTCAGCCGTTGGTACTCCTGGAAGAGCTTTCCCTCTCCCCGGGGCCTGAGAAAATCAATGTACAGCTGATACTGTCCCCGTTGTTCATACACATTGAGATTGCCATGAGCTTCAACCGCTGCGCCTTCCTGCATCAGCGTACCCAACGCTACGGCGCGGTTCTTCCACATCACGCAGCGCAAAGAAGAATTTTGATCCTTAAGGGTGAAATACAGGTGACCCGAAGCAGGGCGGGAAAGATTGGAGATTTCCCCTTCTACCCAGAGGTCCTGCAGATTGCTGTCAGACTCCATCAGGGTCTTCAGGTAAGTATTTACATCCGAGACAGTCCAAAAACGGGAAAAGCCTGGTAATTCCGGTGCTGAAATCATAGCCATAGTATAAAGGGAACACGGTCAGGGGGCAAGTTTCGAAAAGGATATTCCTCCTTAGAGTCAGGAAGAAGGGGTAATGTCCAGGATAAGTTCCACCATCAACCATAAGGGTATCCCGGCAGAGTTTGGGCCTGCCTGTGATACAATTTTTTTGTTATGGAGACCTCTGAACACATCCAGGATATCCTGAAATCAGTCCCCAAAGAGCCTGGCTGCTACCTGATGAAGAATGACCAGGGTAAGGTGATTTATGTGGGAAAGGCAATAAATCTCCGCCACCGGGTGCGTTCCTATTTCCATGCCAGCGCGGGTAAAAATCCCCGGACGAGTCAACTGGTTAACAACATCAGGGATATTGAATGGATCATCGTTGCTTCTGAGCTGGAAGCTCTGATCCTGGAAATGAACCTGATCAAGGAATACCAGCCTTTTTATAACGTCCAGCTCAAAGACGACAAACGCTACCCCTACATTAAAATCCATTGGGCAGATCCATTTCCCAAAGTGACGGTATCCCGGAAGGTTGAAAAAGACGGATCCCGTTATTATGGTCCCTACATTAACGTCTGGGCAGTCAACCAGACCCTGGATTTACTGCGTCGGATATTTCCCTACCTGACCTGCAACCGGACCATTACCGGTGAAGATCAGCGGGCATGTCTATATCATGATATTCAACTCTGTACCGCGCCCTGCATCGGACTGATCAACCAGGAAGATTACCGGAACATGCTCAAAGAATTGGGAGCTTTTCTCAATGGCCGGACTGAGCCTATTGTGTCTAAGCTAGAGGAAGAGATGAAACAAGCCTCTTCAGAGATGAACTATGAAAGGGCAGCCCAGATCCGGGATCAGTTGGATGCGATCCAGAAAATCGTCGAGAAACAGCGGATTATCTCCACCAAATATACCGATTCTGATGTGATTGCCATGGCCAGCCTGGAAAACACCGCCTGCGTGCAGGTGTTTTTCATCCGGGGAGGAAAACTAACTGGCCGGGAATACTTCCTGGTTGAAAATACCGATCAAACCGCCGATCAGGACCTGCTTTCAGAAGCCATCAAACAATTTTACGACCAGGCGCCGACCATTCCTCCCGAAATCCTTTTACCCCGGGAAGTGGAAGAAGCCAGGATCATCCGCCAGTGGTTAAAGAGCCAGCGGGGCGGAAAAAAAGTGGAATTAATCGTTCCCAGGAGGGCTGGAAAGAAAAAACTGGTTGACATGGCAGCAGAGAATGCGGCAGCTATGTTAACTGCTCTCAAGACCCGCGAAACTTCCGAGCAGGAGCGGGCTGAAGGTGCGCTGGACGATCTGCAGAATCAACTAAAATTGAGTTCGCCCCCCATGCGGATCGAATGTTATGACATCTCCAATACCGGGGGAACTGCCCTGGTGGGAAGCATGGTGGTTTTTCTCAAAGGGCGTCCGGAAAAGAATCACTACCGCAAATTTAATATCCGGTCCGTGCAGGGACCAGATGATTACGCCAGCATGGAAGAAGTCCTGCGGCGGCGATTTCAACGGCTGGTGCTTTCCGGGGAGGAAAAGGGTAAACCGGGTGGAAAACCAGATTCCTCTTTTTCATCCCTGCCAGATCTGGTGCTGATAGATGGCGGCAAAGGACAGCTTAACCGGGCAGTGGAAGTACTGCGGGAGTTTGACCTGCTGGATACCATTCCTGTTGCCGGGCTGGCAAAACGTTATGAAGAAGTCTATCTTCCCGATGAAGATTATCCGGTGAGTTTTGAAAAAAATTCTCCCGGTCTGCAGCTGCTGCAGCGATCTCGGGATGAAGCGCACCGCTTTGCCATATCTGCCCACCGCAAACGCCGTTCCCGCCAGGGATTGCAGTCAAGCCTGGAAAAAATACCCGGGATTGGCCCTGCCCGCCGGCGTGAATTGCTTAGTAAATTTCACACGATTCAGAACATCCGCCAAGCCAGCGTGGAAGAACTCTCTCAAACACCAAAAATAACTCTCAAAATCGCTCAATCTATTAAAAAGCATTTGGAATAACAGCCCGGCCGTGCTAAAATGAGCCTCACTTCATCAAATAGCATTTGGAATAACAGCCCGGCCATGCTAAAATATGCCTCACTTCATCAGAAAAGTATTTGGAATAACAGCCCGGCCGTGCTAAAATGTGCCTCACTTGAAAATATCAGCAGCCCTTAAGGAGCCTTATGTCCCGCAATAAACGCCAACTGCGAGTTCAACGAATTGTTATGAGTGTTATCGGAATCCTGATCGTGCTTTCCATGATTGTCTCAATGATTCGTTTCTAAGAACTTATCACTTTCTCCCTATCAACTAACCAGTTTTAGAATAAAGGAGTTGGGTATGGTTAAGAACAAATCCACTCTCTGGTATACCGCCCTGATTATCGGCTGGAGTTTTGACCTGCTGTACTGGGGCAAACCACTGGGGATATCCTTTTTTATCCAGGTCGTCCTGCTGTTAGCCGGGTTGGTTCTCCTTTCCCGCCTGGAGGAAAAATCCCCGGTCACCAAGAGTTTGCCGTTGATTGGAGTGATTCTTGTCTTCAGTTCCCTGGGGTTTTTACGGGAAGAACCTTTTACCAGGACTCTAAACCACTTAATGACTATCGGATTCCTGGGATTATTCCTGCTGTCCTTCCGGGGCGGACGCTGGTTTGCTTACAACTTGAGTGATTATATTGTCGGCGCTTTCCGTCTGTTTGTGAGTTCGATTGAGCTGCCGTTTAAATCCCTCACCACCAAGAAGGAAGAAGGGGAAGATAGCGGGGAGGAACTACCCAAACAGTCAGGCTGGAAAAAGAGCCTGCCTTATATTCGGGGTATCCTGCTGGCGCTGCCAATCGTGGCTGTACTGGCTTCCCTGCTGGCTGAAGCGGACCCTATCTTTTCCAAATGGCTGCAAGATATCATTGAACTGCTGAAGATAGAAAAGCTGCCGGAATACATCCTGCGCCTGGTCTTAATCAGTATCTGGACCTTCCTGACCGGGGGGCTGCTTTTACACGCCCTCTTTAAAAGTGAAGAGGAAACGCTGGTCGGAATCGATAAACCCTGGCCTCCCCGTTTCCTGGGCTTCATTGAAACCACTATCGTCCTGGGCAGCGTAAACCTGCTCTTTATTTCCTTTGTCACCATTCAATTCAGGTATTTCTTTGGAGGAGATAAGAATATCTCCCTGGAGGGATTCACCTATTCCGAATATGCTAGGCGCGGTTTTGGGGAGCTGCTGGCAGTGGCATTTTTCTCCCTGTTTTTGTTCATGGCTTTAAGCGCAATCACAAAACGGGAAAAGAAGCGGGACCGGATAACTTTTTCAGTCCTGACCGGGACGTTGACCGCGTCCATCGGGGTCATCCTGGTTTCTTCATTACAGCGGCTGGCCCTGTATGAAACTGTTTACGGTTTCACCCGGCTGCGAACTTACTCCCACTTGTGTGTGCTGTGGATCGGGGTCCTGTTCCTGGCGATCTTGATCCTGGAAATATTCCAGGGCTGGCGCTACTTCACCCTGGCGTCGCTGGCTGCGGTGGCGGGATTTGTGCTGACCATGAACGTGATAAACGTAGATGGTTTGATCACCCGGCAAAACATTCAGCGGTTAGAGACAGAAAATGCTTCCCTGGATACCCACTATCTAAAGACACTCTCCAACGATGCCATCCCGGACCTGATCCTGCTGGCAGAAGATCCGGCCCTCACGGAACGGGAAAGCCAGTAGATTGCCGCCATTCTAGCCTGCCGGGCTTTTGAATTGGAAGATACCCCTCAAAAATGGCAGGGTTTCCTGATCCCTTCCTACCGGGCTGAAAAAGCCCTGAACGAAAACGCCCATTTATGGGAAGACGTTCAGCTCAAGGAAGATGAGTGGAATTCCTGGTACGTGGAAATTGGGAAGGAAAATTTTTACTGCGGATACTACTACTGGGATTGATACGTTCTGCCGGTTAATCCTCCACGATCAGAGTCAGGGGGAGACTTTCTTCGCCTCGTTATCAAATAATAAGAAATCCTCTCCATCGAGAGATGTGAAGGCAGTTAATTCCTGAGAAGCTTCATAAAGTCGGGCAAGATCGTGAACTACACATTCCAATTCGAGCTGTTTATCCCGGGCAAATTCCCGTTCCAGGGCAACCCGGACAAAAGCGGATTTTGTGACCCCACTACATTTAGCCGCCCGGGAAAGTTGCTTATTCAGAGATTCATTGATCAATATATTTATTCTTTTTGATTTCCCCTGACTTTCTGGACCCATGTCACACCTCAAATGCACTTTCGCCTAAATTTACCCAGAGCACAAAAAACAGGTGCTGGATAAAACGTGATCAATCGAGAAAATCTGGCGGCGAATATCCAAAATAACCTTTAACTAATCTTACCCGCCAGCGCTGGCGCAGAGGCCCTGGAAGCGCGGTACTCTTCAATCCAGGGATCTTTTCTTAAGCGCAGGAAAATCTGGTGGTCTTCATTTAGGCACTCCCACTCCCCGCTGGTTTTGCGGTGGTATGTATGCACCATACAGACCGGGCACCAGAAAAATTTAGTTTGTTTTTCGGATTTAGTTTTCATCTCCACGCTGCCTTTCCGCAGGTTTCTGTGATTGATAAACATCCCTCTAAATACCTGCCTGCAAATCTATAGTGCAAGATTTGTGCCGATCCCTGGAAAACACCCCTGTATTTGTGGGTTTCTGTTCAGTTGTACCCTAGTAGTGGCGGTATTAGTCAAGGGGGAGCCCTTGGTTAAGCTCAGGACATCCACCAATGCCCGGCGGCTGAAGCCGCGGGCTAGGTAGAGTAAGTCCCACTAAAGTGGGACTCTTTCCTTATTTGTCATCCTGAATGAAACGAAGGATCCATAAACTGAACCAATTACCAGAATGATAGTTTAATCACAAATTAATATCCAAGTACACCCTATGATGAATCATAGGGCTAATAACTGCGCCCCCGATGGGGGCTTGGCTTCGTATGTCATTGCCCTTCGATTTCGCTCCGCTCCACTCAGGACAGGCTCGTGGCAATCTCCTGGTAAAAACGGAAAAGATCGATTTGAATGTTCCGGGGGAATGAATTCCCGGCTTGGGGCTGTTGCCAAGCGTCGATCTCCATCGACGCTTAAGGTTTCAACTATTTACGTTTGCCCGGCGAATTCCCCCGTTTGTCATCCTTCGACTTCCTCCTTGGTTACACTCGGAGTCCACTCAGGACAGACCCTCCCTCCGCGTGGTCCCTCTCCTAAATTGTTGAGAAGATTGCCGCGTCGGGAAGCTTAGCTTCCCTTCTCGCAATGACCGTATTATTAAATCCCTAAGTCTCCTTTTCTCCAAGTCCATCGGTCTCCCCGTGGGGCCCCCCCCGGGGGGCCCGGGGGGGTGTGGGGGGGGGGGGCGCGGGCCGCAGGGGGGCCGGGCCCCGTGGGGTCGGCCCGCGGGGCGGGGGGCGCCCCCAGTCATTAAGTCTCCGCCTCTCCCCGTCACAAAATCTCCCAGTCACATATCTTCTCCGCCCCGTTGACGTGATACACCCCCCGTGATAAAATCACCGTCGCAAGTGGGCGTGTAGCTCAATGGTAGAGCAGTGGCCTTTTAAGCCATTGGTTGTAGGTTCGATTCCTACCACGCTCATCGAGTAAAAAACCACCTTTTTCAGGTGGTTTTTTCTTTTCTGCAGTGTTTCTTGTGCTATTCTGGTGCTAATCTGGTGTTATTGAAGATTAATTAGATTGTTTTGTTAGTGCTCCGGAGATGCAATTTCCAACCAATTTGACTACTTACTATATAGACTTTACAACTATCAAGAAGACAATAACTGCTAAAACCATGGAATTTAATAAAAGGAAAACAAATGGAAGAAGCCTCCCGGATTTAATGTTGGTGGGCCATGAATAAGAGAAGGTGGGAATTACTGTTGAACCTTCTACGCTTCCCAATCTATTTCGGAGAAGTTGTTCAATATTTTGCGTGACAGAAATAATTGACCTTTGGTTCGCCACTAGCTTATATAAAGGTTGTAGGAAGATGTAATTAATCAGAGTAATAACAAGCATAATATATAGATTCTTTCCAAGATATCCCCATGCCGCAATGTTTAAAGCCATTAGAGCTAATGGGAATTGCCAAACTACGTTTGCATAGGAATTAATGCTTGTTTGGTAACCACGATAAAGATTAATGAGATCTGAATTAGATTGTGTATTATCACTGTTTTTTCTTACTGACTCTTGATTGCCAAAAAATAGTTTTGAGTTTTTATGAACCTGAGAATCACCAATAAGTGAAGGTATTGTTGACCATTTATATTTACTATGTTGAACTCTTGGAAGGTTTTTCAACGAAGGAATTTCCAACTCAAGATGATATGCTAGAACAATATAATGAAAATCAACGTGGCTTCTTCCTTTGTGTACTTCATTTGAATACTTATGAACGAAGACTCCTCTGAAATTAGCTGCAGTTATGGGAACTGATAAACCAAGTTCTTCAGAAGTTATCCTTAAAAATGCATCAGGGAGTTCCTCGTTCTTTTGAATCCGACCACCTGGTACAAACCAATATCCCTTTGCGGGGGTATTCTTTCGCAAACCGAGGAGAACACTGTTCTGGTATGTTATTACGAGATCAATTGTAACAAGAGGAGCTCCATCGATAATATCTGCAAATTGTTTGTCACTTAGCATGTTATCCACGTCTTAACCTCCTATTGGATGTATTCATTAAAAAATTCGATTTTGGGGTAATCAATATTAAATTGCTTTTCAATAATAATTAAAGCAACACTAATTTATATTATAGCTCAATAACCCTATTCACTCATTTGTTATGGTTTGAACATTTATTTTACTGTCTCAATCATTATCTTGTCCATTTTCTCCCCCACCTCATATTGAACGGATGTCAGTAAATGACCATACACGTCCAAGGTAATACTTGGTTTGGCATGTCCTAACCGTTTTGAAGCCACAAACACATCCACGCCATTATTCAACATCAACGCAGCTCATGTATGTCTGAGATCATGAAATATATTATCTTTTTAGCCATTGGTTTAGCTTGCTAGTTCGATCCCCTCCACGCTCATCGAGTAAAAAACCACCTTTTCAGGTGGTTTTTTATATTTCTATTGATTTCTGGTGCTAATCTGGTGCTATTTTCCAATCATAAATTACAATTCTCTCACAAATAGCTTCTTAGGGAATTGGTATGCGTTTGGAAAATTCACATATCAAAGAAAATTACTTCACTCTCCAATTTCCTTCTTCATCATAGTTCATTGAACCTTTCCATCCAGCTGCGTTCCAAACCGCGTCAATTGCAGGCCTGATAATATTTATTGGATCACATTCTAGATTTTCGATGTATATCTCTGGAACTATTAATTCGTTTCTATCAATCTTAGGATTTTGATGGGCAAACATAGATCCATCAACAGCCATGCAATATCCTGATACTCCGGTTAAACTTAGCATTATAAAAACCGGAGAGTTTACTCCAAGTGTCCTAAGAATATCAAATGATCTCATTAATGCTGTAATAACTTCATTTTCAAATATATTGCTCGGTATATAGGAATTTATTTCCCTCGGTCTCAGTATATGTTCATCAACAAATTCCATAATTCCATTTCTGAATATCTGCACATACGATGAATATTCGTTTCCAGAAACCGGCCGATACGATAATAAACCATCAAAATTGATACGAGGATTCCATCCATCAGAACTCATTGGTTTTAGCATCCCAGTTTGATTTAACAATGCATTTACATCATAGTCAATATTTTCCCGATCAAATGAATCCAATGGAACTAAATGTAATATTATATTGGCCCCTCCAGAAAGAGGAATAGGTGCTTCATTTGAAATCACTCTTCCTATTCTTTCTGTCCTAAATAACCGTATTCGGTCTGTTAAAGTTTCTGAGAACAAGAATGCATTTCTTACTTCTGCAACATCAAGAGAGTATTTTCCTGCAGAATTCCGAGAGTAGAATTTCCAATGACCTTTATAGTTAACAACATGTGGTTTTGCCCAGCTCCTTGGTATTTTTATTAATAGCGCAGAATCATCGTTTTTTACCGGAACACTAATTATAGATATCCCATGGATTCTTGGTTCGATGTTGTCACGAAGCATATTATCAAAGCACAGAATTTCTGAATCAGAATCAATATCCCCTAGGCCACTTATTTCATTAGGAATCCCCTGATCCTCATCCATACCATAAACAATTATTCCACCTGATGCATTTGAAAAAGATGAAACATCAGCCAAAAATTCCTTTTTATCTTTGTCTGATTTTCCTGGAAGTTCCCGCTTATAATCTATTGTTTTCCCTTCAGCAATCTGATTATCGATAAGACTTTGAAGATCTTTTTTTTCAATATCTGCAAGTTTTTTTTCAAATATCATAGATTGTCTAATCCTTATGTCTCAGGAATATTTAGGAACCATTTATTTCACTTTCATATATGACTTTAATTATAGCTTTATTCATGTTGGATACTTTTTTACTATTTCAAGATCAATGTTTCAATCTTACTTGCAACTTTATCCCGTACTGTTATCAATAAATGCCCATACACATCAAGTGTAATACTCGGTTTTGCATGCCCCAATCTTCTTGACGCCACCAATATATCAACACCATTGTTCAACATCAAAGTTGCGGAAGTATGCTTCAAGTCATGAAACCTTATCTTCTTTATTCCTGCCTTTTTCAATAATTGCCTGAACTTCTTTAATATATTTGTTGGATCAATTGGCGTTCCGATTGTTGATGGAAACACCATGTCCATTTCCTTCCAGAGGTTTTTTACCTTGATATCTTCTCTTTCACTTGTAATTCTCACTTTCTGTTCCTTCAATACATCAATTGTATCTTCTCCCACCGTGAGAGACCTAATCGATGTTTTTGTTTTTGGCTTTCCGAATACCAACTTTCCATTTGGCAACCTTTTGAG
>Ga0255366_10101_pt1 | contig 14978 bp, 19 predicted proteins | sample ANMaggSeSYBR01C4_FD_182086 | JGI IMG/M metagenome (GOLD analysis project Ga0255366, IMG submission 182086) | Sediment cell enrichment communities from methane seep in Santa Monica Basin, California, United Staets - ANME aggregate JGI... | ecosystem: Environmental > Aquatic > Marine > Cold seeps >... | reverse complement strand
TTGCCACCGAATACGTGGAAAATTTCTTGCGCTGGTATACAGCGTTTCGGATTCATGATCCTTTTATTCTTTCTGCTCACAAGGTAAAATATCAGGATCTGGTGGAAATCATTAAAACACGTCTTGAAATAACACCGGGAATACAAGGCGCCTTGAACATATTTGAAGAACTTCAAGACAAGACCGTTATCATTCCTGAAAAGGATGCCCTTTGGCTGCCCCGTCGTGTTTCAGACGTAGATGAAACAACCATTGTTATGTTTCTGGACGAATTCCAGAATACGCGGCTTCCCCAATACAAGTTTGATATCGTCGGCTATATGCAGGAAGCGGTCGAGTCTCCCACATGCCCTCACTTTGTCACCGGTTCAGCCATGAGCATCCTGGCAAGGGAGATACTTGGTCGAGGATCGCTTTTCGGGAGATTTGACAGCCACCCCATAGAGCCTATGACCAACTATTGGGGAGCGCAGTTAGCGTTTAATGCTTCTTGCTATCACAGAGCAAAAATAGAAGAAAAGATGTTTCCGGTAGTGGCTGATCGCTGTGGTGGCAACCCGTTTTATATAACAGCAGTTGTTCGTCAGGCCGCAAAGCGGGAAAAGCCGATTGTAAGCGAAGAAACATTAAACGAAATCCTCGCGGTTGATCTTTCTTCCGGCTTTATATGGGCTGAACTAAACGCCCAGGTAACAAAGTGGATAGAACGGATCAACGAATACGGCATCACCAAGTGGGTGCTTTATCTTTCCGCCCTGGAAGAAGGAGACCGGCTTGATCTTGATAGAATTCAAAAAGAACTTGTTGAGCGTGAAGGAAAACACGTGCCCATGGAGACCATCAGGGATGTGCTGATAAAACTCTCCAGAGGTGATCTTCTCCAGTACATGTAACTTGGAGGCTGGTTCAGAAAGATAGATGATCCAATCCTGCTTGAGAAAGATAGATGATCCAATCCTGCTTGAATTCCTGAAAGTGTGGGGCAGGATTGAAGTGGAGGGCCATGATCGTGCCAGAGTCCAAAAAGAGCTTGTTCGGCATTATCAAACGCTTGACCGACGAATTAATGATCACCTTGGATATCTCGCTGAGGTATACATGGCGCAAGTCTTATGGAACGGCCAGAGAAAAACTCTGACTGGCCGGCTTTTCCACAGCAATGAGGATGTGACATTGCCCTGGCGTTTCATATATATAAGACATCGAACCAGACTTGGAGCGGCAAAAGATATGGAGATTGATGTCGAAGCAGCAGCGGCAAAGGAGCACTGGATATGTGAAAGCAAATGGTGGAATGGTCGGAAAGTTGGTCATGCTGAGGTGGAATCACTCCTGAGAAAAGCCGAACTTTTGAGAGTAGCGGAAGGTGAAGGTCTTGAGACCATGAGGGTCTGGTTTTTTGTTCATGATGGTTTTACAGAAAACGCAGAAGGCCTCATGAAAGAAAAAGGTGTACTCTGGTCAGTCAGGGAAGATCTGGATGAGTTGCTGAAGTTCGTTGAATTGAGGCAGTTGCCTGATTTGGCGGGGGAAAAAGAGAGTTAATCACCTTTCATTGATAACCGAATCAAAACTAGTCGAAGAACAGAATGCAGCCCTTTTCTTTAATACTTTGAAGACAATACTGCTCTAATGAATGTCCTCAAATCTTTACAGAAAAATGTCCAAGATGGTGGCATCCTGCATTTTTCAGTTAACACATTTGAGGAATTCGCAACGTCCCCCCGTTGTAAGGAGGATAAAACAATGGCAAAAGCAACTGTTGAAATTCCCGATGAACGTCTTGTAGAATTAGATGGATACAAGTAGATGCCGCCCAGTCCATAGTGGGTGAATTGCTGTTGCTGTGTGTAGACCAGATAAAGGTTCATTAAGCATTGTATCTTTACAAACGTGGCCTGGTATCGTTTGGGCGTGCGTCAGAAATTGCCGGTCTATCTCAACAGGAGCTGATGCGTCAGGCTAACGCAAGCGGCATTCAGCCTCGTTGGTCAGAAAAAATGATTAAGGAAGAGCTGGAATGATCGTAGTTACTAATGCAGGCCCGTTAATGGCCCTGGCAAAACTGGGCCTTTTGCATTTGCTCGACCGGCTATATGGAAAAGTGCTAATGCCTGTGGCTGTTTACGATGAAGTTGTGTTGAGTGGCATGGAACAGGGTTTTTCCGATTCCCTCCAGGTCAAGTTGGCAATTCAGCAAAAATACTTGGTTGTAAAGGCGGTTAAGAAACAAAGAGCAGATATCGTAGCGCTGTCCTTGCATAAAGGTGAAAAAGAGACTTTAAGTCTTTCTCTGGAACATAATGCCGATCTGGTGCTTTTCGATGATATGTTGGCCAGATCTAATGCACAAGCGCTCGGGTTTTCAGTAAAGGGAACTTTGGGAGTTATTACAAAAGCTTACCGTAAGGGGATATTGTCCATTGATGAAGTTCGAATAATATTTGACAGTATTATTGAGAGAAATGACATTTGGATAGCAGAGGGGTTGTGTAGGAACGTGTTTGATGGTTTGAAAAATCGTAATTGAACATCCAAAACAAGGATTTCATCGAACGGTTGATTTGCCGCAGGAACAGCCACTTGATTAACGAGCTGATCGACCATTATCTTGAGTTGCATGGAACGTCCAGGTTCGTATAGAATGGTGGGCATTGGTCTTTTCCATGTCGTGTTGCAGCGTATTGCTTTTCGGCATTTTTGGGGCAATGAGTGATGGATGCCGAAAGTAGTGTTTTTGTGTGTTGCGTTAAGTGGTTAAGTGTGTATATGGGGTGTTGTGTAAGGAGGATACGTTATGAGAAGAGCCGTTGTTTCAATCCTTGCGATAGTCAGTATTATCTCGTTACCATTTATCTGTGCTGCACAGGCAGGGAAGGCTGCTGGCGTGGTGGGAGATGATGTGGGAGGTGAGATAAATGGCACAACAGGCACAACAGGCATGGTTGCAGGGGCGATCTTCTTGGCTTCAGCGGATGCGGTGGACGCGGATGGGGTGAGGGTAGCGACAGAAACGGCCACGCGTAGTTTACAGGATGCGGGGGAAGAAGGGGAAAGCTACAGTTTTGAGTTTATGTGGCCGGATAAGCCGTGGCATTTTAACGATCCAGTGGATGTTGCAATTGATAATAACGGTTGTGTTTATGTGGTGGACGAAGATAACGACCGCGTCCAGAAATTCACCTCAGATGGCGAGTTTATTACAAAGTGGGGGAGCGATGGTTCCGGGGATGGTGAGTTTCTCTGGCCATCTGGTATAGCGGTTGACGGGAGCGGAAATGTTTATGTGGCGGATACGAGGAACCACCGCGTCCAGAAGTTCACGGCAGACGGAGAATTCATAACAAAATTCGGCGGTCATGGCCTGTTAGCCCATCCGGAAGATGTATCTATATGCCCGGACGGCAAAGTCTATGTCGCAACTATTCATGATTGTATTCAGGTCTATATCCGCGATAATCCTGTGCTGAACATTTCATATCTATGTGACAAGGCCATCCTGACGTGGACTGGCTACTCACGCGCTACCTTCCATATTTTTAAGGAGACAAGCCCTTTCACCACGATCGAAGGATTGTCTCCTGTTGCCGTACTCGACAGAAACAACCGAAGCTATGAGATAAGTTCTTTGGAATTCGGCACATCTTATTATGTCGCGGTTGCGGCTGTGGATGAAGTCGGGAATATTACCGAAACCATTGAGGCGCAGGAGATCTTAATCACCGGTTCTCTCTGCTTTGACAGGAAATACTACAATCTTACCAAAGATGATGAGACCGCTGTCATTACATTGACAGATATGGCGTTAAATACGGACCCCAATAGCGCGCAAACCTTAGATATCAATGTTGCAAGCGATTCGGATGCAGAGGGGATCACCCTGTCCCTTGCAGAAACGGGTATTGACACAGGTATTTTCACATCCACCGCGTTTGGAAAGGATTTAGGGTTCACATTTCAGGACAGCGATGACGAAAACAAGCTGATCAGAGTCGCTGACAGCGGCGGAACTGTCACGGCACTGTTTACTGATCAGGTTTCAGAGGTTTCAAGGATGGATCAAGCGATTGCAGACGCTTCTCCGCCTGTGACCACCCTTGTTCCAAGCGGTGCCTTCTCCTGTGATGGTGATAATAACTATGCGCCCTCATTTTTTACCTATACACTCTCCGCAGTTGACAGTCATTCCGGCGTGGAAAGGATAGAATACAGCATTGACGGGTCTCCCCTTGCTGAATTTACCGAGGCGTTTCTGCTCGACACTGAAGGTACCCATACTGTAATCTTTAAGGCCATGGACAAGGCGGGTATATGGGAGGATCCCAACACAGTTGTTATTATTGTGGATGATACCGCGCCTGCCGCGCCCGCGAATCTTACAGGTTCGCAGGTCGATTTGCAGGTAGACATCTCTTGGACAGTTAGCACAGAAGCAGACCTTCGGGGTTATAATGTTTATCGCGACGGGGCAAAGATCAACACCGAGCTTATTCTTGCAACAAGCTATTCAAATCCTGTCAATAGCGGCAAGACCTATCAATACAATATAACCGCTGTGGATCATGTAGGGAATGAAAGCCTGTTTTCAGATACCCTTTCCATAACCATTATAGGTGTGGCGCCTGTGATAACAAGTCCCGCGGAAGGGACTGCTTTTATAGATTCGGAAATCACGGTGCGGGGAACCGCAAAAATGGGCGCTACGGTTGAAATTTTTGTCAATAGGGTGTCGCAAGGAACAACAGTTGCTACCAGCACAGGGTATTTCAGCCTGTCCGGTGTGCAGATACCAGCAGGAACAAATTACATAACTGCTGTTGCAACAAGTACTTACGGCGCTGTAAGTCCGTTATCAAAAGTTGTCACCATACCACTTGACCCAAGACCTCAACCCCCTAGCGGGCTGACAGCCGATCCCGGGGATACAGTTATTAACATTTCATGGAATGTGAATCAGGAGAAGGATATTGCCGGATATTTCATATACAGAGATAATGAGGTTTTAAATTATGACATACTTACAACAACCAGTTATACAGATACAATGCTGATAAACGGAAAGGAATATTCTTAGTATCCTATTCAAATTCCGTGGTAAAACTGAAAAATTTGAACTTTAAGAAAAATAAATATTGTAATATCAATAACTTATTTTTTAAGCAAATTAATCTACCACGGAATTTGAATAGGATACTATTCTTATACGGTTACGGCTGCGGATAGTAACGGAAGCGAGAGTCTGCCTACATCTACAATAGATGTGTCACCGGTGGCCGGGCCGGGGTGGGAAATACCTTAATTTTTATTTTTTTACCGCAGAGGCGCGAAGAACGTGGCGAGTGAAGAGGTTGCAAAATCACAATAAAAGATACTATCGTCATTCCGCCGAAAGCCGGAATGACGGAGGGAAAGGCGATAAATTATGCTTTGTATGATATTCAATTATCTTGTGATGTCATCATCAGCACAATGATTTCTATAAATAAGGATTGGAATGAAGGTGCTTTTTCCGTAATGCCAATATATGATGAAGTGCGTAAAAACGGAATCTTGACGTGAAAAAAGAGAAAGCCCGGGCCGAAGTCATCAATTACTGGATGGAAAAAGCTCATGAAGCATTGGAGTCAGCAATGTCCGAACAGAATTCAGATATGAAGATTTGTGAAAAAGCTATTAGCTATTAACTGTTCGGCGGCGAGAATGATTACGATGTTCATAAATAATCAACATAAGGAAGTATTCAATGAATCAAAAAGAGATTATTGATTTTTGGGCATCCGAAGCGGAAGAATCTCTCCATGTTGCACAACATCTTTTTGAAAAAAAAGATTATTCTTATGCGCTTTTCTTTGGCCATCTTGCTATTGAGAAAATCATAAAAGCGGTACTTGTCAAAAATACCAATCAACAGGTACCTCGCTCTCACAATTTATTGAAATTAGCCCAAGAAGCTCATATAGAAAGAACTGAAGAGCAAAAGCGTACTCTAATAAGAATTACAGCATTTAACCTTGAATCCAGATACCCTGACTACAAAAAAGAATTCAGGAAAAAATGTACCTTGCAGTTCACTGCAATGGAACTGCAAAAAATCAAAGAGGTTTTCACATGGCTGAAATCGAATCTATAGTTTTAAAAAATGTCCAATTATTTCTCGACAAACTCCGCCGAGCTGGATTCCATATTTCCAAAGCCTATATTTTTGGCTCCTATGCTAGAGGGCAAGTGGATAAGTGGAGTGACATAGATGTGGCAATTGTTTCTCCCCAAATAAGCAACGACCGTTTTGAAGAACGTATAAGATTGACCGAACTGGCAATATCTGTCGATGATCGGCTTGAACCACTGCCATTCAATCTTGACAGTTTCAGTGATAATGATCCTTTCGTACGACAAATAAAAAATGAAGGATTGGCAATCATTTGAGTCTTTCTTATGATTAGAAACAAATTACTACCACAGCAAAAAGCGTATGTAAAAGCGGGCATGGTGATAAATTCAATCGAATCTCACCATCTGCAACCATAATCGACAAAAAAACGCCGAACAAGCTCATGCACTCTGACACCCAAAGCACCGGCGTTTTTGCCATCTACCCAGTGCGGTGTTTACGTGGCTTCTGCAGATGCCTTGTTGCTTTGGGTGCAGGTGATGAGTGACAACAAAATTATGAATATATACAACGAATTTTTTTCTATAATAAAAAAATAATCAAGAATGCTGTTGTTGAGGAGACTGAATACGGCTTGACATGTATTGCAAGTCGTGAGGATTTAATCTGGATGAAACGTTTTAGAAATTCAAAGCAAGATATTGCAGATATTGAGGCATTGGAAAATGACAAAGATACAGAAAGTAGTTAGAGACATCCAGAACTTGCAGGATTTCTACAAAAGAACCAAATTATTGAGGGCTCGGATAAAGAAGAAGGACTTAGAACGTTCCAAAGTCGAACAAGGCGCTGCACCTGGTGCCAGAAGCCGGCGCGTTTTTTGCTGTAGCCAGTTGAGAGAAAAACTTCTCTTTTGCCAAGTCATCATTGGCTTCTGGTGCTGGTGAGCTTGGTTATGCTACCGAAATAGAGCGTAGCAGGGCGCACAATCATCAACCTCACTTTCATGCATACACCAAAATCCAAAATCATTTTGCTGTATATGTTATTGATTCTATTGAAAAGTAAAATGAATACAATTATTCAAAAACATATCTATGCTGTTTTGATAACGCTTCTAATTGTCCTGTTTAGCGTGGTATCCTCATTTGCCGAGCCTTCACTTATATGGAAGAAAAAATTCGACAGTCGCATTGTTAAGACAAGCAGGTTGATGGATATAGAATCAAAGAACGGCAAACGGCCTGATTTCCCTTTATGCACAGTGCTGACAGAAAGGAGCCTGTTTGTTTTAGATAATAGAGGGAAAATTGAGAAGAAAATTTCTTTAAAAGACTACTCTGAAACGACTCTATCAGATGATGGCATGACCATGGCCGGGTTAAAGGGTAATGAAATCATTCTTTCCGATTTGAATAATGAAATGCAGGGCATGGTAAAAATAGGTGACCCTCAGCCGGTTGTGCTACCGCAGCATGTAAAGTTTGAGATTGCTCCTGACGGAGAGTTTATCGTGGTTCTGTTCAGCTTTTCCCATACGATTTACTTTCATAATAGAGATGGGAAGCTGCTTTCAAAAGAAAAGGTTGCGGATTTAAAAGGTGCGAAAATAAAGTTTTCTGATAACGGTAAATTTGTGGTCATTTATGTTCCGAACTGGGGGAAGGGAAAGACCAGTGGGTATTTGCTTTTCTTTGACGACAAAGGGAAAAAGCTTTGGCGGTTTGATCATAAGGGGTGTCAGGCGAGTTTTGATATTTCTGGTGATAGCAAAGTGGTTGTGCTTGCTGCTGAGGGGAGGCTTTATTCTTTGGATGGGGAGGGTGATGTTGTTTATGAGAAGGAGATTGTTGCTGGTGATGCGATGGTTGGTGTTTCGCCGGATGGTGGGTATTTGGCTATAGCTCAGAGATCGGATGGGAGTGTGTTGCTTGTGGATAATCAAGATGGGCATGGAATGTGGTTGAAAAAAATAGATGGTTTTAATCCTGTGAAGAGTTTGTTTGGAACCTTAAAAGTGGGAACCCATGGGAACCGTCTGTGCGTCATTATTTTAGAAGATTTGCAACTAAACAATGCTAAGAATTCCTTATTCCTTTTTGATGTAAAAGGAAAGCAAATATGGAAGCATTCTTTTGAGAACATTACAGTTGCTTTAAATGGTTTGAAAAATTTTAGACTGATACTGATTACTATAAACAATGAAACCCAATTGTACAGGCTTTCTTAGGAGGTTGCCGTTTTGAAGCTATTTAAAAAGTTAATGATAATACATTTATTCGCAATATTATTCTTTTTTTATTCAGAAGGTGCTTTTTCGCGTGATATTCCTATTCCTCCTTCGGGTCCGAAGGAGTTTACGGTTTTTAAGGTTGAGTTAAAAGAGTTTGGCATGGACGGAACAGGTGAACACCTTCTCATGAGAAAGAATAGTGATTATAGGAATGACAAGTACGCTGATGAAGGAGAAAAAGAAATCAAAGATCCTGTGTGGATATACGACAGGCTAAAAAACGATCCAGTGTGCTTCACAAGGGGAAGCGCCCCCGAACTGGTAAAGGTGAAGTTAGCAACAGAACCTTACCTTTCGAAAAAAGTAAGTGCCAAATTGCGCGTCACGTTTTCCTCTCCCGCGGCTCCTAATGAACTGATTTTCGAAAAAAACATAATACTGAATGGGTCCGAGTGGATACTGAAAAAAGATGAAGTTATTGCTATCAATGCTATCAATAGCTTTGATGATTTTGTGGGGAGGATTGCGTACGATCACAAGTGGGAGCTTTCGTTGGATGGGGGCAGCGCCTGGACCACTTTTTTCGATACCCATACACCAGGAAATGTCGACAAATCCCTTGACGTGTTACTGACGTATGCAACGCCTCAAGGGAGCATTGTTACTGCAAAACGGATGTACGGGGCCACATCCAACGCCGGCGGTATTTCCACTCTTCGTAGTATTGCTGGCAACATTCACCATAACCTTGCTACCAGCAATCCCCCACATGAAGATTCGAGACTACCGAGCGTAGACGAGGGACAGGAGTGGGAGCTTTTGGATGGTAAGAAATATGGCCGATGTAACGACCAAGCAAAATTGATGGAACTTGCGTTGGAAATACTTGGCATCCCGGAAAACAAGGTGGAAACAAAATTAGTAAGGGCTAGCAAGGATAGTTTAAACTGTCTTGATTTTGAATCGAGGGATTGTTCCATTCATGGAGAGGAATACTTGTGCCTGGATTTTGCTCAAGGCCTCTTATATACTATTAACGCATATGAAGGCGTATGCGTCGTTGAAGGTCACTACTACGCGGTTGTGCCAGAGTTGGATGCAACGGACGCGTGCGAGATTTTGCGTTTGCTTAAGGTAGATATGCAAATCTATAGCTTTTACGGTGGGTCACACATAGGCGTTGATCCTTGTCAATACTATCCACATTTAGAGTGTTGTAAAACAAATTCGTGTATCCCGTGGTATCACCCTTGCAATCAACCTGGCTCGATAGTTGATTTGCCATAGGTTAAATGAAATGAAACCCAACAACGATCGCATGGAACTGTGTATTGATTGTGTAAAAAATGTTCATCGAAAAACGATATAATGTTGGGTTGGGTTGCTTCGCTTAACCCAACCTACGGAATCTGTGGGAACGAAACGACAAACAATGGACTGAGAATGCGGGAACAATGCGATACAGACGGGGCCGTAACCATCAGTGGAAAATCAGATAAAGATTCCAAGCAGTATCAGGAAAAACAAGTACGGCAAGCAATTGAAGAGGTAAAAAAATGAAGAGGAGTGACAAATACCACAAATGGGTGGAGTGGAGTGAAGAAGACCAGGTTTACATAGGAAAGTGTCCTGATCTTATAACAGGGATTCACGGTAATGACCCACAACAGGTATATAGAGACTTATGTGAAGTGATTGAGGATGTTATTCATCATTTTGATTTCGAGAAACGCCCTCTTCCCTTCCCACAAGTTAGACCGATGCGAAGCATCGCATAAAATAAATTGCCGAACGAATAAGGATAGATTGTGTGAGCGCAGCGAACCACGATCTTATCCTATTGTTAGGCGTTTTAATCGAAATCAAGGCAGAATGTTGATATGAAATTCGAATGGGATTCCCAAAAAGCCGCAACAACCCTCCGAAAACATAAGGTCTCTTTCGAAGAAGCCTCAACAGTTTTGAGCGATCCGATGGCTGCAACCGGCATTGACCCTGACCATTCAATTGACGAGTTTCGATATATCACCTTTGGTGTCTCGAATAGCGGCCGTTTGTTAGTAGTTGCTCACACCGAGCGGGGAAAGATTATTCGAATTATCAACACTCGCCGTGCTATCAAAGGAAAACGAAAAATTTATGAAGAAGGATAAAATAATCAAAGATGACGAATTACGTGACGAATATAAGCAGTCGGACTTCCCCACCCCTTTGGTGCGCAGCAAGTATGCTAAGCGTATGCGTGAGTCGTCAAATGTAATTGTGCTTAAACCAGTAGTGGCTGAAGCTTTTCCCAATGAAGAAGCTGTGAATTATGCTCTTCTATCGCTGATCAAGCTTGCTCAAACGACAACGCGCCCAACAAATCACTTGAGCTAACGGGAAACACTGGAAAACTGGGGACGTTTGCAATCATGACAACTTCCTCTTAAGATTGCACCTCTTCGATGAAAGGAGATCACAATGTCTCATAAAATTTATCGGATTATTAATTTCGATCTCGTTAACCCATTTACTTTACGGATAAAATTTGATGACGAGACGGAACAAGTTATTGACTTTCAACCCGTGTTAGCCTGGTAGGTTGGGTTGAATGCAATGAAACCCAACAAGGATCGCATGAAACTGTGTATTGATTGTGTAAAAACCGTTCATCGAAAAACGATATAATGTTGGGTTGCTTCGCTTAACCCAACCTACGGATACGGAATCTGTGGGAGGGAAACGACAAACAATGGACTGAGAATGCGGGAACAATGCGATACAGAGGGGGCCGTAACCATCAGTGAAAAATCAGGTAAAGATTCCAAGCGGTATCAGGAAAAACAAGTATGGCAAGCAATTGAAGAAGTAAAAAAATGAAGAGGGGGTGACAAACTCTTTGATATTAATAAATTATGAAAAAGATAAGATTTGAATGGGATGCAAAAAAAGACAAGGAAAACCAGGAGAAACATGAGGTCTCATTTGAATTCGCTCAATATGCCTTTATCGATCCTGACCGCATTATTGCCGAGGATTTAAATCACAGCCAAAAGGAAAAACGATATTACTGTTTCGGTAAAGTCGGAGATGGAATTATAACAGTTCGTTTCACATATCGTGGCAGCGTTATACGCATTATCGGTGCAGGGTATTGGCGAAAAGGGAGGAAAATATATGAAAGCCAAAATTAAATACACTGATGAACCATTGGGAAAATTACGTATAGTTGATGATTTCCTGCCTCCTCCTGAAGACTTGCTATTTAAAGAGGAGAATGTAAAAATCACTATCACTCTCAGCAAAGACAGTATTAATTTTTTCAAAAATGAAGCAAAAAAGCATAATACACAATATCAAAAAATGATCCGCAGGCTTTTAGATCTATATGCTGCACATCATAAGGAACTTGGACGAATTAACTTCCGCAAGTAGGCGCACAGATTTAGGTCAGGTTTGTTCGATCTAAAATCACAAAAGTCGCAGGAATAGCGAGCTATTTCAAGATTTTTGTGATTTTAGATCGGGCAAAGATGGCCTGATGCTGTGATGCATAGTTGCGGAAGTTATTTCGTCCACGTTCCTAAGCAACCGCCCCGAACCAATCAGTTCACCTGACCGGAAAAGCTGCGGCATTTTTTGTATTTACTTTATTTTCGCAAAGCTTTGCATCTGCCAGCTTCATCATAGCTTTTCCGGCAGGTGACTTCTGCGTTAGCAGACAACTTTATTAATCTGAGGAAAACAAATTGAATATTTCTGAGATAATTTGGCTTGAGGATATTGTAGATAAATTAAAATGGAAACATAATGTTGATGAATATGAAGTCATTGAGATATTTAATAATAAACCACTATTTCGATTCGTTGAAAAAGGTCATCGAAAAGATGAAAATGTGTATGCAGCTTTAGGACAAACAAATAGTGGGCACTACTTAACTGTAATTTGAATCTTAAAAAAATAAAACACTGTAATATCAATAAGATATTTTTTGAGCAAATTAATCTACCACGGAATTTGAATAGGATACAGCATTTTCCTCACCCATGATAAATTCCATCCAGCTCGGGAGGTTGTAATCTGCGAAAAAGAGCTCTTCCACAATATACTCTTCCTGATCAGGGTCATCATTTCTCAACATGTTATAAAGATTAAATTTCGCATACTGCCATGTGTTATCAGCAACTACCCGGTCAATACAGCCGATGGTCCGATAAAGATCATCTCCAAAGGTTTCAACGGTTTTAGGATCGTCGGTAAAAACTATTTCCTTCCACATACCGTTAACATAGGCAATAAGGTTTATTTTTACGTTTTCAGGAATCTTATAATCAAAACTTATCATCGGGTATTGTCTGGCATCAAAGCTGTCGGTTCTTACATAATTTGCAAAATCACCACCATCTTCTGTGTTAACCATTTTAATTGAATAATTTCCAGAAGATGCTGCGTCATCAGACCTTGTCACTGTAGCCCCAAAACTATTGCTCATGTTTGACCATTGGCCTGAATCTGCCTCAAATGTATCCTGACACAGGGAAGGATGCGTCGAAGAGGTAATTGATGGAGCACCCGGAGGAACAGTAAGTACCTGGCCAAAAGTTTTCCAGGATTTTTTTATCGCGACGATTCACATTAAGACGAAATACTACTGAAAAACTTTTGGCCGGGTACTTATCAATTGTGTTTATAGAATCCTGCATGCCAGGCTCAATATCAGATATCACAGTAATGGTTTCAACAGCGCTGGAACATACACCTATCGTACCTGTTGAGGAATCGCTTGTTTCACCGACTATTACAACACCTCGATAAATGCCACTATCGGCTGCGCTTTCTAACAACTGAACCGAAATTCCATTAGGATCGGTTATACTGCTTGTAATCGTAACCATAGCAGAATCAATTGAAGTGTTATCAGCGTCTGTACCGACAAGTTCAATATACAGATTGTCTCCAATACCAACTTTTCCGGCAAAATCCATTGCCGTTATGCGAATAGTATAAATTCCTTCCTCTAATTCTGATGCATTTATTACTCCGAGTTATCCGTCTGTTAAGTACCCGGCCAAAAGTTTTTCAGTAGTATTTCGTCTTAATGTGAATCGTCGCGATAAAAAAATCCTGGAAAACTTTTGGCCAGGTACTTATAGAAAAATGGTTGTAAGTAGTTGTTATATCGACATCATCATTGTAAATATCAAGACAATAGGCATCAAAATGTGAATCTGAGACAGTACCCACGGCGGTGTAATAACCAAATTGTGGGGTATCAGCTTTAATAAACTCAATATTTGCTGTTGGTGCAGTGTTGTCGATTATAATTTCGCCGGTAATACTCCATTCGTCAAGTGTATTTTCGATATTTACACCACTGATTATAAATCGATATATTCCATCAGGAACTAACTCTTCGGAGTCGTCTCTTCCATTCCAAATATCAATAATATCGCCTGCATTTCTTATTTCACTGTTCATTAGAGTTCGAACAAGTGTGCCATCATAGTCATATATCAGGATACTGACCTGTGATGTATGGGTAACAGTATAATCTATTTCAAGGGTGTCCTGCACATCAGGGCTTGATGTTGGTGAAAACTGATACGGTGTTTTGTAGGTAGAAGGAGAGTTGCCTCCTCTGGGGCGTTGAATAAAGGTGGGATCGCTGTTATCTGTATCGCACTCGGGGTTATTGGTATCGTCTTCATACCAGCATCCTCCCTTTGATAAGTCACAGTGATCTATAGTACATGGATCCTTGTCGTCACAGCCCGATACGCTTAGTTTGACGGTTTTTTTCCATTCTTTAGGGGTGCATCCGAATCCGGCTGTTTGCATATTGTGGGTTACTTTGATTTTAAGGGTACCGGAAGCATTCTGGTTTACACATTGCACCCTGAATTTAAGCTCCTCGGTGTCTTTGGGCGATATTGTGGACGGGAAAGGAAGTGTGCCTTCCAGGGAAACAAATGACGGCTGCGACTCGATTGAAACACTTACGCCTTCCATAGGACCGGCGCTGTTGGCGTTATTGCGGATTTTGAAGGTAATGGTATCTCCGGGTTTGACATTGATAGCAGCAGCAGAGGAATTGAAGAATAAACTTAGGAAAAATAATAATACAAAAATATTAACAATTTTCATAGATCTTCTGTTAAACATATTTACCACCTTTTGTTCTCCATTCGTACACCAAAACCTAAGATAGTTACCGATAGCCATCGCTCGGCTTGAGCGGCGTGAAAACGCGCCAGCCTTTTCACGTCCGATTCGAAGCCGTTGTTGGACGAAGCCGCTACGCGGCAGAAAAACATCACCAATTCTCATTTTAAAAAGATATCTGTATCCTATTCAAAAATCACTCTCACAATCTATCCTTATTCGTTAGCAGTTTTTTAAGTATTTAACTATTTATACTAAACACTTGCTTGGTTCAACTTTTCTTGAACCCATAAATTTATTAATGTTTCAGTACTAATTCCTTGTTTTTGAGCTCTTTCACTTAATTGAGCTGATAAATTTTTATTGATTGGATAGTATCGTCTTTCAGATTCAATAGATATTTCGAATTCAGCAGGTTTAGTCTTATCCCAGTAATCTCCTAGATCATGATTATCCCAAAATTCTCCAATTGCTTGATATGAATTAGC
>Ga0255366_10074_pt1 | contig 15100 bp, 18 predicted proteins | sample ANMaggSeSYBR01C4_FD_182086 | JGI IMG/M metagenome (GOLD analysis project Ga0255366, IMG submission 182086) | Sediment cell enrichment communities from methane seep in Santa Monica Basin, California, United Staets - ANME aggregate JGI... | ecosystem: Environmental > Aquatic > Marine > Cold seeps >... | reverse complement strand
AAATCCATGCATGAGGTAATAATCAATATGGTCTGTCTGAAGGCGCTCCAATTGATCATCAAGGAATCTGTCCATGTCCTCCCTTGTCTGGATAAGCCATAACGGAAGCTTTGTGGCAAGGAGTACCTTGTCCCGAAGACCGTTAGCAAGTACCTTTCCAACAAAAGGTTCGCTCATTCCGGCATGATATGGGTAAGCGGTATCAAAGTAATTTACTCCCTTTTCAATAGCAAATTCGATCATTCTGGTAGCTTCTTCTTCATCGATCTGATCATCTTTTCCATCGATAACAGGGAGTCTCATGCAACCAAATCCAAGTATCGATACCTTTTCATCTGCATTGCCAAATTTACGATATAACATGTAATCCCTCTATTTTATGTATCATCAATTAATTCTTGGGTATAGTTTGTTATAGTTATCGATTGTATGTATCCCGTCCTTCTAAATATTTGCAGTTATTTCCATTCATAATTGCGATGGTGTTGAATTGTACAAAACAGTAGGTTCTTTTGCAGTTGTCCGAAAAGAGTTCCGGAATTCGACCTTCATAGGTCATGTGAGGTCTATCGATAGTGAGGCGGAGGCAAGGACCTTTATCGATCAGCTCAAGGAGCAGTACAGCGATGCCAATCACAATGTTTCGGCTTACCTGATAAAGAATGACAATGTTCTGGTGGCTAAGTATGATGATGACGGAGAACCTGCCGGTAGTTCGGGGAAACCTGTGTTCAAGGTGCTGGAGCTTAAGGGGTTGAGCAATACGGTGGTCGTGGTCACCCGTTATTTTGGCGGGATCAAACTGGGGTTTGGCGGACTTTCAAGGGCTTACAGGGAAACGGCAGTTGCTGCAATCGAGGAAGCAGGTATAATTGAGGTCCATGAGATGGTGGACTTGGTGGTTCGCCTTGATTATTCTGATATGCAGTCGGTCAAAAGGCTGGCCGAGGAATATGGCCAAGTCACTGGAGAGGATTATAGTGATGTGGTCAAACTATCCGTTAAGGTGAGAAAGGGCGAGGAAGATGGGTTTGCAGACAAGCTCACGAATCTGACCAGGGATAGAGCAAAAATAGTGAAAGTATGAACTTTGTCTGTGAGGCTGGGGTATATTTGATGTATTACGCTCTGTCATTTGATGGCATAGAATCCTGCCTGCATGTATGATGTCCAGAAAAGCTCACATGTGGTGAACCCGGTCTCTTTTAGCATTTCAAGGTGCTCGGATATCGTTATCGGGAAATAAGCGGTGTTGAATCGTTTCAGGTTATCTTCCACAGCAACACTGTCCTTTCCACATTCGAGCTGGAATCTTCTCAATCTATCCATGACGATCTCTATCCCTCTTTCCGTTGCCGGTGCGGTATTCTCGAACGTTATGAAAATACCATCATTTTTCAGCATTTCGTAGCATTTCGCTGTGGTGTTCGCTCTCTCTTCCCTGTTCAGGTAGTGATGGGATTGTATAGCCGTGACAACATCACATTTTGGTACTTCGTATAAAGGCAGGTCTGCGGTAGTATTATTTGTGAATTTGAACCTTTCAGCAGGATATTTTCCAAGTCTCATCCTTGCATATGACAACATTTCTTCGGAAGGGTCGTTCAGGTAAAAGTTGCATTCATCAAATGTCTCATTTGCGAGCTCAATTAATGACCCTGTTCCACATCCAGTATCAAGCCAGTCCTCACAATCAGGTTTTGTTGTTCTGATGAGATCGATGATCTCCTTTTGGAAGCTGGAATAATGGGGTATTGTCCGGTGTATGTTCTTCTCATAGTGTTCCGGTGTGAATTGTGTGTTAGTGGTCATGATTTCCCCTCTTTTCTTTATTCCTGTTATCAATGATATGCGATATTATTTATGGCTCCTTTTTAGATTATAGTCAAAACTCTAAAATAAGGCGGAAAACCAGCATACAAAAAATAAGAGCTGCCTATATCCCCTCGTATTTATTGGGGGTATTCATACCTTAATTTTCATCAACTATATTCTCTGCAACTGAAGATCTGCAGGAACCGCCAGGGCAACTGTAGAGGCCCATGGACATGGAATGTTCACCATTAACAAAAAGAGCATTAAAAATCCTGTCTGCAAACTTTCTTGCGACAACCGTAAATGAATGGGTATTTAGACCAATTACACGACTCATTGTATTATCACCTGTAACCACAAGTTATTCATAATACTATATAACGGTGTCGTTAATTAATTACTATAAGTAATAATGTGGTGTTGCTAGTTCCGACAGTCCTTTGTATATGCCGTCTACGATGAGATCACTTTTTGGACTTATATCCGAACTCAAAACCAAGGTGATTCAACGCAAACAATGCCAACATCATCACAGTAAAGATCAAGATGATATATGCATAGGATGTCAGCAGGTAAGGAATGAGATCAGCTCTTGTTAATCCGTTATCCATATACGAGAACACGCTGATCGTTCTATTGTATATTGGATAAAAATACTGTATGTCGGCTCCGTCAAGGTCATCCAGCAATAGATGTGAAAGGGATGCAGCTTCGGCAAAAAGCCCCATGTATACAGCCTTGCCAAATTCCCGATATGCCACATATCCAATAATTGTTCCAAATAGGATCGCGGAAGAACTGAACAGAAGTGAATGCGTTGGTATGAATCCGATCTGGCAATGTTCCACGGTACCATTTACAAGTATATTATAAACAGCCGTTATGTCCGGGTACAATGCAAAGAATGCTCCTACGAACAGTAGCAACAGGATATGCATGATATTCCTGGATGAAATATCTTTGCGAAGGAGTGCTACCAGGGTTGTATAGACTGCTATTGCACAGATGCAGAAAACGAAGAACATAACATGTGCAACTGGATATGGCATATTAAAAGATAGGACCTCTGAGTGTATAATATTATCGGAGGTGTGCTGTTGGGGTTGTTGAATCTCTTCTCAACAATCGAATGAAAAAATTAAACGCTACGGTTAAACGTATACGGCTGCCAGAAGAGCGATCCGTTTACTGAATTATTTTTTAAAATAAAAATAAGGATGTCCTGTGATCTTACTCACAGGAAGTCTTCATTTAAGCGAATGGGTGTTCTGCACAGTCCTTCTTTGCAAGTGCTTCATCTACGGTAGGTGTTCCTTCGACAGCACGCTTTAATGCAAGCTTTGTTGCTTCGTAGTTGTACTCGTAGATCTTTTCTTTGTCTATTGCATTCCACTGGATGAACACTGAGACGATTATCAGTAAATTTTCTGCTTCTTCCTTTGGGATCACGCCTTCTGCAACACTGTCCATTACAGCTTTTGCAACGGATGCCTGAGCAGGTCCGAACATAAGGATAGCCTGGGATGCATTCTTGATAGTTACCTTGTTCACTAAAAGGGTTGCAGGTTTTGGTATCACATTTGGTTCAAGCACTGCAAGCAATGGGGTATGTCCCTGGCTTGGTGATGAAAGTGCGTTCATGAATGCGGTCTCGACTGGACTTCCCTTTGTACCGATCACAATATCGATATGAGCGATCTCATCTCCTTCTCCTACCAATGCTTCGCCAATAAGACTTGTTGTAATTTTTGCCATGATTATATCTCCATTTAGACTTTTTAAGAATGCCTTGATCTGTATCTTTCGATCTAGGATCTGAAATAATACCTCAGCTTTTACGCCAGACCATAAGGGCTATCTGCAAAGCCATAATTGCACCCTCTAATTACAAAAAGTTATTTAATTACTTTACCTTACCATTTGGTAACCTGGTGATAATTTATGGGAAAGTTGGAACACAGCCCGATAGATAAAGCGATCAAAATAATAAGCAAAAAGTGGACCCTTAATATTATAAGGGACATGTTCTGTGGCAATATCCATTTCAATGAATTCTTAAAGAGCAATCCCAAACTCAGTAGTAAAGTCCTATCCGATAAATTACGCCAGTTGGAACAGGACGAGCTGATAGAAAAGAAGATCACTTCCAAAACACCGTTGTGCATAGAATACCATCTGACAAGCAAAGGCAGGAATTTGAACAGAGTGCTTTACGAGCTTTCAGAATTCTCATATAAAGAATGCGTTGATGAATACACTCAGGATTGTATAGAACAAAATTCGGAGCTGAACAAGAAAATATTGAATATGGTTGATTGAACTTTTTTTAAAAAGTATTTTAACTTAAAGACAGTGGCTTCAACTTTTCTATGGTTGCGGTCAAGAATGTTTCGGGACCATATGAGTGATCCCTTTTATGTTTGGTCTCTTTGTGTACAATGTCCGTGAGGTACACGTCTTAATTTTTTAAATCGTTCGAATTCGCCTCATTTGTAGCTACCTCTTTTATCCTATTGATGATCGATTCAAGTCCATTCGATCTTGCAGGCGAGAGATTTGACTTCAATCCGATCTTGTCAATAAAATACAGGTCAGCATTTAAGATCTCCTGGGGATATCGATCGTTCACCACCTTAGCTACAAGGGCAATGATCCCTTTAGTTATCATCGCATCACTATCGAGATCGAAGCTCAATTTTCCATCCTTGTTGTAACTTCTAACCCAAACTTTGGATTGACATCCGCTGATCGAATTGTCTTCGGTCTTAAACTCCTCATCCATGGGTTTGAGCTTTTTGCCGAAAGAGATGAGGAGGGAATATTTGTCAAACCATTCAAGGCCGTCAAATTCTTCTATGATCTCATTCTGAATAGCGTCGTTCACTTGTACATCATCTCTACTTTCTCTATTCCTTCGATCAGCATGTCAACATCTTCTTTTGTATTGTACAATGCAAAACTTGCTCTCACTGTGCCTTCTATTCCGAGGGATCCCATCAATGGTTGGGCGCAATGATGTCCGGTCCTGACAGCAACCCCCATCTTGTCCAATATCAAGCCTGTATCATAATGGTGGATATTGTCCAGATTAAATGAGATGGCTCCGCACATCTCATTAGTATTTCCGTAGACAGTCACATTATCCATTTCCAACAGTCTATCCCTTGAGTAGGAATATACCTCTTGCTCATGCTTTTTTATTTTATCCATGCCTATCTTTTGCATGTGATCGATCGCTGCACTGATACTTATTGCTCCTGCAATATCCGGTGTACCTGCTTCAAATCTTAAAGGAGGGTCCAGATAAGTTGTCTTATCAAGACTTACCCTATCGATCATGCCCCCTCCGCCTATTGCAGGCGTAATATCACTGAAGCGGTCGCTCGTATAAAGCACTCCAACTCCGGTGGATGCATACATCTTATGGCCTGAGAAAGCCAAAAAATCGCAACCTATGTCCTTTACATCAAGAGGCAAATGCTGTATTGACTGGGCTGCATCCACCAGGACCGGTATATCGTGGTCCTTTGCAATTTCAGTGATCTCTTTGATCTCATTTACACAACCAAGGACATTTGAGACATGAGCTATGGCTATCAATTTTGTCTTGTTCGTGATCTCCATTGAGTCTATCAGCAAATTGCAATCCTCATCCATCGGAATTGCATTTACTGTTGCTCCTGCAAGCTGCCAAGGCACGATATTCGAGTGGTGTTCCACACCGGTCACCAAAACTTCTTTTCCCCTTAAGGAAGGTCCAAGCGAGCGTGCGACCTGATTGATGGAACCGGTCGTTCCGGAGGTGAATGTCACTTCACTTGAGTTACGAGCACCTATGAAGTCACTGACTTTTTTTCGTGCTTCCTCATACCTTTCACTTGAGACCTCGCTCAGGTAATGCGCGCCCCTATGGATATTACTGTTATCTGTCCGATAGTAATCAGATATGGTATCGATCACAGAGTTAGGTTTTTGGGTCGTTGCTGCGTTATCAAGATACACCAGTCGTTTTCCATACACCTTCTGTTCAAGTATAGGGAAATCGTTTGCAAGGTCTTTCATCTTTTCACCATTTCAACAAGAGAGAACCATTTTTTATCATCGCTAAAGATATTTTCTACAGAAAGCCCTGCAGCTCCTGCCATTTTTTCGATACCATCAACAGTATATTTATGGGAGTTCTCTGTGTGTATCGTCTCGCCTTTTTTGAAGATTATTTTCTCATCCAATATGGGGCTTGTCACTTCCATATCTTTTTTTGCCTTCAAATGCATCTCGATCCGGGAATCTTTTCTATTGAAGAATGCAAGATGCTCAAATTCCTCAGGATCGAAATCGGTCTCAAGATGATCATTTGCAACCTTCAATATATTCTTATTGAATTCGGCAGTGATCCCCTGGCTATCATTGTAGGCTTTCTCGATGATACCAATATCTTTTACCATATCCATTCCAAGGAGGAGCCTGTCGTTCTTGTTCATTACTTTGCCAAGATCGGTCATGAATTCAATTGATCTTGCTTCAGTAAGATTGCCTATTGTGCTTCCGAAGAAACAGAAGAGCCTTTTTCTTTTTCCCGGGATCTTTTCAATATGTTCAAGGAAGTCAGCGGTGATCCCGTGGACCTTCATTTCGGGGTATTTGCCCTGAAGATTACAAGCGGATCTCTCTATGGAATCTTTGCAGACGTCAACCGGATAATACACTATTGTCTGACGGATCTCTTTTGGCACTTCATCGAGGAATACTGAGATCTTTGAACAGTCCCCGCTTCCAAGCTCTACAAGATCATTGTCTTCGATCTGTTGTTTCAACTTTTGAGCAGTTGATCTAAGCAATGGGATCTCGATCTTTGGAGGATAATATTCTTCTAACCTGGTTATCTTCTCGAATAATTCTGACCCATGATGGTCGTAGAAGAACATGCTGGGAAGGGTTTTAGGATTTGACCTCAGGCATGCCAGCAGTTCTTCCCGAATTGAACTTTCTCCGATATCGGGCATGAAATCTTCTATTATCATTGTTCAGGCACACCCTTTTCAGAAGGAAGCTTGTTATTGCTCCATTCAAGCCATCCCCCATCATAGACTGCTGCGTTGTCCCAGCCCATGAGCCAGGCGTTAAAGAAGGCCTCACTCCCCCTCCAGCCTGTTCCGCAGTAGAAGGCGTTGCGCTTTTCGGGAACTATTCCTATCTTTTCCCAGACCTCTGCAGTTTCCTGAGCTTCGCTCATGGTGTGGTCCAGGTTCCTGTAGTTCTCCATGTGGTAGGCATCTGTTCCGCAATCCCCGAACACTGCTCCGGGTATCCTTCCCTTCTCATCGATATAGTGATAGCCACTTATTTCCCCGATGTATTCTCTCCAGCTTCTGATGCACACCAGGTTCTTGTCAGGAGATGCAAGGATATCTTTTGCTTCTTCAAGATCAACAACGATCTCCGGTCTTTGAGGAATGTCGATGCCAAAGGATACTCTATTATTTTCAGCAGGGTCCTTTGTGATCTCATAGCCTGAATCAAGCCAGGACTGAATACCGCCATTGAGTATGCGAACATCCTTTACGCCTGCATAGAGCATGATGAACGCGCATCTCATTGCACCCAGATGGCCTGCGCTGCTTCCCGGGAACGGATCATCATAACTTGGTGAGGAGAACCTCCCATAAAGAATGACCGTTGTGTCATGTGTTATGCCTGCATTTTCCAGGACCTCCTTCAGTTCTTCAGGCGAGCGGCGATTCCAGTTATCCTCATATTCAAGGGAGGTTGTGTCAATGGATATCGCTCCCGTGATATGCCCCTTCTCATAATCGGCAGGGTTCCTGTAGTGAGAATGACATAACACGAACTTATCATTTTCATATTCTGGAGCGCTATTTGTAGTGATCAATTGATCAAGCCAATCCGACGAGACCAGTTGACTGTATCTTTCAAGATGCTCCATGGGCAGGTCCTTCTCCACCCATTCAAGAAAAGAGTTGTAAACAGTCACATCAGGGTAGCCGGCCTTCCCAAATTGCCTTGCCACCTCTTCCGTTCTATTCACGTCATACCCATAAATGACCAGAGAATCCTCCGGCAGGATCCCTTTATTCCTGACGATCTCTATCCAGTCAATATAGTGTAACCATTTATACGGCAGTGTCTTCGCACCCTTTATGTGCCCACCTCTTGCCTCCCCACCTTCTCTCCAACCATTATAAGCATCAATAGGCCTTATATCAATAACCTTATACTTATGCAAGCTCTCAGCTAATTCTTTAGTTACAATTTCCCCCATGCAGTAAAATTGGTCTAATAATTATATAATGTTTGTTGTTTAGGCAGTAGAGATCTTTAGATTTTGGATTTATGTTTGTTCTTGCAGCATTTATACTGGTACTGAAGTTCTTGAAAGGAAACATGTTCATGCTGATGGAATTGTTTACATTGGCAAGGAAGCCAACAACATTGATGAGGAGGAACTTGATGTGAAGAAGGCTCAGTTATTTGTTGATGAGAAAGAGATCATGAGGAAGATATTGGCTCTGACTCCAAAGGAAGCAAGGGAATATGGAGTTATGCAGAGGAGCAGTTTGAAACGGATGAAAGATAGGATTTTGAGTGGTGGGAAGTTTAATTTCAGGACAAAGGAAGTGAGGAAATTGGTAAGTGGATTCTGATTCTTACCCTTTCTTTTTTTATTTGACCAAACACTTTGTAAACAAATATATATGTTTAGCAGAGTATTTATCCTCTAAGAGTAAATTTTAGAGATTAACCTGTTGCTTCATGTTGGAGATTGGAAATTATGGATTCTGAGGTATTAAGAGAATATAATGGGGAAGGAACTTTTACGTTTAAGACTGATAAATTATGCGAACAAAAGGCTAAATTCACACTCTTATTTTTTTCAAACTCAAGAATAATTGTACATACAGAATTTGCGCTAACAAAAGAAAATTTATCTACACTTACCATGGTAGAATCTTCTGTAGAAGGAGATTTAAACGGTTCTATTGTGGATAAAAATAATGAAATTGGGCACATTTCTATTGAGGGTTTGTTAGTCACTTCGTCAGGTTTATCAGCTAAATCTGGAGAAAACGTAAAAAACAAAGTATCAATGATTTGCTTATCAAATGTCGACATTGTTTATTCTGATGAAAAGTCAATTGACGTTGAAAGTCATTATGGGCTTACAAATTTTGTATTTTTAGGATGTGAATATTCGAAAAATGGTAGAAGTAGAATATTAGACAAATTCAAAGCAAATATAAGAGATTTGTCATTTCTATTCAAAAAAGTAGAAAACTATGCTGAAATCAAAAGTCGTTTAACTGAAAAAAAAGGCTGTTTTGTCACTGCTGAAGCAATTGTTAATCTATCGATTGATAGCACAGATGAATCTAAAGAGATTATTTTTGATATATCAAGGCTGTTATCATTAGCTACTAGAAATTACATAAGCCCGATATATGAGGATCATTTTTATGAGGGTAGGATAATTAAAACTACTTTAAATCCAGTGCTTGCACATACTTATAACGGTTCTGACCAACTAATTGATGTCGATTCCCCAACCTCCTGTTCCATAAAATACTTTTTAGAAACTACATATGATAGTTATCAAGAATACAAAAATACACTTCGGTTAAATGCCATCATATCCTTATATTTAACATCGGGGGTCACTCCATATACTGAAGCAAAATTTATGCTGATGTTTGTTGCTGTAGAAAGTTTACTAAGTAATTTTGAAAATTACCTTGAAACGATTGGAGAAACTATTGTTCCCAGTTTGCAAAAGTCAACAAAAAAGAAATTGATAAAGGTTCTCAAAAAAGAGGATGTTCCTCTTGAAGATGAAATTATAGATAAAATTGTAGAATCTATTGCATATCCACACACAACTTTTGATGACAAGTTAAATGCACTTATCAAAAAATATCGTATTGATTGTACTTCGGAAGATAAGAGCCTTATGAGACTTAGAAACAAAGTAGTACACGATGGAAAATTTCCTGAAGAATTAGATACAAGAGCCATAGATCCTTATGAAGAATATACAAGATTGGTCTTTTTTATTGACAGGACACTTCTTACTATTCTTAACTACAAAGATAAACCATTTCTAAATAAACTAGAAAATTACAAAGAAACCACTTTATAACTTTTATTTTTTTAAAGGGGATTTAGAATGGTTGCGTTTTTTGGCTATTACTATTACCCCGACTTGCTGTGCGGGGATATAGGTAACTTGATTTTTTTGTACGGGGTTGTGCAAGTATAATTCAAAACCTGAATTGCCTATAATTTCAATGTTTCAAAAAACCCCACAATAAAGGAAGGTGTGAAATGGCATTAAAAAGATCTCATGATGTTCAAGAAAAAGATATAGACTTTGTACACTTGATTATGCGTGATGCATAAGATTTTAATACATATTATTGAGTTAAATAATATACCTCTGTGTAAATTAATTACAATTATGTATATATAGTTTAGATTTTCATGTTATAATTTAATACTGTTCAATCCTAAATAATAAGATTGAACATGTTAAAATTAATAGGGAGTGAAATAGAATGAATGAATTTGAAAGCATGAGTCAAGCAATGGGGCAAAAATTTGAAGAAGATGTAGAATTTCGTAAACTATTACATGAAAACATCTCTAAAATTTATAAAGAAAATAATTTGGACATGCTTAAATTAGAACATATTGAACAAAGTTTCAAGAAAGAATTAGCAGTTCAAGCTAAGAAAGATGTTGTTTCGTTCAAGGGCTACTGGTGGGGGTATATAATTAGATTCCCAGAACCTGTTATGAATGACTTAAACACTGTAGGGGATATTACTATCGCAGTTGGAGGTATGATAGCAGCAATTCCACCGCTTGCGCCAGTGGCGCCTCTTATAGCAGCGTACGTTGCGCTAGAATTTACATTGATGAAGAGCATGGATAAGGGAAAGGGGGTCGGTTTGGGCTCTAGTTGGGTAACACCTGGAGTATTTATACCAGCACCTTTGTAATAAAGAACAAAATTTGACTTTGTAGAAAACCTATCTAAATCAACATCTATAATCAAAATTCAGCAAAAGTAAGCAAGATTCAGAGCTACGTTTTGAAGTTTTATTGATAAGCATAATTATATGAATTTAGAGGATTTCTACAGAGCCATTAATTTACAGATTTAACTATTATCTTTACGTTCCTAGACCTAAAATTTAAATCTCCCTCCTTTGCTTTTTTCTTCAAATAAGCCAAAGCACTTCTATGTTTAATTCCAATCTCCCTTGCTTTCTCAGGAGTAAGATTCAAAATAAAACCATAAACTAACTTCTCATCAACAAACTCTTGAGCCTTCTTTACATCCAATTCCTGTTCATCAATATTATTGGCTTCCTTTCCAATATAAATAACAGAATCAGCATGTACATGCTTTCTTTCAAGAATACCAATATCTCCATCAAACTTATGCTCAAGATGTTCCACATACTGCATTATTGTCCTACTCAATGGTTTGAAATAATGTGATCCTTCCTTGATTTCGCCTGTTCCATAATCAATAAATGGTTCATAAACAATACTTTGAGGATCATTTGAGAAAGGAGATAAAGGCTTGACTGCCTTACCATCTTCTTCAGCAACCTGAAACCCAACATGATAGAAATTGAATGATTTGATTTGATCTTCCCATTCCTTGCCTTTATTAATCGTATCAAACCTATGCAAAACATTTGGAGTTGAAACAGTAAGCCTTGAAATAGCATACATATTTGAATACTTCTCTTCAATATCAGCTTCAGAGATCATTCCATAATGAAGTTTAAGAATATCTTCCCATATCTCAGCCTGCCAATCTTCAACAGCCTTTGGAAATGGATTTGTTAAATGTCCAAGTCCATGCAATTTGAAAGATCTCTCTCCATCCATGAACTTGATTTCTCCATCTTCAAGATTATAAAGTGCATATCTTTTTGATGAGATTCCATAAAACCACATATCTTCTTTCTCAGCTTTCAACAGATCAATATCAAGACTGTAAGGATTGAGAGGTTGGAAATAATTAATAATCTCTTGAGCATGTTCAGGAGGAACAAAAATAGAATCTGTATCCATGTAAGCATGAACTGAACCAAGTTCTTTTAATTTAGCTTCAGCCATTGCCAAGAACAATTTAGATCCTGCTGTAATCATGACAGCAAGTAAAGGATGAAAATAATTTCCTGCTTTCTCAAACCTGTTCTCAGAAGTATTGAACTCATCCAATCCATAAACTTGAATATCACTTTTCTTATCTTCAGGATTAAGCTCAATGAAAATTCCATAACTCATGGCATTAACTAAAATCTTAATAGCCTGTGCCCTGCTTTTCAATTGTTGATATTCAGGATCTTCTTTATCAATGCTCTTCATTTGAATTTTAAGATTCTGTCTTGCTTCAACAAGTACCTGAACAAGATTATCTTTTGTAGGATCAATATCAATTCCAAGAATTTGAGATTTCTTCAAACCTTTCTGAATACCTTTTGGAATATACCTAATAGCTTCAATGATCTTAGGAACTTTACCCGTTAATAGAACAGATGAAATTACATCAGGTAAAGCGTACCATAATTCATTACCAGAACTAAGGTAATTTACCCCAACGTTATAACCTGTATTATTACCCTTATAATCCATCCTTACAGGTAAAATATCATCTTCCGCATGTAACTTTACCATTACAACAAGATCATTCCAGTTGCCCTTATTTTGAAGATAATTAAGGTTTAGGTTTGATAACATGTCCTTTATCTCATTAGTAACATCCTTAGTTTCAAGAGATTCAGCTATCATGAATTTCCAGAGATCCATCATCATTGTAACAGTTGGATACATGCTTGTAAAATCAAGAACTGTAACTTTTGTAGGTTCTTTTCTGATCTTACATTCACATCTTCCCCCATAGTAAGAAGTCATGTTGTTTCCAATGGTTTCTGAAGAAAATTCAGGGTTAAGATCTAAAAATGACTGAATACCCAATTGTTTAAGAGATTGTTTGCCAATTGACGCAGAACTGAATATCTTAGTTGGTGGGATATTTATCTGATAAAGATCAAGCTCATCAATCAATTTTTCATAAACTTGATATGTAGATTCAACATCAGCAATCAAATAATCAATGTATTTCTCAGTTACTTTTCCATGCTTAATATTTTTCATCTTTTTGACATTGGTATTAAGCATCTCACATGCTTTATCAAGTGAAATATGCTTCTTCTGGAGCAATACCTCTGCTAACTTTTGAACATCAAGGAAATAACCTGAAAATTTATCTTTTCCTTTGTTTATCTTGGTTGATGTAAATTTAAAATTAGAAGCATCTCCCATTTTTGTAACAATAATAGGAGGATTGAACCTATTATCTGAAAGTGTAAAAGTAAATCCTCCTTTATTTCTCCCTCTTGAATCTCCAACTCTTTTAGAGATCCTGCTAATATCAAAGGGAAGGTTGAAGCCAATACAAAGAGTTTTCAAACCAAATATTTCAGGATAAAATACCTCATCAATGAATTCATTTAGAGTATAAAGTGGTATATCATGCTCTGAAGTATATACTTCACATACTTTTATTTCAACATCGGTAAGCATAGAAGTATCATAAAACATACCTTCATGCTGAATATACCCATTCTGTTTTATCTTGAAATGTCCTATCTTAAAATTCTGATTTTGATCTATTGTTGTTTCAGTATCAAAGGCTAATACCCTATCATGCCTTAATGGAACATCCTTTGGTTTGAAAAAAGGATTAACTGAAGATTTCTTGATCTTCTGAGTATATCCTCTAACAGCGATCTTAGACATTTACAGTCATCTCCATTCCAAGATTGATTAAACGGTCTCCAAGTAGTTTTAGCAAAGCACCAATGGAAATGATGTTGAAAGCTGTTAGATTTTCTGAGGATGTTGTTTTAGATCTCTTCTTTGGACTGATCTTATTCTGTTCTGCTGTAATCTTAGCATGACAATTCTTGCATAGTGGTTTTACCCAATCTGAAGTATTTCTTCCATCAACATGGTGCATTTCAATAACTTCTGAATTATCTTCTCCACATACTGAACATGCAATAGGTGGTTTCTTCCCTTTCTTGTACTTGCTAATATTCTTCCTGTAAGCTTCTTTATCCATAGTATCCACTCTCCAATTAAACATATAATTCAAAGAATTCAGGCTCTTCCTGTGCATCCTGAATCTCATAAAGTCTTTCCAAGTCTGTTACAAAATAATGCTCATTACCTTCAGCATCAATGACTGTTGCATTTTCAAATTTCTTCAAAAACTTTGTATCATTAGATCTCAACGCTTGATTAACAGCATTGAAATATTCAGCAATTAAGCTCCTATCTTTTGATCTTGTTGCAACAATAGAGATCAAGCCCTTATCTCTATCATAGAACATCATTTCAGATTCAATTCTATCTGAAGCTGTTACTCTCCATTTCCCTTTTGATTTGTACAGGTATTTTCCAAGATTACTAATTATGTTCTTCTTGTTAGCTCCTGTTTTCTCAATTGCCTTTGAAAATGAAATCCCTTTCCTCATAGTTCTGAGAACTTCAAGGGATAGTTTCCTATCTCTCTTTTGTTGTGCTTTCAGAACTTTCCATGAAACTGTACTTAGATTATGATCTTTGAGTCTTGTATTTCTCAAATCATTCAGGCTGAGAGTTGGAAATTTTTCATGAAACCTGACTACTCTTTTAGCATATTCTGAAGTTCTTGGTTGAGCTTTAAGCCAATCTCCATAGTTCTTATAATCCTTTGAGAATCGCTTGAGAGTCATTTCTCAGCCTCCCAAAGCTTCAACAATGCTATCCTGACAACTTCAGCCTGAGAGCATCCAAATTTATCTGACATCTGTACTAGTTTCTCCTTGATGTAAGGAGAGAGAGTTGCAAGAACTCTTTGTGTATCTTTTATTGAATCCATATTACTCAAGTTACTATATGTACCAATACCTATTTGTATCAAATTTAACTATAAGTTTGAGTATGAATTTGAATATAAATACAGATAAGAATAACTATAATTCTTATAAAAATACTAATGAGTTTGAGTATAATGTGATTTCGATCTTACAAACTATCCCTTTTATAAGAAAACGGGATCTCATTGAAAAATTAAGAACTAAATTTAAGAAAACCAGAGGCTATAGCGTTGAAAATATTCAAAGAAAACTCTATGACATGCAGGGCAAAGGAATTCTACTTGTGTTGAAGTTTGAAGATCTCCAACAATTTGGAATAAAAGATG
>Ga0255366_10093_pt2 | contig 15130 bp, 15 predicted proteins | sample ANMaggSeSYBR01C4_FD_182086 | JGI IMG/M metagenome (GOLD analysis project Ga0255366, IMG submission 182086) | Sediment cell enrichment communities from methane seep in Santa Monica Basin, California, United Staets - ANME aggregate JGI... | ecosystem: Environmental > Aquatic > Marine > Cold seeps >... | reverse complement strand
TTCAGTGTTATGGTTTCGGGGAAAAGCGATTGCTGTGCCAGGGGTTCTCTTTTATCCTGGGCTCTCACCATTCGCTCAAAAAGAATGCGTTCATGAGCCCTCCGCTGATCGATAAGCATCACGCCAGATTTAACAGGTGACATGATATATTTGTTTTTTACCTGCAGGTTTTTCTGGGTGTTCGATACGATTCCCTGTGCGGGTTCGAAGAGCTGTTCCCATCCTTTAAAACGCTCATCCTGGTAGGGCGTTGACCGTCTCTCCCGGTCATAGTTTTTTTCTCCTTCAAAGGGGTTGAAGGCCGGGTTGGTGTCGATGGCAGGTTGCCTGATCTCAGTGTCTCTGGAAAGTACAGGTATATCGATGACTCCCTCAGTACCGAAATCAAGCGAGGGTGAGAGGTTGTTTTTGCCGATAGCCTTCTTCACCGAAGCCAGGAGAATCTGCCAGACGGCACGCTCATCTTCAAATTTGACCTCCGTTTTAGAAGGGTGGATATTCACATCAATTTTAGATGGATCGGTAGTAAAATAGATAAAATAGGAGGGAATATGGTCTGCTGCCAGGATCTGGTCATACCCATTCATTACCGCCTTGTGAAAATAGGGATGTTTGATATACCTGTTATTAACAAAAAAGAACTGTTCGCCATATGTTCTTCTGGCGTGTTCAGGTTTCCCTATAAATCCGCTGATGGTGATCAGTGAGGTTTCTGACTCCAGCGGGATCAGGTAATTGTTGGCCGATTTTCCAAATACTCCGATGATCCTTTGCCTCAGGTTGGAGGTGGGAAGCTGGAAGATATCCGACTGGTTGTGGATCATTAAACACTCAATTTCCGGGTGGGTAAGAGCCACATGGTTAAATTCATTGATGATATGGCGCAGTTCAGTCTGATCGCTCTTCAGAAATTTTCTCCGGGCTGGAATATTATAGAAGAGGTTCCTGACCTGAAAATTGGAGCCTTTTGGTGCCTGGACAGGTTCCTTCGATTCAAGCTTCGATCCTGCCATGCGGATTTGGATTCCAAGTTCATCACTCTTATGGCGGGTTTTTAGTGTTACTTCCGCTACAGCGGCCATGGAGGCGAGCGCCTCCCCCCTGAATCCACGGGTCCGGATGGAGAGAAGATCCTCGGCACTTGATATTTTCGAGGTGGCATGGCGCTCAAAACAGCGTTCTGCATCTCCTTCAGACATCCCGGTTCCATTGTCGACCACCTGGATCAATGTTTTACCGGCATCCTTTATAATCACCCTGATGGTGCTTGCTTCTGCATCCACTGCATTTTCCATTAACTCCTTCACCACTGAAGCGGGTCGCTGAATAACTTCACCCGCTGCGATCTGGTTGGCAACCGCATCACTCAACACATGGATGATTTCTGACATTTACCTGAAGAATAATAGATATGCAAGAAAGAAGAGTATCGCCAGGATGACCACCAGTCTGATGTTAGAGTTGCGGGTAGCTTTGACTTTCGTTTTTTGACGGACCTGCCGAAATGAACCCCGTTTGATGGTTGTACGGCTGGGATTGGAAGGTACGTCGACTCCCATCTCCTGCTTGATCTGCCTGATCCGCTTATCCCGTGCCTCCTTCTCCTGGTCCCAGTACATGGGGGCGTAGTTAAATTGCTTATGTTTGGGCAGTTTGATAAACCTGGGTATTCCCATATCAATTTGTTTAGCCTGTAAAGTTAACGATAAAGTCTATAATGGCGAAAGCACTCCGACCTGAATATGGAGATTCATATCAAGATTCTTCACATTCTCGACTTCTCGAATATTACACCCCTTAGATAATAACAAGAGGCCACCCTATTACAGGACGGCCTCTTTCACTTGGATCGGCTTATTTATCCAGGATTATTCTTTTGGGGCATTAAACTTGATGGGAACAGCGAACAGGACCCTGACAGCTCCTGTTTTCGTCACTTTTTTTCATATGACTTATTAAGTCATAGACAATCAGCGTTATAGGTTCTCGATTTTGATATTTTCGGGTGTCCCATTATCATGTATGCGTGTTTGTCCGGGAATCAGGGATGAGAACATCAAGACATTTTTCGATGAAGGACTTTCTTCTTAATGCGGATGGGATCCACATTGATTTTCAAGCCAAATTTCTTCCTTTTTCTTCCTTGGTCCGGTGCCGCCGGATCCAATAAAGAGATGCCGGGTCCCAACTCTTCCATCATTCTTTCATGTTCAGTAGTCCAATCCAAACCCAATAAATCGGTGAGGAAAAGGAATCTCTTTTTTGCGGACTTATTCATATTCCTCGCGAAATAATAAAACAGCTTATCATGATCTGTCCGGGCTTTCGCCTGGAATATGGCATTTCCGACCTCAATGATGCCTCCACAAAGCTGTGGTTTTGTAGCAATATCCACGATAGTCCTCTCCAAATCACTTACCATCGCTTGCTCAAGCTGGTTTATCCAGATGCTGCTGAAACCGAAAAATCGGGTTGCATCATGCTGAATGAATTGATACGTAATTCCCCCGAAATTCCTGATGGCCGGCTTGGTCTGCTTTTTAGTGACCACATATACCTTGGCCTCAGATTGGAGTGTTAACCCATGGATCTTCATCGCTGAAGCATACCCGATATAATACTCCTTATTCTGCATGATGTATTTAGCCACCTGGTGCCCATCAGGAACATAGGTTTCCGGATCCGCATTAAAAGGAATAATATGGTAATTGTCCCGGGTTATTTTATATAACATACCCTTCTCGACCATGTTTGCAAGTATCCTGGCCAGATGAATACGGTTCTTCTCCGGAAATTCCCTTACCACATCCTGAAATGTAAAACCAAACATATTTCTGCTTGAAAACTGCTTAATAATGCTCCAACTCAATTGACTACTCATGTAAAAGGGATAAATTATCTGTTTAATATACTTATTTGGTGCTTTTAGGATAAAATATATCCATTGATAGATATCTATTATCCAAATCAACATCAATATAGTTAATAATTGGATAATTTGTATCTATCCCTGATTTTTTTTCGTCCTTAGTGTCGACATCAGCCCTGTCTGTACCATATACCAGTAAAAGACCAATCATAATTGATGCTCCCTATCCGCTGAGAGCCGCCCCTGAGAGCCGCCCCTGAGAGTCGCCCCGGTAGACTGCTGCTACCGACAGGGTCCTAAGCTTGTAAGTTCTCGACCGCAGGCAATAGTGTGCTCGAGTAGTCCATGGGCAGGGCTTTGAAAGGCCAACCCTAAATAGTTAATTATAAGTCAAATCAATAGAAAAATGGAACGAGCGTGAAATTGATCAAACCTTCTGAAATTTCTGCCAGGATTCTCACATTGCTCGATGAGAGTGATGAAAGGGTCATCATAGTATCTCCCTATATGAAGATTTTGAAATGGTATAAGTTCATGAATAAAGTCAATGGATTGAAAACCAGGAGGATCCTCATAGAGATATATGTCAGGGACGACCCTGACAACACAGCTACCTATCGTGATCTGGATCAATTGGCACTGGAGTATAAAAAGATTCCTCACCTGCACTGCAAACTTTACCTGAATGAAAGATACGGCATCGTAACTTCCATGAATTTGCTGCTGAGCTCTGAGATCAATTCCCTGGAAATTGGATATGCCACGGAAACCTGGACGGAATACAATGACTTGTTAGGTTTCTATCACAGGTATATCCACATTGGTGAACCGGTTCACTGTGATACAATAGCCGGCCGGCCGGCCGCAGACCTGAAAGAAATTATGCATAGCATCAGGGAAGAACTCAAAAGAACCGCGAAGAACTCATGGCTCTGGCTTGCGGAAAATGCGCTGCATATCAGCACTGGCCGGAATAACTACAGCATTTCGATCAACGACGGCTACCTGAGAATCACCGCTTGTTTGAGAATTGCTTCCGCAACAAAGCAAAAAAGCATTCAGCGCTCCTCATCGATCGCGAAAAAAGTCGAAGATCTCACTGCCATGAAGGTCGATATACATCCTGGTCCTGAGCCTGGTCTTAAGCCTGACATCCTACAACTATCCGGACAGGCACAACACACATTGAAGAGCACTTGCATCACCGGGATCCTGGAAGATGAAGCGGCTTACATAATGGAATCTGTAATAAGGTTTATTGATGCCACGGACGATCTGGAAACGTTTAATAGCTCTTAAAGCCCTAATTACCCAGGATAGCATTGGGCTTACTGAGGAACAGGAACTGGTGGACAAAATCTCAGACAAGATCCCAGACAAAATCCTGTAAAAAACCGGCCAGGGTGTCCCGGTGACGAAAACAAAACAAGAGGCCACCCTATTACAGGACGGCCTCTTTCACTTGGATCGGCTTAATTATCCAGGATTATTCTTTTGGGGCATTAAAATTGATGGGAACAGCAATCGATACCCCGACAGCTTTTCCCCGTTGCATGCCTGGTTTCCAGTCGGGCATCTCGCGGATCACCTTCATGGCCAGCTCATCAAAACCCTCGTAGGGGCTTCGTATCACCTTAACATACTCTGGTTTCCCTTCTGTGTTGATCATAAACTGTATGATCACTTCGCCATCAATGTCTTGCTTTTTCGCTTCGGCCGGGTATTTCAGGTTTGTGTAGATGTAGGTTTTCAGGGCAGGTTTGCCACCTGGAAACTGGGGCATGTCTTCCACCACGTAAAATACTTCTTCGTCTGTCTTTTTTGCTGATTCTGCAGCTTCTTTTGTGGTGACCAAAATCAACCCACCGGTGGCATTGTATTTCTTGACCAGTGGACTATCGGAATCTTTGATTACGCTAAGATTGTCGATAAGATTTGAATCAATATTTTCAATCCCATCTACCTGCATGCCATCCACAACATATACAGGTTCTGCATCCGATCCTTCCATACGTTTAAAGGTGAAGGGTCCGGATTGCTCTTTATCATCACTCACCATATCGGGTACAAAGTTGATCGGGAAGGTGAACAATACCTTAACCGCCTTGCCGCGTTGTCTTCCCGGAGTCCAATCAGGTGAGGACATCACCACTCTGATTGCTTCCTTATCAAGGGCAGGATCGACGCTGCGAATAATCTTAGCATCTACTACCTTGCCATACTTGTTCACTGCAAACTGGACAATGACACGTCCGCCGATACCTTTTTCAGCTGCAATCTCCGGATACTGGAGGTTCTGTCCAATGTACTTCCGGAATTCAGGGGCAGGATCACCACCATTGAATGTGGGCATATCATCGACAACATTGAATACCTCTTCATCATCTTTTAGAGGAACAGGAGCGGCCCCTTTACCATCTTTGGTGGTGACCAGGATCAAACCGTCTTTGGCATTGTATATTTTTATCAGGGGATTATCGGGGTCTGTAATTACCTCTAAGCTCTCTATGTTATTGGGGTCCAAATCCTCCATGTTACTAACAATTCTTTTGCCGTCAACAACAAACAGTGGTTTTTTGTCAGAACCAGAGGTAGTCCTGATCGTAACTGAACCTTCATTTTTCGTCACCTCAAGAGGCACCGATTCCAGGTTCAGGGTCACCGCTTCTATCTCCAGCTTCAGGGGCTTCTTCCCTATTTTTGATGCTTTTACAATAAGGGTACCATATCCCACGAAGGAGATGACCAGCTCTGGATCGCCATCCACATTGAGCATAAAGGTTCCGTCTTTATCGACTACGGTTCCTGTGGTGGTACTCCTGATCACCACAGAGGCACCGTGTGCGGGTTCTCCGGTATTGGCGAATATAACCTTGCCTTTCACGGTTTTTTGTTGCGGTGTCATGCCGGTGGTGAGTCCCAGAGTAAGGAGTACCGCAGGGATCAGCAGTGCAATCTTAATGATCCCCATTGGGGATTTTGTTGGCTTTTTCATCATTTTGAATCTTTTAAGTGTTAAAGAATGATTAAACTGGTTGCCCAGTCTGAACACATTCACCCCCAGGGTGTGGTTCATCAGCTGGGCCCTGTAACGAGCGGGATTAACACCGGCCGAAAGGACATGCCTGTCGGCCAGGTACTCGTGGTTCTCTTTAATCATCCTGGAAATAAGCCATGAGAAAGGGTTAAACCATGTAAGCAGCAGGGTAAGCTCCATGATCATCAGGTCGATGAAATGGAGCTGTCGGATATGTGCTTTTTCATGGAGGAGTACACTGTCAAGATCCTCCTTTTCCCGTAATGAACCGGGGACAAAGATCCTGGTAAAAAGGGTGAAGACCTGGTCATTTTTGGTATATGCCACACCCTCTTTATCGTGGGTGCGGTGCCATGTGAAGTTCCATTTTATTATAATAAACAGGTTCTTCAGGAACATAAAGGTGAGTCCGGCCAGGTAAACAAAAATCACGACCTGCAGCCAGTTGATGGTTAGCCCGGCTTCTGTACCAGCACTATTGAGCAGTATAGGCTGGGTAGCTGGTGCATCCAGGTCAATAAAGACTGTGGGTGTAAGATCCATCGCCAGCGGCAGTTTGCGGAAAGTAATAAAAGGAAAGATCCATGCGGCCGTCACTCCTGCCAGCAGGTAGAATCTTTTGATGACCAGGTTGGGGTCGTTCCGAAACATGAAATAGTAGGGCAGGAACACAATGGCCAGTCCGGCCGAAACCTTGGCGAGATAGAGAAACTGATCATTCATGATGGTCAGGGTCTTTAAGTTCGGACTCGATATCGGAAATGATCTCCTGCAGTTCACTCATATTCAGATCATTTTCCCTGGCGAAAAAAGTGGCAAGCCTGGTGAATGATCCATCAAAATAGTTGGAGACGATGCCTGAAAGATAGCCTCTCAGGTACTCCTTTTTCGGTACCTGGGGGTGATAGAGGTAGGTGGTTCCCACAGCTTTATGGGTTACAAACTCTTTTTTTTCCAGCACGCGTACAACAGTGGATACTGTGGTATATGGAGTGTTGGGTTCTGAGAGCTCATTCATCACCTCTCTGATGGTGGCCTCCCCGAGCTTCCACAGGACAAGCATGATCTCCTCTTCAGCTTTTGTAAGTCGTTTTGTCATTTTGCCCGCTTTATATAATAATTATCAGTATAAAACTTTAATACACAAGTTTTATTACTTTATTCTTATCATTATTATAATACTTGATAATCGCGTCTTTAACCGCTGATGTATTGTTAAATATCGATCTAAACTCTTCCTCAATTCGTTTTTTTGATATTTCTTCAGAACTATCCTTTATCATTTCTTCCGAAACCTTAAACATTTTTTGTGCTATTTGCTGTTGTAAATCAATAAGGGCTAATTGATTTCTCATTTCTTCACAATAGGCGATTAAGAAATTTTGTTGTGGATTGTCTATAGGTCCTTTATAAGTGCACCAATGAAAAAGCATTTTTGGCTTAATTGAAATAACAGAAAAACAATATGAGTATACATTGCATAAACTATCAATTTGAACCTCAATTGGTTTTTCGTCATTACTATATTCTCTTAACTTTTTCTCTTTATAGTAATCATAAGCATATTTATAGTATATATCCGAATATCTGCTTTTTATTAAGTTTTGTTTTAGCCTTTTTCTTGCATTATCAATATTACAATCCTGCTTATTGTTTATAACAGAATCGATATTAATATGAGTGTATTTGAGTATTGAATAGAATTCATAAATGTATGTATTATAAAAACTGCCATAAATCGTGCTATCTACATACTCTAATCTTGGTGGCTTAGAATCAAAACTAGTCTTCAGATGATCCCAATTTTGATGGAACACTAACTTACAACCTAAACTATCTTGAGTTTTCTCTATTGTATAAAAATCATTAAAATATTGATCAAAATCGGGGTATTTGGAGGGTTGAGCACTTATAAATAAAGGTAAACATAAAGTAATGATAATTAGAGTCAATGATTTCATGTTTATACCAGTTAAGTTGAATATTCTATAATATATCAGTTTTATGTAATGTATCTTAAGTATTAAGCCCAACGTATTGCGCTAAGAATAGTTGCCGATTGCGGGTTACTTTCCTGTCCAGTTACACCGAACTTAATGCGGGCTACAACCCCTGAATTTACTATCATACAGCAATTATTTATGAGCGCGTGTTATGGGCTGATTCTTCAACACTTTGTCAATTTCCTTCTCTAAATCCTTATGAAAACCTGTTCTAATCCAAACAATTTCATTTCTACTATTTAGAATTAATGTAGTAGGAAATCCATACATTATTTTTTCACGTAGTGCATATCTTTGTTTGCCATCTTTACCTGGATAAAAAGCAAGAGGGTAGTCTATTCCCTTTTTTTCAACATAATCAAGAAGAGCCTCTTTCTCGTCATCAGGATAAAAAACAACACAATCTATATTTCTATTCACCACACTTTCTTTATGAAATCTTTTCATCATAGGTATCGCTTTTTGGCACGGAGCACAATGAATTGTACTTAAAAAAAGAATTTTTATTTGTCCTTTATTCCCGGATATAGACACACGATTTCCTTCTGTTGTTTCAAACTCCCAATTGGGAATATTATCTCCAACTTTAAGCACTTCAACTTTTTTTGGTTTCTCTGTAGGATTATCAAGTAAAATCTCTTCAAATGAATCGCATTTTTCAAAATCGCTATAATTATATTCTAAAATATAAGGTTGTTCTGCGTTCTCAACAATTCTCAATAACTTTGGCAGTGATGTTTTTTTGTCAATGAACAAATTATACGGAATACCTTTATCAGAAATAGTACTAAATTGAATATAAGACACACTACTTACTATTGTATCTTTCTTTGAAAGCAAGTTAAAGCCACAAGAGTTTAACATATCAACCAGCATAGGTAGTTGTCCATAAGTATCATGTTCAAGCTGTGTTATAGAAACATTTACTTTTTCATTAATTATACTGTCTTTTTTTACTTAGCTATCAAGATTCCACACATGCTTTGCTCCATTATAATAATATAATTGGGTCATTGGGATTTTAAAACGAGGATGAATCAATTTATTCTCTACGCTATATTTATATCCGATTAACGAATCGCTCGGCAGTTTTTGAAAAAGACATCTTGTTGATATGAATATCGTATCGCCCACTATATTACCTTCGATAATAAGTTGATCAACACTGTATTTCATGGCTTCCTCTGAAGTCATATTAATCAAAGTTTCCTGTAATATGCTGTCGCTGCTTTTTGAACAACTAATAAGTCCAAAAACCAAAGCTATTAATAGGATTCTATTCATATTTGTTTCTGTTTTTATTTGCTCATAACGCAAATATATAACTTAATATTACGTAAATCAACTATAAAAGCAGTAAACCAACTACAAAAGCAGTAAAATAATTAGAAAAGGAAGCTTATCTGCATGACTATCAATACAGTAAAGGGTACTGAAAAATTATCTGTTCCATATGGACTATAGGCTTCAATGGTTGTGGAGAGTATTGCGAGCAGCAGTGTCATGGAGATGGTACTGGCCAGGTTCCACTGCATGTAGTAGTAAAAGGAGAGGAACAATACAACCAGCGCTGTAATGAAAAATGCGGTGCTCCCGGCATAGGTTTTACTGGTGCCGCCGGCGGACTTTCTTTTCTGAATGGTTCTCTTCCCAAAACTCCTGCCAACCTGTGCGGCGGCCACATCGCTAAAGGACAACACCAGCATGGGTACCACAAACAGCTCTTTTCGTTCGGTAACGAATGAAGCAACGAAACAGAGATAGATGGAGGCAAAGAAGAGGTAACTGCCTGCGCTTTTTCCAGCGATCCTGTGATGAGATGCAAGCAGTTCCAGCCGCCGGGTGGTATAGAGCACCATGCTCGATTGAAGGGCCAGGATCAGGACCCACCAGTGGGATGTAAAGAGCCACGGGAAAGGAAGGGAGATCACTCCGGCTGCAAGATGGGAGAAGCTTCTGGACAAGGAGGGGCCCTCTTTCAGATGCCTGTAGATCGCTTCGCCCAGCAGCAGGACGATCCCGTATGCAATGGCATAGAGCAGGTAATATTTAAAATTTTCATTCATCCTATCCATTTCTCAACAAGTGAGAGCAGGTAAATAATACTTCCTGCCATGACCAGGCTGTCGAACCGGTCGATGATCCCACCGTGCCCGGGGATTGCTTTTCCAAATGTTGCCATTTTTGCTTTTCGTTTTACAGACGATGCCAGCATATCTCCCGTAAAGGCTGCTGCCATGATCAAACAGGTTGTGATGATCAAATCGCTCCATTCAAAGGAGAAGCTTTTCCGGGTCAGCAGGGTTGTGGCCAGGGTAATAATTGCTCCTCCTGCCAACCCTTCCACGGTTTTGCGGGGACTGATCTTCGGGAGCAGGGTCCTCTTACCAACCACCTGTCCGGCCACCTGGCAGGAACCGTCAAAAAGAACAACCACAAAATATGTATAGAGCAGCCAGTTTTTATCCATATAGAGGAACCCAAAGAATCCTCCTGAGATCAAGAGAAAACCCAGAATAAGCCATCTCCTGTTTTGCATCTCTTTAACAGCACCCCACCACTCAACTGAGGCAATAAGGATCACGATCCAACCCAGGAATGGGAAGATCCCTTCAAACCATAACAGGCAGCACCAAAGCAGGTTCACAAGCACCAGGTATACACCGAACTTGATCCATTGGGTTTTTACCTCAGCCGGCTCCAGCCTGCGATTGATACGGATCAGCCAGAGGGCGCCGGAGATAAAATGCGCCATCAGCAACAGGTAGGGCAACAGGAATTCATGCATGTTGCTTTTTCCTCTCTTTTAATACCCAGTATAGTCCCTTTATGTCGGAACGCATTTCGGGAATGATCAGCTGGATCGCCAGACTTTCAATAAATGCCAGCAGGCTGATATTTACCATCACGTAAAAGTAGATTGGAACATACTCCACAAAAAAGAGGAGGAAAAAAAAGATGCCCTGCAGGTAGCCTGCTAACTTAATGGACCAGAGATGGAAACTCTGGATCTTTCCAAACTTGATAAGTGGTGAGAGATGGGCAACGACATAACTGGCAACAAAAACATAGAACAGCCATGCATCGGGACCAATCTCCCCGATCTTAAACAGTGTGATTCCTGAAAGGGCGGTGATGTAGACCCCGATATCTGCCAGTGAGTCGATGCGGGCACCGATGGCGGTTGCCTGATTAAACCTGCGGGCAATCCATCCGTCCCAGACATAGGTGTTCAGACTGATCACCACCAGGATGGCGTATACCATCTCCTGCTTCAGTACGATCATTAGTACGATGACCGGAAACATGAATAGCCTGTAGAGAGAGAGGATATTGGGAATGGTAAGTGGGATCCGGTGTTTCAGAAGGACAATCTCACGCATGGGGGTTGGTTTTAAAAAGCTGGCACCCCTTTTCTCTTAACAGACGGATGCCCTCCTGCAGGTCCATCTCCCTGATGTTGCCTACAGCTTCCCTGCAGAAAGGACAGCTGTGATAATTGCCCTCTGCATCGATATGAATGTAACGGTTTCCGGCTCCGTAACATCCTATTTTGCGCTGGTGGTATCCCGGGTATTGGATGATGGGGTAGGAACGGTACTTTCCTGATCCATTCATTTTCAGGAAGAAATCGACCACAGCAGATTGTTCCTGGCTGGTCAGCAAAACATCTTTTCCCGCATAGTTTCCTGCTTTTTGGGCTTCAAGGAACCTAACAAAGGGGATCTCCATGTTGCGGGCCAGTGTCATGTACCTCATCAACTGCTCCTCCCGGGCCATTCCGTGGGTAACACAGAGGGTCAGGTTGGGAACAATACCTGCAGTTTTGCAATTTTCAACTGCTTCCATGACCCATCGGTATGCTTCCGGGTGCTTCCGGAAACGGTTGTGCTTCTCTGCATCCCAGTGGTCCAGGCTGATGTTGGCACCGGTCAGACCTGCAACTTTCAGATCCCAGGCTTTTTCCCGGGTGAGTCCATAACCCGAAGTGGAGAGCCAGAAATCCATATGATCCTTTCCCAGTGTCAGTAGACATACCAGGTCCCTGAACCTGAGCATGGGCTCGCCACCTCCAATTTGAATATGGGGGATCCCCAGCTTGATGGCTTCCCGTAGGACCTTCGACAGGTCCGCAATGGATAGTTGTTCCCAGTTCACAAGGTTGTTTCCTTCATAGCAGTGTTCACACTGATAGTGACAACGACTTGAGATGGAGAGGATCAGGGTTTGCAGGGGGATATTGACGGTATCAGGTTCAGAAGCCCTTCTGATCTCCTGTCGAATCATAGCATTAAAACCTTTGGATGGGAATCCGGGCGTATAGATGCTCCAGTAGTACCGGTTTCCGGAACGTACTATCTTATGATCTCTTTTATTGCCATGGAGCCGTTTCCGCTGCCTGAGAAGCAGCGAAAGTGCTTTCATGGAGGTCAAAGGGTTTCGGAAAGCGGATACCGAAATTTTTAGCAGGGTAACCCCGGCTTTGAGTTTGATCCACCTTGCCAGCATTCCCGTAACCAGGGGATTACTTCTGCTATTTCTCATAGGCCCATATATGCTCCGCCAGCATCTCCTGCATTAGCTCATTTGAATATTTGTTAAAATTACCTGTTTTTCGAATCTCCTTCAGTGCCTTTACCCTTGGGGGACCTTTGGGGTTCTGGAGGATTTCATAATACCCCTTGCTGTGCAATATGATGGTGCGATCACCCTTCGGATCCGGCACAGGAAAAACGAGTTCGGCCTCATTCCCGATTTCAGGTTGAACATAGTAAAGGGCATCATCTTTCAAAAGATTTCCTGCTACACTGCTCCCATTCTCATCGACCGCATTAGAAAGCTGAACGATTGTTGCCGGCTCTGGAGCGGCCTGCTCCAGGCTCACTCCCACATAACCGATCTCCCAGAAATAGGATCCGGCCTCCAGCTTGATGCGGAGCGGCCCCTTTTCCATGCCTGACAGGTCAAGTTCCAGGATATCTTTCTTGAAGGCCATGGGCCCAACTGTATTGTAGTAATCGTGGAATACCCACTCTCCATCTTTAAAGAGATAGACCGATAGCGGGATGTTCTGACTGAGGCTCCAGCTCTCCATCTGTTGCAGGTCCCCATCCTGTTGTCTCTTCATCCACATCTTGTAAGAGGCTCCCAGCATCTCCCGGAAATTCTGGTAGACAAAATCGAGCCAGTAACTATTCTTGGCCGATATCATCAGGTTGGCTGTTTTTGTACCCGGGGGAATATTGTAGGTGAGCTCAATCCCATCCAAAAGGGGAGGGTCCTTGGATGGATCATTTCCCAGGTATACCAGGTTGTCTTCTTTTTCAATGAGAGGAAGCACCTCTTCTCCCATGAGACTGGTGGCCGAGACCGGGGCGAACGGTTTTGAAATGATGTGTCCCACACCATATTTATCGACCATGACCTCCTGGTCCGCTGCATGATCGTACACCATCAGTTCGAGCAGATTGGTATGCTGAACCTCCTCCAGCTGGTTGGAGATTTTTAACCTGTACTCCCCATTCTCTTCCACCAGTCCGGGCAGCACCAGGTAATCGTGCCGCTCCAGGGGAGGATAGACAGCACCACTATAGATCTCCCCTGCAAACTCATATGCCTCTCCGTTCCAGGTATAGATAAAGGGGCATGAATTCCCGGACAGGAGCATAATCAGCAGGAAGAGCAGCAGAAAAGCCACATAGGCCACAGGGATCAAGGCCACTCCGAAAAGGATGGAATAGGTGGTGGTGTGCTTGGTGTAGTGGTTGTATATATCGAGCCTTTCAATGGCGCTGTTCGGTACCATCCATACACTTTCACTAATCACCCTCTTCTGATTCACATAAAGGTGCACTTCGTTAAGCAAACGGGCATCTCCTTTTTTCTTTCGGTATCGTTTTACTTCACTGGGGCTAACAGGAGAGATGTCTTCACCTTCCTGGAAGTATGCTGTTCCCAGCTTTAGCTCCAGGGAATCTTCATGGAATGTCACTGACTGTACAAAATAGTGGACCATGAAGTTATGGACTACAAATTTTTTGTCCAGGTCGGACATCTTAACCAGCTCCTCGGCAGGAGGCTGGTAGGAGGTGGACACTTTGTAGTAGTAGCAGCCTGCAATAAAGTTGATCAGCAGGATCATTATGACTCCGGCAAGGCCACGGAGAATCAATCTTCTCCTACTTTTTAAAATATCCAATTGCCTGACTAACAAGATTTTAACCAGGAAATTACCGAATCGCATTGTTATCGTTTTAGGGAGATTCTGAAAAGTAAGATACATTTTTTTTCAAAACTCAACCCGACCATCCCTCCCGGTCCAGATTGCGGTAATTAACCGCTTCAGCCAGATGGGAGGGGTGAATTCTTTCTGATCCTTCCAGGTCGGCAATGGTGCGCGCCACTTTCAGGATCCTGTCATAGGCCCTGGCAGAAAAACCGAGCCTCTCCATGGCCAGCCTGATCATGGAAGCACCTGCTCTGTCCACTGCACAATAGCGGTTCCTCAGGGCGGTTCCCATACTGGCATTGCACGACACGTGACCGGCTCCCTTAAACCTTTCATATTGAATCTCCCTGGCCCGGATGACCTGCTCCCGCATGGCTGCGCTTCCCTCGGCATGCTCCTTTTGAGATAACTGCCTGAATGGGACCGGAACCACTTCCAGATGCAAATCGATCCGGTCCAGCAACGGACCCGATATCCTGGAGAGGTACTGTTTGATCCTGCCCGGACCGCAGTTGCACTCCTTTTCAGGGTGGTTATAATATCCGCACGGGCAGGGATTCATGGCTGCCACCAGCATAAAATCCGAAGGGTAGACCACCCTGTATGCGGCCCTGCTGATATGGATCTCCCGATCCTCCAGCGGCTGACGCATCACCTCCAGAACACCTCGCTTAAATTCGGGAAGTTCATCCAGGAACAGCACTCCGTTATGGGCCAGTGATATCTCTCCGGGCTGTGGTGAACTCCCGCCCCCGATCATGGCAATATTTGAACTGGAGTGGTGAGGCATTCTAAAGGGCCTTGTGCTAATCAGACCACTTTCACTGCTCACCATGCCCGACACTGAATAGATACGGGTGGTTTGGATGGACTCTTCCAGTGACATGGGTGGCATAATGGTGGGGAGCCGGCGTGCCATCATGCTCTTCCCCGATCCGGGCGCCCCCACAAGGATGATGTTGTGCGATCCTGCCGCAGCCATCAGCATGGAA
>Ga0255366_10099_pt1 | contig 15155 bp, 14 predicted proteins | sample ANMaggSeSYBR01C4_FD_182086 | JGI IMG/M metagenome (GOLD analysis project Ga0255366, IMG submission 182086) | Sediment cell enrichment communities from methane seep in Santa Monica Basin, California, United Staets - ANME aggregate JGI... | ecosystem: Environmental > Aquatic > Marine > Cold seeps >... | reverse complement strand
ATTAGATGTTACTGAAAAAGAAGCAAAAGCAACAGATTTAACATGGACAATTACAGAAAACAAAATCAAGGACGACAAATCCAAAGGTGTTTATTTTATCAGGACCAACTATCAAAAAACACAAGAAGGGGAACTTTGGGATATATACAATACAATAAGAGAAGTTGAAGCAACTTTCAGAAGTTTGAAATCAGAGCTAAACCTAAGACCAGTGCACCATCAAAATGATGAAAGGGTTGAAGCACACCTGTACCTTACAATGCTTGCTTATCAATTAGTGAATACTATTAGATATATGCTCAAGCAAAAAGACATAAACTACGATTGGAAAAACATAGTGCGAATTATGTCAACTCAAAAAATACAAACAATAAAACTCCCTACAGATAAAAAAGTAATGCATGTAAGAAAACCATCAAGCCCGATAAATGAAGTTAGGCAAATATATGAGGCAACAAACTGCGAACACACTCAAACAGCAGTGAAAAAATATGTAGTGTACCACTAATTTTGTAATCGCTTGCTAGGTAGTAAACTAAATTTGTTTATAGCCAAGTTGGGTTAATAAATATTCCGAATGGCAAAATCGTAATATTGACTTTTGTAAATTCTTTTGAAATCTATTTCATTATCCGGCACTTTCTAAAATGGGGAAATCAAAAAAAGTCAACCAATTTTAAATTCCCCTCCCTTTCTTAACTTTGCCAAATCGGTATTTAGCATCAATACTAAACATTGAACACCAATTTATGTTAATGAAATATGGAAAATAGTTCAACAAAAAAAATCAAACGAATAATGATAATAACACTTTCAATTATTGCAATTTTAAGCATTGCTGTTTATTCATTCATGCAACAACCCAAATTTGGAAAATTACCAGGCGGAGAACGATTGGAAACAATTAAAAAGTCACCCAATTACAGAGGAGGGAAATTCAAGAACTTACGCCACACTCCTGACCTAACGGAAGGCGAAACTATTTTATCAGTACTTTGGGATTTTCTTATTACGAAGAAACCAAGACTAAAACCAATTGATAATATTCCTTCAACGAAAACAGATTTACTAAAACTGGATCCCAGCAAGGACATTCTTGTTTGGTTCGGGCATTCATCATATTTTATCCAAATTGACGGTAAGAAAATTTTAGTTGACCCGGTTCTTAGTGGTTCGGTTTCCCCTATTTCATATATTTCAAAAGCGTTTAAAGGAACAGACCCATATACAACTGATGATATTCCTGAAATTGATTACCTTTTTATTACCCACGATCATTGGGATCATATTGATTACGAAACGTTATTAAAGCTAAAATCAAAAATCAGAAAAGTGATATGCGCACTTGGCACTGGTGAACATTTTGAATATTGGGGCTTCGACAAAAACATTATCATTGAAAAAGATTGGAATGAGAAGATTATTCTAGATAGCGGATTTATCGCTCACACAACTCCAGCACGCCATTTTTCCGGCAGAGGTTTTATTCGTAACAAAACACTCTGGACATCATTCATTTTAATAACACCTACAATGAATTTATTTATTGGTGGTGATGGTGGCTGGGACACACATTTTTCAGAAATTGGACAAACTTTTGGAGAATTTGATTTAGTTATATTGGAAAATGGGCAGTACGATAAAAAGTGGAAATACATTCATATGATGCCCGAAGAAGTATTGCAGGCAGCTTTCGACTTAAAAGCAAAAAGCCTGTTTCCAGTTCATTCTTCAAAGTTTGCAATTGCAAACCATCCGTGGGATGAACCGTTATCAGAAATATCCAGGCTAAATAAGAATGCGAATCTGAAATTAATTACACCTATGATTGGCGAACAGGTTAACCTGAAAGATACAACCCAGCAATTTTCACAATGGTGGAAAGGTATAAAATAGAGGAGTCAAAAATACTGGATTTTAAAGTTGAAAGAACTATGTAATTTTACCTGTCAGTTTTCACAGGCAAATCGTTAACTACAAAATGAGAAAACGAAAAGTATATTTTTCCTTACCAGTACTGCTGGTAATTCTGATCATACAAAATAGTTGTTCACCTTCCTGGACAACTACAATTCAATGGGGAAGTTTAATGAGTTCCACATTTGAAGAAACCATCGAAGTGGAAATTGTTAGGGGGCTCATTATTATTCCGGTAAGAATACACGGCAAATACTATCGGTTTTTATTCGACACCGGAGCACCAAGTAGTATTTCTGAGAACTTACAAGAAGAGTTTGGCTTCAAGTCAATAAGCAAAGGAGTTATTATAGATTCAGAAAACAGCAGAAAAAAAGTAAAGTATATACAAATGGATACCATTCGCCTCAATAATATTCCATTTATAAATCAAACCGCCTTTGTGGGTGATTTCGAATCGAATCCGGTAATTAAATGCCTGGGAATACATGGTATTATTGGCTCCAATTTAATTCGGTTTTGCAATTGGAAGATAGATTACAAAAAACAAACGGTGACCATTAGCAATAAACCACTCACAAATGAGAATACCGAATATGCCAGCATCTCTTTCAATACCGATAACCAATTTAATATTTTGGTAAACATGAAAGCAGGTGCTTCAGAAATCAAAAACCTAAAAATTGATTATGGCTCAAACGGCTCCCTATCATTGCCTGATAATGTTTTTTCCACACTAAAAGAAAATCATATTTTCCGGGATACATATTCACAAATTGGCGTATCGCAAAGTGGGCTTGTGGGAAAAATAAAAAAAATCACAAATGAAATTGCCTATGCAGACTCTCTATATTTGAACGATTGGGAAATAAAAAATATATTGGTAAAGTCAGGTGGTTCCGGATTAATTGGCACGATGCTTTTATCCCAACGAGTTATTATTATTGATTGGAACAAACAAGAGCTGTTTTTTGAAGATAGTATTTCTATTCAAAACAACAGTAAAATATATGGGTACTTTCTCGGCGTTTTAAATGATGGCACAATATATATCCAATCTGTTATCGAAAATTCCAATGCCTATAAAAATAGCATTCGGGCAAATATGCAGGTATTAAAAATTGACACCCTGGATTTTACCCAAAATCACGACTTTTGCAATTATGTTAATTACAAGAGTGAAAAAGAAACGACTATAATTGTAGTAAATGATTTGAATGGGGAAAGAAAAGAGATTCATCTCATAAAAGAGAAGTTAATACCAGGCAACTAAACAGTTTTAAGAAATATTAATTGAATATTCGTTTTAATACCAGATTATATTCCACATTAATGATATCGCACAGAATCCACAGGAAAGAATCTAGAATTCTCAGTGGAAATCAGTGAAATCTGTGTGAAGATTTATTACTTGTAGCATTGCGGATTATCAGTAATATTAATTCAAATTATTCAGTTACTTTGCAAACGATGAAATACTATTTTCTTCTACAATTCAAACGACTAACCCGATTTATTAAAGAATCCGGATTAAACCCCTATTTAGGGCTTTTGCTTGGTACTTTATTGTTTGTAGCATTGTCATACATACTTTTTTTAAAGATAGGATATGCCGGTTATATTTACCCAATTATCGCGTTGGGTATTATCAATATGCTTGGAAATATCCAGCGAAATGATTTTCTGAAAAATTGTTTTTCGTTAAATGATTACAAAAAAGTCAGGCTAACAGAAAACCTTATAGCAGCAACTCCTTTCTTCCTTTTTTTGATTTTCAAACATGAATATATTATTGCCTTATCTTTTTATGTTGGTGCAGCAAGCCTTTCATTTTTCAACAAAATCAATCGATTCAATTTTGCATTACCAACCCCATTTTACAAGCATCCATTTGAATTTATTGTAGGATTTCGAAAAACGTATTTATTGCTTTTGCTAAGTTATATTCTCACCTATATTGCTATTTCAGTTGATAATTTTAACCTGGGTGTTTTTGCATTGATTATAACATTCCTCACCTGTATAAACTTTTACACCAAACCAGAACCATTGTTTTATGTCTGGATATATTCAAAAAAACCAGGAGAGTTTTTAAGGTCTAAGATTAAAACAGCAACCATTCATAGCATTCTATTGAGTTTTCCAATAATGCTATTTCTTATTTTGTTTAATATCGACAAAACCCATTTTGTTCTGATTTTCGGGATTTTAGGTGTATTGTATGTAATAACAAGTCTTCTAGGCAAATATGCATATTATCCATCAGATGTTAATTTAACGCAAGGATTCGTCATTGCTTTCTGCATTCTGTTTCCTCCTCTATTATTGATTGTTATACCCTATTTTTATTCCCGCTCAAAACAAAATTTAGATTCTACCTTAATATGATAACTACTAAATCAATCCATAAATCTTATGGAAATAATAAAGTTCTCAAAAACATAAATCTTTCCTTTAATAAAGGGGAAATAACTGGAATTGTTGGAGAAAACGGGGCTGGAAAAACAACCTTATTTAAATGTATCGCGGGTCTCGAAAATTATAAAGGAGAGATTAAGTATACGAATGGAATACTAAAAAACACAACTGGGTTTTTATATACAAACCCGTATTTTCTTTCTAAAATTACGGGCCTTGAATATCTTCAGCTTTTGTGCAATGCCAGAAATATGAAGGTAAAAAACATTGAAGACAAGAATATATTTGATCTCCCACTAAACCAATATGCCGATACCTATTCAACAGGCATGAAAAAGAAATTGGCACTAACAGCAGTCCTTCTTCAAGATAACGAAGTGTTCATTTTGGATGAGCCTTTTAATGGTGTGGATATTCAAAGCAATATTGTGATTAAGGAAGTTTTAGAGAAACTTAAAGAGCTTGACAAAATAATTATTCTATCATCTCATATTTTTTCAGTTTTGACTGAAACCTGCGATTTGTTGCATCATTTAAAGGATGGCGAAATTATTAAAAGTGTTAAGAAGGGCAAATTTGAAATTATAGAAAATGAAATGAAACAAGCAGGAATTGGGATTCGGATCGATAAATTAGATTTGAAATAATTGCAACCCACTACAATATATTTCCTTACTTGATTTCCATCAGTATAGCTGTACCTTTGCAAAATGTCAGGCACCAATAAAAATCAAAAAAATATTCTGGACAAATTGAGTATAGAGAAACTCAATGCCATGCAAGAAGCGGCACATTTTGCCATTCATTCCAATTCCGATATCGTTTTACTTTCACCCACGGGAACCGGTAAAACCTTAGCATTCCTGTTGCCAATAATCGCAGAATTGGATGCCGATTGCTCAGAAGTTCAAGTACTGATACTTGTTCCTTCCAGGGAATTAGCCATTCAAATTGAACAAGTTACACGAGAAATGGGAACCGGTTATAAAATCAATGCTGTATATGGTGGACGATCAGGCTCACAGGACAAAATTGATTTAAAGCATCGGCCTGCTATTCTTATTGGTACACCTGGCAGGGTTGCTGATCATTTGAGAAGGGAAAGATTTTCAACTGAGTTTATTAAAACGCTTGTGCTCGACGAATTTGACAAATCACTGGAAATTGGATTTGAAGCTGAAATGAGTGAAATAGCTTCTTCTTTACCAAATGTGCAAAAACGAATATTGACTTCAGCTACACAAGAGGTGGAAATCCCGGAATTTGTTGGGTTGAAAAATCCAACATACGTCGATTATCTGCATGAGGGGATTCCACAGCTAAAAGTTAAAACCATCATTTCACCTTCGAAAGACAAACTGGAAACACTGGTATATGCACTTCGGTATTTGGGAAACCAACCGGGAATTGTCTTTTGTAATTTCAAAGATTCCATCCAACGGGTGAGTGACTATCTTACAGAAAATAAAATTAGTCATGGCTGCTTTCATGGCGGGATGGAACAAATAGACAGGGAGAGATCACTCATTAAATTTCGCAATGGAACCTATCAATTGATAGTAGCCACAGACCTTGCAGCAAGGGGGATTGATGTTCCGGAGATTAAATTCATAATCCATTATCACCTTCCACAAAAAAGTCATGAATTCACCCACAGAAACGGAAGAACTGCCAGAATGCACAATGATGGAACAGCTTATGTTTTGCAATGGGAGAACGAAAAAATACCAGATTTTATCAAGAACCCACAGGTCGAAGAAATCAAAGAAGCCGGTTCTCCCACTGATTCAAAATGGAGAACTATCTATATTTCGGGCGGAAGAAGGGATAAGATTTCAAAGGGCGATATTGCCGGCTTATTCCTTAAGCAAGGAAAACTTAACAAAGACCAATTAGGAACCATCGAACTGAAGCAAGATTGTGCTTATGTTGCAGTTGAGAAATCAAAAGTGAACCATGTTATTCAAATGATCAATAACAGCAAGCTAAAAAAGAAAAAAATACGGGTAAGTTTGATTTAACTTTATTGATTATTCATAAGTGTACAAGATCATATTCTAATTTAAAGATGCCACACAGAACCCACAGAAAAACACAAAATAAAAATCTGAAATTCTCTACGAAAATCTGTGAAATCTGTGTGAAAATTTATTAGTGGTGGTATTGGGGATTAATAAATTATTTTTTTTTAGGAATATCTTTTTTCTCCCTTGGCCCTCTTTTATAAATAATCAGGCCATTCAAAAAGTATCGTAGAATCTGATCCTGGAGTGGCATATAGCTTGGATGATCTTCTTTTCTAAAGAATGCACCCAGTTCACTTTTGGTAATTTTAAAATCCACCAACTTTAGAATCTCAACAATATCATCATCCCGCAACTTTAGTGCTACCCTTAATTTCTTAATAATGTCATTATTTGTCAGTGCCATGGTTTTCTTTTGTTTCGCAAATTACGCTAAATCAGTGAGAATATAATTTGATTTCATTAATAAACCTTTTAGGTTTTCGAATATTCCTACTTTTACAATATAATTGCTGTTCGGGGAAATATCCTTGATTCTTTTAATCGGAAGCAGGGTATCTCCCGGCAAGTTTAAAGAAACAGTATTCAAATGATTTTAAAAGTACTTTTAGGTCTGGCCGCCATCTTTGCAATTTACTGGACAATCAAAACAAAAAAGACATTTCCCGCAATTATTACCATTGGAATGATTGTAGGAATCGTATTGGTTTTCTTCCCATACAACACAATACAAGCACCCGGATTTTATATTTACATGGGATTTGTAGCGCTGGCGTTTATTTATGGACTGGTGGCAAAAGATAAGAATTTCATCTCAAGAATTACGATCTGTTTGATGTCTGCATCCATATTCACATATTGGTTGTGGGTATTAAATCACTGGCATGGTAATGCAGTTTTGTTACCCATATTTACACTTCTCATTGCAGCGGCTGGTATAATTAGTAAAGCAAAATGGAGAAATGAACTGGGCTTTATTGTTATCCTGATTGCTGATGCCATTGCTATACTTATTGAGAACTGGATGAAAGCAGGCTGACAAAAAGTTAAAACAAAAGGGATTGAGATATTTTTTTGTCTATTTTTGAAAACAACTTGCTCTTGACAAAACCATAATACGAAATTTTAATGACAAAACTATTCATCCCTCCCGTTTTTGTTTTTGTAAGTCTAATTCTGATTGTAGTCTTTTATTTATTAATCCCTCAGTTTAACTGTATCCCTTTTCCGTTTAATCTTGGTGGAATAATCATTTCTTTTTTGGGATTTAGCATCATGGGGAGATCAAGAGATTTATTTAATAAACATAAAACCACTTTAGCCAATAAAAAATCAACGCATCTGATTACTGAAGGGGTATATTCAAAAACAAGAAATCCAATGTACTTTGGGATGTTTATATTATTGTTCGGGATTGGGATTTGTTTTATGAATTTATTTTCAATTTTAACACCCCTCGGATTTCTTCTGCTGATAAATTTCTTTGTTATCCCAACTGAAGAGAAAAGATTGTTTGAGATATTTGAACAGGAATATCATGATTATAAAAATAAAGTGCGACGATGGTTATAAATGAATGCACCAATTCCCCGTTTTTAATTAAATCCCCTCAGTCGCATGTCTTCCAACCATGGCATGTGTGATAGCGAGACTTGTGACGATAATTGACTAAATATTATTTTGTCCGCAGGACTACTCCTTTGGAAATATGCTAATGATAAATTCATAAAAAATAAATAAATGATTATTTTTCTAAAGTCCCGTTAGGGACAAAATATTTATAGAAATTTAACCAAAATAAACACAAGTCCCGTAGGGACGGTATATTATTGAATATCTTTTAGTATGAATCGTTCATCATAATCAATATTAAATCTGTTTAACAACTCGATATATTCTTCTTTAAATGTTTTCTTTTTATGGTGTTGTTCCTGATTTAAAATGTATTTTACAACCCTATCAATATGAGAATGGGAATACGAAAAAGCCCCATAACTTTCCTGCCAATTAAATTTACCATTAATAAACCCTTTTTCATTTATCCAACCCGAAGATGACCCTTTTATATCCTGCAACAAATCTGGTATTAATTGATATGGTTTATAGCCTATGAAAACATGAACATGATTGGTCATTCCATTTATTGCTATTAGTTTATGTTTATTGTTTTGTACTATTCCTGTGATGTATTTGTAAAGTTCGTCTTTCCATGTAGGCTGAATCAATGAAACCCTATTTTGAACTGCAAATACAAATTGAATATACATTTGTGTATATGTATTGGCCATGACTTTTAAATATTTCGTCCCTATCTACGGGACTTTGTTAATTTGGTATTTCTCTTTCTATAAATATTAAGTCCCTAACGGGACTCTATATAATATCCATTTATGGACAAGAATCACTTTGGGAATCTCAAAAGCCATTGTAATTCTTGGTGATTACCTTGTATAGATGTGGTTCTTTGTGCAATAACTTTTTCCGTAAAGTCACAAAAGCTATAATAAGATCAATAATACTCTCAGCACATCTCCAAAGGAGTCCTGCGGACAAAATAATATTTAGCCACTACATGATTAAAGTTATTAGTACAGTATATTTATCTTAAATTTGCTACCATTAACACAACTAATAATGAAAAACTTCTTTAGGCCTGTATTTTTAATCGCACTGACTTTTCTTATTTTTAACAACAATGTATTTCCCGGAAATGAAAATAGTACTGTATTTAAAATCGACAGTATTCCTGGTGATATTGAGCTAAACAAATTTTGGAAATTTCATTCGGGTGATGATACCCTCTGGGCAACAACGGAATATGATGACCATGATTGGGATACCATCTTACAAACCACACTAGATTTATCGGAGATTCCAGAAGATAAATTCACTGGATTGGCCTGGTTTAGATTGCATTTTCAAATTGATAGTTCCCTCCGAAATAAAACCTTTACTTTAACCATTGATCAACAGGGGGCATCTGAAATTTATTTGAATGGTGAACTGATTGCAAGCCATGGGACAATTGGGACGAACGATACAGTAGAAGAAACATATAATCCGAAAATTATTCCATTTCTGATCGAATTTAATGACTCGGTTGATTACGTTCTATCCATAAGGTATTCCAACCTGAAGGCCCATAAAAACTACCGGAAATACCACCAGGAAAATGCCGGTTTTACTATCGAATTAAACAATCATAAATCTGCAGTTAAACAAGTTACAGTATTTGGATATATCAGAAATGTGTTTATCATAGTTTTTACCGTATTTGTCTTTATTGCATTTCTCCATCTTTTACTTTTTTTATTTTACAGGCGACAGAGATCCAATTTTTTCTTCTTTTTGTTTATGCTCTCCATTTCTACTATGTGGATCATAGTACTTTTTACGTTTTCCAGCTCCCTTGAACCTGATTTTTTAATGAAAATATTATATTATCTCAGGTTATTTATTATATTATCATTTCCTTTTCTTTCCATTTTTGTATATTCAATATTTTATCCGAAATTACCCAAAATTACATGGTTAATCATTGGTATTACTCCCATCTTGCTAACACTAATACTATTAAATGTATCAAGTGCAAATCAAATTGTAAAATTTTATAACTTTTTAGTTCTTATTGATATAATAAGAAATATTATTTGGGCTATTATTAAAAAGAAAAAGGGGGCATGGATTATTGGGACAGGTTTTTTATTATTTATTATCTTCTTTGTTATTATGATGATTATTGGTTTTACTAATAATACAGAATTAGTTACTACAAATAGTAGTTTGATGCAAGTTGTAGTTTATAGTTTTTTTCTACCTGGAATAATCAGTATCCCGTTATCCATGTCGATTTACCTTGCCCGTGATTTTGCCAGTACTAATAAAAATCTTACAAAACAATTAGAGAATGTGAAAATTCTTTCCGCAAAAACCATTGAACAAGAACGGGAGAAACAACGCATACTGGAAAACCAGAAGGAAAAGCTGGAAGTGATGGTTGATGAACGGACAAAAGAACTGGCTTTGGAAAAAGAGAAAACAGAAGAGTTGTTGTTAAATACCCTTCCGTTAAAGGTTGTGAATGAGTTAAAAGAAAATGGAAAATCCGAGCCTGAAAGTTTTGAGAATGTAACAGTGTACTTTTCCGATATTGTTGGTTTTACCAATATTTCATCAACGCTTGAACCCAAAGCACTGATTAGTGAATTAAGTGAAATGTTTACAGTATTTGACGACATCATGACAAAGTATAGCTGCGAACGGATTAAAACAATCGGTGACGCTTATCTTGCCGTTAGCGGAATGCCTTTAAAGAATAAAAACCATGCAGAAAATATGATCAAGGCAGCTTCGGAAATAAAAGACTATCTCGAAGAACGGAACAAAACTACGGAAGTTAAATGGCGCATCCGGATTGGCATTCATACAGGTAAAGTGGTGGGCGGAATTGTTGGCGTTCGCAAATATATTTATGATGTTTTTGGTGATACCATTAATACCGCATCCCGAATGGAAAGCAATTCAGAACCCATGCGTATAAATGTATCGGAAACAACATATACCATCCTTAAAAAGAAATTCAAATTTATCGAAAGGGATACAATTGAAGTAAAGGGTAAAGGGAGTATGAAGATGTTTTTCCTGGATACGTGATGGTGCGATAGAGTATAGTGAATGCGGTGATGTGTATACCCCAATCCAATAACTATGTAAACCTCTGCCTGGCTCTTAAAGGAACAGATAATGTGAACGAAACACTCCCATAATCCTGGAAATTTAACATTTAAACCATACTTTTACTGAAGAGATAACAAGTTGGCAGCAATAAAAAAAATCACCCTGCAAATGTGATTTTTACATACGCTATGTTACTAATTGAATAAAGTGTATACACAGATTGAGTTTTATACCAAAAAGTAACATTATGAAAGATAATGACTGAAAATGAACTAAAGGAACAATTCATCTCGATATTCGAGAAGAATATAGGGATCATTCTAAAAATATCAAGAGCGTATTCAAAAACTACTCACGACAGAGAGGATTTGATTAATGATATTGCTCTTGAATTATGGAAATCATATCCTAATTTTAAAGGGGATTCAAAAATATCTACATGGATTTATCGCATATCATTAAATGTATCAATGAATAACAAGCGGAGGAAAAAATCAAATTTGTTATACTTTTCTGAAACAAAACAATTTGATGTTTCAGCTTGGCTTTCTGAAAAAGATAAAAATTCCCAGACAGATTTATTGTATCAGTGTATTGATGAATTAGAAGAGTTTAATAAAGCGATAATCATACTCTATCTTGACGGCAATTCCCATGAAGAGATATCCACAATCACAGGGATTTCAAAAACTAATGTGGGTACTCGTATTAGCCGTATTAAAGTACAAATTAAGAAAATTGCAACAAAAAATTAGCATTATGGAAATAACAGACTTACAAAACATGTGGGTTCAACACGATAAAAAACTATCTGAAAACACCCAAATAAACAAAGATATTTTAAAGAACATCTTAATTTTAAAAACGGAAAGAAAATTCAATTGGATTCGGGTTAAAGCAATTTTCAACTTAATATTGCCAATTGTTTTACTTACTACTATTTTAATACCTCAACTTAGTTTTCGCTCCGACATAGACTTTTTAACAGGAGGGCTTTTGTTTGGAATAGTATTTATTGTAGGCTACTTCTGGTCGGTTCAATACTTTTTTAAAGTTTCACGTATAGACTTTAAAAATACAATTACCAGCACGAAAAAGGATATCATTGAGCTTGAAAAATACAAATTTAAAATTACGAAACTCAGCTACATATTAATTCCATTTGCATTGATTGGGATGTTTATGATGGCTGAGATTCCACTATTTTCAAAAAATACACTTTTGCCCATTTTTCTAATCATCCTCGTAATGGTTGTATCGATTTATATTACATTTAAATTTTCCATAATTGAGTTTTTTAAGGGAATAAAGCGTGAGATTATTGAAATTGAAAAGCTTGAAGAATAAAATATCTACACCCACTCGTCCATGTCTTCAAACAAGGCCTCGTGCTTATGCGAATAAATATATCAGAAACAACATATACCATCCTCAAAGAGAAATTTAAATTTATAGAAAGGGATACCATTCATGTTAAAGGCAAAGGAAGTATGAAAATGTTTTTTCTGGATGGGTGATGGTGTGATGAGTAACAGATAATGGGAACAACAAACTCCCAATATCCCGTAAATTTAACTTATAATTGATACTTTTACTGAGGTTTTAACAAGTTGTGGTGCATTAAAAAACACCGTAGCAAAATCAAAAACCAGCAGATTGAATTAACTAAAAGGAATTATAATGGAGAATATTGAAAATTTTATAATAATCGGAATATCAACCGAGACGACAAACGAAAACGGAAAATCAGCCGAAGATTTGGGTAAACTTTGGGAGCAATTCTATGCCGAAAACATCTCTAATCAAATTCCGAATAAAATAAGTGATGAGATTTATTCGATTTACACTGATTATGAAACAGATTATAGAGGAAAATATACTTCGATAATCGGACTGAAAGTAAATTCGCTTGACAAAATCCCAAACGGACTAATCGGACGGAAATTTAAAGGCGGAAAATACCGGAAATTTGTTGCGAAAGGACAAATGCCAAATGCTATAATGAAAACGTGGCAGGAAATCTGGAAAAATGATGAAGAATTGAACAGAAAATATACATATGATTTTGAAGTTTATGGACAAAAATCTTGTCATACAAACGGAAAAAATGCAGAAGTAGAAGTATTCATTGCGACTGAATAAAAACGCACCACAATCGAGTAGGCTGCCCCGCCAGTAGACTCCCTATGGTCAAGTCTTCATTCCAGGCATTGTGCATAAGCGGGACTTGGACCTCAATAAAAACTTGTGCATTAGTTTTCGAGAATGCAAAAGTACACAGACCCAAAAAAATGCCGGGCGTGGGTTTACCAGTGGGAAGATAAGATTGTTTTTTCTTGATTTTTGGTTCCTTTGTATCAAGGAATCCGGTCTAAAAACCATTTCACGCAAAGGAAACTTCGGGAGGAAAGTTTTCGCAAAGACCGCAAAATAAAAACATACACAATCTGCATTTTGCGTACTTATCGATTCGTCCGCGTGCTTTGCGTGAACCATTTTAATCTCTTTTAATACTGGACTCATCAAGAAAAAAGAAAAACTAAAATTGCTATAAAACTCAATTTACAAACCTTTCATAACTTCACTCTTATTCAAAGAACTTTTTATTATTTTTGCCATTCAAGGCACACACAACAAACATGAAATTAACAAATTCCAAAAAAAGCTGGGGCATCATCCTGTTGTTGCTTGCCATAACATCAGGACTGGCTTTTTATCCCTTGCCTCAACAAGTCCCCATTCAATATGTGGACAGGGAAAGCGGGTTGGTAAAAACTGAAAAAGTTGCCGGCGAAAGGTGGCTGGTATGGCTGTACAACAATCCTGTTGGAGAAGCAACATTGTGGGCGCTGGCCAAAAGAAAAATGGTATCGTCTGTTTATGGAAACTTGATGGATCGTCCTGCTTCAGCAGAAAAAATACTACCATTTGTTGAAGAATTTGATATTGACCTGGGCATTGCCCAAAAACAGGAATTCAATTCTTTCAACGATTTCTTTACCCGGAAACTTAAGAAAGATGCCAGGCCGGTGGATACCAATTCAAATATTATAGTGTCACCTGCCGATGGGAAAATACTTGCTTATACAAATATCCTCAACACCGACTTTATTGTCAAAGGTTACCGCTTTGATGTCTTTTCTTTTTTAGATGATTCGGTCATTGCACAAAAATACCTTGATGGCAGCCTGGTTATTTTCCGGCTTGCCCCCAACGATTACCACCGCTTTCATTTTCCTGTAAACGGAAGTGTATCACCCATTACCCGGATTGACGGTGATTATTACTCTGTCAACCCACTCGCATTGCGCAAAATGGCTGAAATTTTCTGCCTAAACAAAAGAGAGTTTATCATCCTTTCAAACCCTCTGTTTGGCAATGTAGTCATGGCCGAAGTAGGCGCTACCATGGTAGGAAGTATCGAGCAGACCTACAAAGGCGATTTTGCAATTAAAGGGGAAGAGAAAGGGTATTTCGAATTCGGCGGCTCAACGGTGGTGCTGCTGTTTGAAAAAAATAAAATTCGCATTGATGACGATTTATTAATCAATTCAACTAATGGGCTTGAAACTACCATTAAAGTTGGAGAGAGAATTGGAAAATCAAGTTTTACACCGAAAGCTTCAGGGTAGAGTTTTTATCTGGTTAATTTGGAATGAGATGTTCCGGTTATAACCTACATTAAATTACACATAGTGAAACCCCTATTTCGGTATTGGCCAAATGGCACACTCTAGTCCATGTCTTGAAACCAAGAAAACAGTAAAGGAACAAAGATTAAAAATGAAAGTTTATCTGCAGGTGACCAATGTTTCCCAGCCCAAACTCGAACCAATTATCATTTGAATTATCCGAATAAGAACCCTCTTCAATTGAATTATAAAATACTCCATAGATATTGGGTTCGGTTGAAAGTGAAAAGTGATTTCCGATATAAAACTCTATTGCCAAAAAAGGGGCAAGCCCTACATAATAGATTTTCCTGCTATTGCTATTATAACCCGTATAATTTGATATGAGATCGATACCTGCAGAAAAAAACCAGCTATTGCTTTTCTTTAATATCTGTGCAGCACCTATCTTAAGGCCAATATCAAAATAGCCATCATCAGAAGTTAC
>Ga0255366_10097_pt1 | contig 15211 bp, 13 predicted proteins | sample ANMaggSeSYBR01C4_FD_182086 | JGI IMG/M metagenome (GOLD analysis project Ga0255366, IMG submission 182086) | Sediment cell enrichment communities from methane seep in Santa Monica Basin, California, United Staets - ANME aggregate JGI... | ecosystem: Environmental > Aquatic > Marine > Cold seeps >... | reverse complement strand
TTCCTGCAGCATTACTATCTGTTATCAGAATATTAATATAACTGCCCCTGATAGCTCCCAGTATAGCTTCTGCTTTGAGCTCCCCTCCGGCTATGCCTATTGAATAGGGAACCCTTAAAAGCTCCTTTACCGGCATGGCGATTATTCTTTCGGATAATTTGCTGTCGCAGGTCCTGCCGTTTATATTAAAGAAGTGTGAATATACATCACCGACTGCTCCACTGGCTTTAAGGGATTCCAGGTCCAATCCACTTATGTGTCCGGTTTTGACAAGAGTCGATATCACCCGGGGATACATCGCCCCTATACCCACCATTGCTATGGTAAGCTTTGAAAAATATTCAAAAGTCTTCTTTATTGATGTCTCCTTGAGCAGCATATCATGCATCTTTTTTGAATCTACTATAGATGGAGCATATAGAAGATGCGGATTTACTCCGAATTTTGATGCGAATCTCCTGGTTATATCATGACAATTCAGGTCTATTGAGAGCTCATGGCTCCCACCCGTTATCTGTACGACCTCTACTTTCCGGTTCATCTTGGAAGGCAGATGGTTGATGACCTCATTTATTGTCGTTCCCCAGGATACTCCGATTATGTCATTTTCCTTAATTATATCCAGCAGATATCTTGCTGCCGCCTGGCCTATTTTTGATTTTAATTCAGTATCTGAAAGGCCAAAATTCTCAACTACGATCACTCTTTTAAGATTGAATCTCCTTTCCAGCTTTTCTTCCAGCTCAGAGATATTCTTTGTGGGATCTATTATGTTTATCTGGACCATTCCAGAATTTAATGCTTTTTTAAGTATGCGGTTGACCTGGTATTTGGATATTTTTAACCTTCTTGCAATACTCTCCTGCTTGAGGTTTTCCTTATAATATAGGCTGGCCACCTTTACCATTAATTTTGTATCATAAGACATTATATGACATCTCCCGTAATAGATTATTATTATATATCTATTGTTCCAGGGCTTCTATTTTTTTTACCTTTTTGACTGTACCCCCTGTGCTATCTGTATCCAGCCATATTTTTAGTAATTCCTGAGCGGTACTCTTTCCTATAATGAGAGAACCCATGGTTAATATCTGACAGTCATTAGAAAGAATGGACCTTTGCGCAGAGTATACGTCATGGCAGCATGCCGCTCTTATGCCCTTAAACTTATTGGCAGCAATAGCCATGCCTATCCCGGTCCCGCAGACCAGTATCCCCCTGTCAAAATTCCCTTTCTGTACCTCTGCTGTCACAGCGGCCGCAATGTCGGGATAATCTACAGGCTCTGCCGTTTTTACACCAAAGTCCTTATACTCTATGTTTTTTTCCTCCAGGACCTCTATAAGGTTTCTCTTTATATCGATAGCGATCTCATCACATCCTATAGCGACTTTCATTCTTCCAACTCCCTGGCTCTGATTATATTTTTGCATAATATTATAGTTCTAATCATTATATGCAATTATTTGCAAACTTGCAATATAATATTAGCACCTATGCCCCTATTTGGATCTTTTGACAGATTCAATACAGCCTGTACCGGGATCAGGCGGGTATTTTAAAGGTTTAAATCAGGATCTATCTCTCTGGGAGCCTGTCTGAGAACTGGGACCTGAGCTTGCAGGCTGATATTTTTGAACAGATCAAGGCCTGAGAAAGAAGCGATATGGTAACCGCGATGACGAAAAACGAAAATATGTGTAAAAATAGGGACTGCCCGAAGGGTTGGACAGGCTCCTATCTGCGGCTGAATTTAAGGGCCATTTCTATCATATTGATAAAATATTCAATATCGAGTGCTGCCCTTCCAATAAATATACCATCACTGCCTTCAAGGCCGAGCAGTCCCGGAGCTGTATCGGCATTCACCGCTCCGCCGTAAAATATCATCTGCCTGTCCGAGACTTCTTTTCCATATTGCTCTTCCAGGGTACTCCTTAAGAATCTTATGATCTCTTCAACATAGCTGAGCGGGGCCGAATCTTTCGCACCTATTGCCCAGACCGGTTCATATGCGATGATCACCCTTTCAAGATCACCGGGATCTATCCCTTTGAGACCCGTCAGCAGCTGGCACTTAAGAAAATCATATATGTCGATGCCGCCAGTATTATTCTTTTTTTCCTTCTCCCCTATGCAGAGAACGGGCCTGAGGCCGTTTCTAATAGCTGCAATTACTTTTTTATTCAGCATCCCGTCATCTTCGCCGAATATTCTTCTCCTCTCGGCATGGCCGAGCTCCACATAGGAACATCCGGCATCTTTAAGATGAGCCGGGCTCACTTCTCCGGTAAAGGCGCCTTCATCTTCCCAGCAGCAGTCCTGAGCCCCGTACTTTAATCCTGGCGAGGTCACTATATCGCGCATATGATATAGCGGAAGAAAGGTCGGCAGGAAAAATACTTCTACATTATCGCCGGTTTCTATATTCTCAAGACAGAATTCATTCAGCTTCCTGGCATAGGCCATGCTCTGGTCAAGGTCCTTATTCATTTTCCAGGCACCTCCTACCAGAATATTTCTGGCCCTATCTCCCATTAGATTCCCCCTGCCTTCCACACTATAAGCTGCGGACTTATTTTTTACCGGTTATATTTATAAATCTATTATATGCCCCGTCCCATTTTGCTGTCTCTTTGGGACTATATTCATATATCTTTGAAGAAGCCCGGCTCAGTCTCCTGCCTTCTTCTATGCTGTTTATCTCGCCATCAGCTTTAAGCTGCATCAGGAGATTGCCGACAGCTGTAGTTTCCGTTGGTCCCGCAATGACAGGTTTCCCAATAGCATCAGAAATCCACTGGCACAGCAGCCTGTTCTGTGTCCCTCCCCCTACGAGATGGAGCAGTTCCAGCTTTTGTCCGCTAAACCTCTCCAGAAGTTTAAAATAATACCTGAACTTGAGAGAAAGGCTCTCATACACACATCTTGAGACCTCACCTATAGAGCGCGGCTTTTTCTGGCCGGTATCCTCGCAGTAATCTCTAATGACTTCAGGCATATCAGCCTGGAGTCCTGCAAATTGGCTCTGGTCCACATCAATAAATGAAGCAAATGGAGCAGCATCCTTCGATAGCCCTACAATCTCGTCCCAGGATATTTCCTTTTCCTTTAACCATCTCTCCCGGCACTGCTGTATGATCCAGAGCCCGTTTATATTTTTTACAAATATATTCGTATCTTCTACTCCGGCTTCATTAGAAAATACTGAATCATATATATCATCACTAATAAGGACTTCTTTATTTTCAATTCCCATACATGCCCATGTACCTATGCTCATGAATGCCCACTTCGTATTCTTATCGACTACCGGTATGCCTGCCACTGCAGATGCAGTATCATGCATGGCCGGGGCTATCACCGGAAATGGTTCCATTTCAAGTTCCCCGGCTGCTTCACTGGAAATATCTCCCACTTTCTGGCCCGGATAAATATAGTCCGGGAAGATCTCCTGCGGCAGCCCGAGTCTTTCAAAGATGCTGTTTTCTATCTTTTTTGCTTTCTGATTATACAGCACAGTTGTGGTAAACCTTGTAAACTCATTAAATGTATTTCCTGTTAGAAAATAATTGAAAAGATCACCTATGGACAAATATGTTTTTGCATTGCTCATAGCTGTGGAATTGTTTATTTTCTGTGAATACAGCTGAAAAAGATCAAAAATGGGGTTGGTCCACGCACCTGTAAGATCGAAGAGCTCCCTGTTTTCGATTATTTTAAAGAGGCTCTCAGAATCCTTTACACTCTGTTCGTCCCTGTAATTTACAGGATTTGAGATCAGCTTTCCATTTTTATCAAGAAACCCGAAATCAGCACCCCAGGTGTCTATTCCAAGCGACCTTATATTGGCAAACTTCCTCTTTGAGGCCTGTATCCCTGTTTTCAGTTCTGAAAAGAGCCTCAAAAAATCCCAGTAAAGCGTCCCTCCGGCAAATACGGGCCGGTTTTCAAACCGGTGTGTCACTTCCATATCAAAACTCGAACCATCAAAATCTGCTACAGCGGCCCTTCCGTTGCTGGCCCCAAAATCAAATATCAAATAATTCTTTTTACTCATTTAAAAAATCATCCTTCCTGGTGTGCTCCAATAAATTTATATATGACTGATTAAATATATTAAGCCCTGTGATTTACTTGCAGTGGACATCTGACTCTCTATTTTTTTGCCTGCAATTTCTTCAGGACCTCTTCAGTGATCTTATTGATCGTTTCCCTTTGGTCATCTTTTTCACTACTGCCATATTCTGTCTCATTACCAAAAGCATCCCTGTATACATAACCCGGGGTGCATACATCTTTTGACTGGTCTATTGTAATAAAATCTTCTTTTGTAAATCTTTTATGGATTGAAAAATCTGCCTCAGGATTCCCCCCAAACATTGTCTGTCGGTATATGAGGATTTTAGCACAATTATTTGCCACCTCCGTGTAAAGGAATGCATCATTTATATTGGCACCTGCTGCAAATGTTCCATGAAATGGGATCCCACAGATAAGCGGTGCACCGGACTCTATCTTTCTCCTGCCCTTAAAGTTTTTAACGATCTTATCTCCCTGATCATTTGAACCCGGGACCACCTCTTCTATATTTGTTATGGGCTGCTCACCCAAAATAGCTCTTGTCCCTTCACTGATCGCAGGAAGATCCATATGGGCTGCGCCAAATGACATTAGAAATATTGGATGAGCATGGATAACTGCACCTGTATCAGGAAAATTTTGATAAATATAGTAATGGGTGGAAGCTTCTCTCGTTATTGCCATGGCATCACCTGTAATAGGCACCTTGCACAGGTCCGTAACGATTATTGAATCTTCATCTATAGACCATTGATTATCATGGCCGGCTCTTCTGGGGCTGATATATATCTTATCTCCATCCCTTACCGATATATTTCCCCCTGATGCGTCTGTAAGCTCCCTGTCAAAGAGTATTTTTCCTATCTCGCAAATTGACTTTCTTATGTTTTTTATATTTGCCATTAATTTTCCTTTCCTTGCTTATATGTTTTACAAGAACCATGGACCGGTTTGATATCTAGATGCACCAGCTGGTCCGAAATTTGATAATTTCTATCAATACTCAATTTTAACATAATAATAAAAGATTATTACCAATAAAAATTGCACCTTTATTTATATTCATATAAAACCCTTAAACCATTTATTGATGAATCCGGCCGGGATAATACTCATCTATATTATCTGCTGTAATTACAATATTTTCCATAAATATATATGCCGGGACCGGATTTCCATATATATGTGAAAGTGCAGCCGGTATAAGGTATTTGCCATATCTTTCGGGAAAGTATGCAATACCGCCGTCTATAATACCGGACCTTATAAGCTCTTTTCCCCTATCATCAAGTCCATGCGAGACAATGAGCCAGTTTGCAGAATCCCATCTCCCCAGTTTTTCCACCCCGCTATGGACTCCTTCAGCAACACCATCATTCAGACAAAATACGATCATATTCTCATCTTCAGGATGACCATTTAAAAAGCTGATGATTGAATGTTCCCCATCATCTGCTGTAATAACTCCATCAAGTATCACAGCCTTCGAATCAGATCCCTTATCATCGCCGCCATTTCCAAATCTTTCAATGAATGCATTTTTTGAACCAAGTATCCGCAGTTCTGTCCCGTCCCCGGTACCTGAAGAATCAAGATAGATGACCCTGTCGATATTCTCCCATCCGTCATAAGAAGCTGTGACTTTCTCTATTGCCCAATCTCCGGCAAGAAGCGCCGCACCATAATTGTCTATTCCCATCAGGGGGAAGCCGGGTACAGGGACCTCTACTGCAATAATATAGATGCCTTCCTCAGCTGCCTCTTTTCCGATCAGTGCATTGGTATGGGCATCTATTTGAAACTGTAAAAATACCCCGGGACTTTTCTCATATACGATTTCAGCATTATCAAGCGCCCTATCCGGGTCCGCCATATTATCCAGTATTAACAGGTCATCATCCAGTCCTCCTGCAAGCCTCCACTCCTCCCGGATGCTTTCTTCTACAAGCCTGCAATAGGGCAGGGACCCATTAATATTTGCAAAAGCAAGACTGTACCCCGAGGCGGGATCTCCTATATAATTGCCTGTTCTTGCCATTTCTTTTAATACCCCAAAAGAATATGGAGAGACTTTTTCGACTTCTACCGTCTCAACTATAGTCTCAATTACTGTCACAACTACGGTTTCAATAGTCCGTTCGGGTACTCTGGTTCCGCAGGCAAGTAGAATTATCAGAGATAATCCGCACAGCAGAACAGCTATGGGTAAATAGGTCGTCTTTGATTTTTTCTTTAATTTTTTTACCATATGACCCTCTCTTCTTTTTTAAAATATTATATTTTTTATCTGTCTTTATCAATAAGGCTTCTGATTATCTTTGGACTATCTGTTTCCAGATTAAAAAACCCGGAATATTTTCTATGCTTTTTCTTTCCCCATTATAGTTTTTCTATACAATATTTTTAAAAAATTTGGTAAGATTTATCATTCGAACAGATAGTTAGTATTTTATTATTTTTAATCTTTAATCAGATGGACCGATGTCAAGACTAAGAAAAAAACATATAAAAAAGAGAGGGAGATTATTTAAGGTGATCATGGGCATCATCGCCCTGCTTGCTGCAGTAAACTTCTTCTTTGTAGTCGTATTTTCAGGCTTTGCGATGTTTGTTTTCCAGACTATAAACCAGTTCATGGATGATCTTCCCCAGATAGAAGATTTTTCACCTGCTGAGGCTGCTCTCACCTCAAAGATATATGCATCTGACGGAACCCTGATCGCCACCTTCCATGGCGAACAGAACCGCGAATTGGTAACCCTCGAACAGATACCGAGAAACCTTGTAAATGCGGTACTGGCAATAGAAGATGAAAGGTTCTATCAGCACCGGGGCTTTGACATAGAAGGGATCATACGCTCCCTGATAATAAATATCGCATCCGGGGATGTCGAGCAGGGGGCCACCACGATCACACAGGGTTATATAAAGAATGTATATATGCCAGAAGAGAAATATGAAATAACCTATGAGAGAAAAATAAAGGAAATCGTCCTTTCATACCAGCTGGAACAAATATATTCAAAAGATGAGATACTGGAGATGTATCTAAATACTGTATACCTTGGTGAAGGAGCTTACGGCGTCCAGGCTGCAGCAAAGATATATTTCAATAAGGATGTCGAATATTTGAGTATTTCCGAATGCGCCATGATAGCGGGAATGCTGCAGACATATCTTCATTCCCCATATATCGATGAAAGGGCAGCAATGGACAGGAGAAACCTTGTCCTTTCCAATATGCTCAGACTCGGATATATAGATCAGGAAGAGTACGAGAAGACTATAAAGCTTCCCATAATCACCCAGAGGCCGAGGGAAGAGACTGAAAAAGGATTTGCACTCTATTTTGTGGAGCATGTAAAACAGGAGCTTATCGCCAAATATGGCGTGGCAAGGGTTTTTGAGGGAGGTTTTGAAATATATACCACGCTTGATCCGAAAATGCAGATATATGCGGAAAATGCCATAATGGAGATCCTGCCTGATCCGGAGGATCCCTCTGCAGCTCTTGTTGCTATGGATCCGGCAAACGGATATATAAAGGCACTTGTCGGAGGAAGCGACTTTTCTGATATGAAATTTAATCTGGCCACCCAGGCAAAGCGCCAGCCCGGCTCGACTTTTAAGGTCTTTGCGCTTCTTTCTGCCCTTGAACAGGGCATCACTCCGCGAATGACCTTCAATCCCAATGGTACCGTGATATTTGATATTTTCGGAAGCGCACCATGGGAAGTTGGAAACTATACCAGTGAAGACTATGAATTGACCGAGATGCCACTTCTTGAGGCAACTGTTAAATCTATAAATGTGGTATATTCACAGCTTATCATGCGGATAGGAGCATACGGTATTGCAAAAATAGCAATGGATATGGGGATAGAAACGAAGCTTAATCCCTATCCTGCAATCGGTCTGGGAGGGCTCACTATAGGAGTATCGCCGCTTGAAGTCTGTACTGCATTTTCTACCCTCGCAAATTATGGGATAAAGAATGAACCTGTGGCCATACTTAAGGTAATAGACAAAGATGGCCTCATTATGGAAGAATACCAGCCGGAAAGCAGCAGGGTGATATCATCCATAAATGCCTTCAGGGCAATAGAAATAATGCAGCAGGTGATGCTAAGGGGTACCGGTACAAGGGCAAGGCTGGACGACAGGCCCTGCGCCGGAAAGACAGGTACCACCGACGAAGCAGAAAATGCATGGTTTACAGGATTTACCACCAATCTGACAGCATGCGTGTGGATGGGTTATCCCGAGGCAAATGTAAAGATGACTTATATACATGATATGAGGGTGCAGGGCGGAGCACATCCTGCAATGATATGGAATCTTTTTATGGAGAAAGCCACAGAGGACCTTCCTATTGAAAACTTTATAAGGCCCCAGGATGATATGATAAATGTCCAGGTAGTGCCGAACCATGAGACTGGCCAGTATATGCTGCCAAACCGCTATACGCCGCCGGAACTGATCGAGATAAAGGAATACAGATACGGCCAGGAGCCTACCGAGCAGATGCCTGTCCCGGAAGATGCGGTACCTATCATGCCGATGGTCTCTCTTATGCCGATAGAGGAAGCCAATCATATACTTATCGAAGCAGGCTATACTAATATAATTTATGAGAATGAACCATATGGCGAAGTGCCGCCGGGATATACCCACAGGCAGGACCCGATGTGGAATCAGCCCGTCGAACTTATCAGGAAAATAACGATCTGGGTAAATCCATAAATATTAATAAGGTGAACATCAAACAGACAGATAAAATACGGTTAAGGTTTGCTCCCAGTCCTACGGGATACCTTCATATAGGAAGTGCCAGGACGGCACTTTTCAATTGGCTCTATGCAAGAAAAGTTGGGGGCCAGCTTATAATCCGCATAGAAGATACCGACAGGTCAAGGCATATTGAAGAAGCGATCGTCCCTATCCTGGAGTCGCTGAAATGGCTGGGGATAGACTGGGACGAGGGTCCGGATACAGGCGGCAAATACGGTCCCTATCGCCAATCAGAGAGAACGGATATATACAAAGAATATGCACAAAAGCTTATAGATGATAAAAAGGCATATATCTGTTTTTGTGGTCCCGGGGAGCTAAGTACCCGGAGAAAAGCTGCTGAGAGCGGTGGCAGGATCTTTAAATATGACCGCAGATGCCTATCCCTTGCCCCGGAAGCAATAGCTGGGAAAATAAAAGACAAACAGCCCTTTGCAGTCAGGATCCTTGTACCGGACAATAAAATACTTAGATTTAAAGATAAGGTCTATGGGAACATATCGGTTAATTCAGATACTATTGAGGATTATATCATACTGCGCTCCAATGGCCTTCCGACATATAATTTTTCTGTCGCAATTGATGATATCTTAATGAAGATAACTCACATTATAAGAGGAGAGGACCACCTTTCCAATACGCCCAAACAGCTTCTCGTATACAGTGCACTCGGCATGGATCCGCCTGTATTTACCCATCTTCCCATGATACTGGGCAGTGACGGCCAGAAACTTTCCAAACGCCATGGTTCTGTCTCTATTGAGTCATACCGGGAAGAAGGTTTCCTCCCTGGAGCCATCGTAAACTATATAGCACTACTGGGATGGGCCTATGATGAGAAGTCGACCATATTTTCTGCTGAAGAACTTATAGAGAAGTTTTCCCTTGAAAGCATAAATAAAAAAGGCGCAAGATTTGATTACAAGAAACTCCTCTGGATGAACGGAAATTATATCAGAAAAATAGATGATGCAAAGCTCAAAGAAATGTTAACAGGAAGTATCCTTAAGTATATGGATTCAATGGACCCATCTGTATTTCTAAAAAATGCTCCTGGTCTGGAAGAAACTATAAAAAGAATAATCCCCCTTATAAAGGAGCGAATAGGGACAATAAATGAAAGTCTGGATTGGATGATGCCTTTTTTTACTAAAATAGAATACAGCCGGGATATGATAGAATATTTTGATAACAAATCGATAGATCCGTCTCTGATCCTTTCAGAGATATTAAACAGAATCGATCCCTTAAAGGACGACTTCAAATCTTCCAATATAGAGGCAGACCTGAGGAAGATATCTGATGAGATGGGCCTTGCTTTCAGGAAGCTTGCCGAAGTTCTAAGGATAGCTCTCTGGGCAAAAAAGGTGAGCCCGCCTCTTTTTGAGACAATGGAGATACTTGGCTATAAGATTGTAATAGAGCGTATCAATAATTATCTTCAAATATTAGCCGGCAAATGACCGGGCCGGTATGCCTGATATTTCAAAACACAATAAGTAGATTTTTCCTATAGCCTGAATATCATCTCTTCAGGAGTAAGATCCCTTCCCTTTTCTACGACTTTCTTCGTGAAATGAGCCACGACAAGCTCCTCATCAGTGGGTACGATATACAGCTTGACCTTGGAGATGACTGAGTAATCCGATGATACTAAACCGAGCTGTCCATTAAGGTCCTTATTGCGTGCAAGATCAAGCCTTATACCCATATAATCCATATTCTCAAGGCATCTTTCCCTTATGAGGGTACTCTTTTCCCCGATCCCGCCGCCAAATACTATGCAGTCGATGCTTCCAAGCACAGTTGAAAAGGCCCCTATATATTTTCTTATGCCATCAATATATAGATCGACGGCCATCTTTGCTCTTTCATTCTCTTTTTCGGCAGCTTCTATTATCTCCCGCATATCGTCTGTTCCTATTCCAGCAATACCGAGGAGGCCCGCATTATTTGAGATCTCATCCTGAGCCTGGTCCACTGATAATCCCAGCTTCTTCATTGCAAAAAGAAGGGCCGTACCATCTATATCACCTATCCTTGTACCCTGCAGAAGCCCTGAATTGGGTGAAAAGCTCATACTGGTATCGATAGCTTCACCGTTCTTTACCGCGGTAATGGAACTGCTTCCCCCGAGATGTATCGTTATAAGGTTCATATTCTCGGTACCCATCAGCTTATATGCCATAGCTGCCATATATCTATGAGAGGAGCCGTGAAAACCGTGTTTCTTTATTCCTGTCTTTTCCTCCCACTCCCAGGGCAGCCCGGATATCTTCCTATATTCCGGTACCGTCCAATAGAATGAAGGTTCAAATACCCCTACCATTGGAACATCCAGTATCCTGTTAAAAACACTTATAGTCTCTATATAGGATTTATTATGCACAGGGGCCACAAAAAGGTATTTTTCCATCTCCTCAAGTATTTTGGGATTTAGTATATTGGCACCGTTCTTCTCCCCCAGAATACATTTAAAACCCATCGCTTCGATATCTTTTAGATTTTTGATCACTCCGTTTCTTACAAACCATTTTAGTATATATTTGATGCCATTATCAAAGCCGGCTATCTTGATGACTTCTTTTTTTATTGGGCCATCACCCACCCTGTGAGTAAAATTCGACACTCCTCTGGTTTTGATCTTGTCAAGATTAGCCTCGCCCAGAACATTTATCTCATTTTTATTATTTATGTCGATTATCTTGCTCTTTAATGATGTACTTCCTACATTGCCGATTCCGATTATCATCTTTTCCCCTTTCAGGAAATCCTATAAAAAAGTTATTTGATATTTAACTTTATATTTTTATAGTACAATTTTTAATAATTTCTATTAAAGTTTATTCTAACAGATTTAGTCCTTTTTTTATAATATTAATTAACTCGAGGTGTCGTTTTTCCCTGTTTTAAGCATGTTTGCCCTGATAATATATTTGTGAAATAATATTGATATCAATATAGCAGACAATCATTGATGCCCGCTATGGCTTACTCTTAAAATATTTTACGGGGGCTCTTTATGGCAGAATTAATAACATATTTTGACAATGCTTCTACGACACCTGTGGACAAAAGGGTCCTGGAGGATATGCTTCCATATTTCAGCGAACATTTTGGAAATCCTTCCAGCCTTCATGATTATGGAGATAGGGCACATAGTGCCCTTGATAATGCCAGGAGCCAGGCAGCAGCGCTTATAGGTGCTGATGAAGATGAGATATATTTCACTTCATGCGGTACTGAATCAAACAATTTCGCATTATGGGGCATTGCAAGGGCCCTGAAGGGCAAGGGGATGCATATAGTATCGTCTGCAATAGAACATCCGTCAATAATAAATCCCTTAAAAGAGATGAAGAAAGAAGGCTGGGATATAACACAGATAGGTGTAGACAGTTATGGGTCTGTGGATCCTGATGATATAAAAAAAGCTATCAAAAAAGATACTGTCCTCATATCGGTAATGCATGCTAATAATGAAGTCGGCACCATCCAGATGGTCAAAGAAATATCAAAAATAGCAGGAGAAAATGATATCATCTTTCATAGTGATGGAGCAGCTGCTGCCGGAATAATACCGGTGAACATCAAGAAACTGGGTGTCAATGCCTATAGTTTTTCGTCACAGCAGATGTACGGTCCAAAGGGAGCCGCTGCCCTTTACCTCAGAAAAGGTACAAGAATCAAACCATTACTTCTCGGAGGTACCCAGGAAAGGGGCCGGAGAGCCGGAACAGAAAATATACCTGCCATAGTAGGGTTCGGCAGAGCCTGCAAGCTGGCAAAGGATGAAATGGATAAAAACCTCAAATATATTACTGGATTAAGGGATGAACTAATAAATGGAATAATAAAAAATATAAAGAATGTCAAACTTAATGGACACCGGACCCGCAGGATACCTGGAAGCGCCCATATAAGCTTTGAGTTTATTGAAGGTGAATCGATCCTTTTGATGCTTAATATGAAAGGTATCCTTACTGCAAGCGGCTCTTCCTGCGCCTCACAGGCTCTTAAGAGCTCACACGTGCTCACTGAAATGGGCCTTTCCCCCACTCTTGCCCAGGGTTCCATATCGTTTTCACTTGGTAAATTCAATACCAGAGAAGACGTAAAAAGGACCCTGGAGGTACTGCCCCCCATAGTAGAGCGCCTGAGAAAGATGTCTCCTATTTATAAAGAGGAGTGAATCATATCCGGAATAAATCTGCTTTTAAGCCTGCAGTCTTAAAAAAGTTTACTTTTTTAAATGACAATTTCATAATATGACTTGAAAGAATATACTAAAAATAATATATTAAAATTCCAGATCGGCGGATTGGATAAATATAGTTCGAAATGAGGTTTTAATGGTTGCATACAGCAAGAAAGTAATGGATCATTTTGCTGCACCCAGAAATGTTGGTGAGATTGAAGACGCCGACGGGATCGGCGAGATCGGGAATCCTGTTTGCGGTGATATGATGACATTTTATATAAAGGTAAAAAATAATATTATCGAAGATGTAAAATTCAAGACCTTCGGCTGTGGAGCAGCTATCGCCGTATCCAGTATGGTCAGTGAAATGGCGATGGGGAAGACCCTGGATGAAGCTATGGAGATAGAGAATAAGGATGTTGCCGAGGAACTTGATGGATTGCCCAGGAACAAAATGCACTGCTCAAATCTGGGAGCAGATGCTCTTCACCTTGCAATAAAAGATTTTAAAAAGAAACATAAAAAATAACTACCGGGAGCAGGTATATGGATAAAGATGTAAAACCAGGCAAATGTCCCTACTGCGATGCCGAGATCAAAGATAAGGATTTAGATAAATGCGGTTTCTGCAAGGTCAAGATCACATTATGCAGTTCCTGTGGTTATCCTGTTTCGAACCACATTGATAAATGTCCAAATTGCGGTAAAGAGTTATAAAAGGATATCCTGATTAGTTTTCAATTCATAATCGCTGTAGATCTTTGCATTTGATAAGCTCTAAATAATGTTTTAAGGTAAATATTTATGGATGAAAATAATAAAAATGTAATTACCGCTGATGAGATAGTGGATTGCGTGGGTCTTTATTGCCCTGTACCCATATTTGAGACAAGAAAAAAAATGGATTCCATGGGGAAAGGACAGGTCCTCAAGATGATGGCCGATGACCCCGGTTCAAAACCTGATATGGAAAGCTGGGCAAGGACAACCGGGAATCAGCTTCTAAGGGTCGAGGAAGAGGATGGGGTATTTACATTCTATATAGAAAAGACTGAATGATCCTGGTTGATTTATTTAATCTTTTCTTTTTTTGACTTTAGCTGCAGCCCATTACTTCATATGCTCTGGATATACTATAGATTCCTTTATATTGATAGGTCTGTAGTCATTCAGCAAAATAATATCTATACTGAAACAATAATTTACTTTGCCTCTTTTTTTATTTTTTGGTAGCATGTTAATGCTCAATGCTGGGGAGTCGTCTAATGGTAGGACATACGGTTCTGGTCCGTAGAGTAGGGGTTCGAATCCTCTCTCCCCAGCCAAGATTGATTGAGCATCTTCTTTCTCCCCAATAAGCCTTAGAATAGGGCATATTTGACTGGTTCGAAACTCATTATTTTCAATGTATAAACCATCAGGAAATAACATATCCTGTAGGGTTCTTTTACGTTCTATATCTAGTTTTAACCAGAATTTGGATAAATTAAGGAAAAACTGCTTACCATATGAAATAAGTTCATCTACATTTAGAATCTGGTTTTCATAGTCATGTACTTGTATCTTTTTATTTATTATATCTTCCTCTACATCATTTGATTTTTTAAGATATACTTCTTTGGTAAAAGTTCCGTCAATTACAAATTCCTCAATCTTAGATTTCTTATCTTCTAACTGTGTAATCTCTTTCTTTAAATAGGCAATAAGGTTTTTATTATCCTGCTGTTTTCCGGATAGGAATTCTTTAACATTATCAAACAGACTATCTATAAAGTCCTTTTCCATCTCAAATGATTTTAGATATTCAATAAATAGATATTCTGCACATTCTGTTCTTATAGGTTTATAGGCACAACCTTTAGTTGCACACTTGTAATAGGGATATTTTTTATGCCTTCCCTGAGAAAAACAGGCAGTAAGTTTTTTATCACAGTAAGGACATTTTAAAAATCTCTTTAGCGGGAATAGGTCTTTATATTTTATGTTATATGTGTGATTTTTCACCATCTATGTACCACTTTTAGCTAATTTTTTTCACCATCTATGTACCACTAAATTGGAATTTTTTTCAGGGGCATTGTACCACCTGGAAGAAGTTTTTTTCACCATCTATGTACCACCCCGAACAGTAAA
>Ga0255366_10095_pt1 | contig 15233 bp, 6 predicted proteins | sample ANMaggSeSYBR01C4_FD_182086 | JGI IMG/M metagenome (GOLD analysis project Ga0255366, IMG submission 182086) | Sediment cell enrichment communities from methane seep in Santa Monica Basin, California, United Staets - ANME aggregate JGI... | ecosystem: Environmental > Aquatic > Marine > Cold seeps >... | reverse complement strand
TGTTATTGCAAATTTATATTCCAACAATTATACTTTTTATGAAAGTGTTGGTTTGATTATAGAAGATTGGGAAACCGGTGATTTCTCCAAATTCCCTTGGGAGTTTAGTGGAAATGCCAATTTCTCGGTAGTTACGGAAAGTCCTTATGAAGGGGTGTTTTGTGCAAAATCAGGAGATATTTCTGATAGCCAAACATCATCTTTATTATTATCAGGATATGTATCAAGCCCTGGAACCATTTCATTTTTCAGGAAAGTATCCTCAGAAAGCAATTACGATTACCTGAGATTTTATATTGATGGCTCTTTACAGGAACAATGGGCAGGTACAATTGCTTGGGGGGAAGTCAGCTATTCTGTTGCAGCAGGTGAGCATACTTTCGAATGGATGTACTATAAAGATGGAAGTGTTTCTACAGGTTCTGATTGCGCCTGGGTAGATTATATAATATTCCCGGCAATGACTCCCCCTCCGTCACCGGCTGAGATAGAAATCTCACCTTCAAGCTTTAGCGTTACATTGTCACAAGATGATATGACAGATGAATTATTGCATATTTCTAATTTAGGGGAGCTTGATTTAAACTACAGTACCGCTGTAAATTATTTGGGTAAATCAGGTTGGTACAATCCTGAATTTAAACTGGGAAAAATACAAGAGAATCTAAAAATAAGCACAAAAGAAGAACTGTCACCTTATATACAAGTAGGAAACACATATCCGGAAGCTGTTGGAGATATTTTAATGCAACTTGATATTCAAACCTCCACAGGAGATGATCAATTATTAGGTTGTGAATTTGATGGTACTTATTTATGGTTTACTGGAGGAGGAGGCACTGCCGGAGTAAATCCCAATCAAATTTATAAATTGGATATCAACGGAAACCTTATCAGTACCTATTCTCAAGGAACTACTTCAGACTGGGGAATTCGAGATTTGGCCTTTGACGGAACTTATTTGTATGGCGGAGATGATAATGGCTTTTATCGCATAACTCCCTCAACCGGCACTGTTACAACAATGTTTACAGGTAACTTAGGATTAGGCATAATCAGAGCGTTGGCATACAATCCAACCACCGGCCATTTTTATGCAGCAAACTGGGATACCCAGATAATTGAATTTGATGCTGCCGGGACTCAATATGCAACCTACTCAGCACCGGGATTAACCGGAATGTATGGATTTGCTTATGATGAACTTACAGAAAATCTCTGGATTTTTGATCGCACAGGCAGCCCGACAACAACTTTCTATGAGTATAATCTATCAACCCAATCATTAACAGGAGTTTCTATTCAGGTTCCTTTGCTTCCCGGACTGACTGATCAGATAAACGGAGGAGCATTTTACTCAACCACCCTGGTTCCTGGTAAAATTGTTCTCGGTGGTGTTCTCCAGGGAACTGCAAATGATACATTTTTTGCCATGGAACTGGGTGATTTATATTCTTATACCTGGCTTTCAGTTACTAATAACGGATCAGGTACTGTTCTGGAAGGAGGCTCTGTAGATGTTACTGTTCACTTTGATGCAATAGGTTTAGATGTCGGAATATATCCGGGAGAAGTTATTGTAAACAGTAATGATCCTGATAATCCTCATATTGCTGTTCCTTGTACTCTTGAAGTTGTTGAGGGTTATAATATTTCAGGATACTTAACATATGCAAATTCAGTATTAACCCCTATGGATAACTGCATAGTGAATTTAGATGACGGTTCTGATGCAATTGTCGCAACCACTACAACTGATGCTTTCGGCTATTATGAATTTAATGGTGTAGCAAATGGTAATTATACAATTGATGCAGCAACAACAAAACCATGGGGTGGCTTGGCGATGAGCGATGTCCAGGTTACCTGGCAGCATGTAACAGGAGCCGGGGTGGTTTTAACTGGCCTTGAGTTTATGGCTGGAGATGTTACATGGGATAGCGATATACAAATGGCTGATGTGCAATTGATGAGGCAGAAGGTTACAAATAATCCTCCGGGTACAGTTTTTATTTCTCCTGACTATATTCATGTACTACTTGACTTCACTGTCGATGGAGCAAACATAATACAGGATTTTCAGATCATTTGTTCTGGTGACACAGATAACAGTTATGTTCCGCCACCCGGGCCATAACTCATTATTAATAACCTAAACAATAATATTAAGAGCCAGCCTGAATTCAGGCTGGCTCTTTGTTTTTAGCACCTACAGAAATATTCAATGCTATAATTGCTATTCTTGAATATGGAATTAAGCATTTCTAAATTAATATAACTTCGACATATATAAATATTTAACATGTAATATGTTATTTGTAATAAGTATAAATTATATCATTATTTTGGTCAACTCTATAAAGAGTTATAAATTTAACGCTCCAAAAAACTGATTTTACGGTGAGTAAAATTCATTTTGCAAATAAATATTTCAGGCATTAATCTAAATTTAAATATTATGAACAAACTTTACAAAACATTAGTTTTGCTGGTTACGATATTATTTTTTAGCCAGCTCACAATTTCCCAGCACGTTTCTTATACAGATAACTGGGGTAATCATGGTTTTACACTGGAAGCCGAAAACAGCAACAGTGTAACGATCAATTATTCTGTCACTGACTTTTATCTTGAAGATGTGGATATTAAAGGTGAGCAGATGAAAACACTGAGAATTCCGGGAGTCTTACTTCCAAATGATGAGGGCGCTCCAGATCTTCCGGGATCCGGAAGATATATTGCTATCCCACAAGGTGCAACCGCTTCCTTCAACATTGTTGCTTCGAAAACCGAGACATTTAAAAACGTTAACATTGCTCCTGCACCAAGGATACCTCTTGACACTGACAAAGGACCTTTGCATTATGAAAAGGACTTGAAAATATTTCAGAGGGATCAGTTTTATCCAAAAAATCCTGTGAAATCACAAATGGCAAAAATAAGGGGGATGGATGTTCTTATGCTTGGTATTACTCCATTCCAATACAATCCGGTAACTAAAGAATTGAAAGTATATAAAGATTTACAAATTGAAGTAAGTTATACTGGTGGTAATGGACAGGTGGGAGATAACAGGCTGCGAAGCCGGTGGTGGGATCCCATAATTAAAGATGCTGTATTGAATCCTGATGCGATTCCTAATATTGATTATTCTGTAAAATCAAACCCAACAGAAACCCCTGATTATGAATACCTGATCATCTGTCCGGATGACCCGGTATTTATTGTATGGGCTGATTCAATCAAAAATTGGAGAAACCTGCAGGGTATAAAAACAGGTGTTGTAACAACTACAGATGTTGGAGGTAATACAACCACAGCCATTGAAACTTATGTGAATGATGCTTACAATAACTGGGATTTCCCCCCTGTTGCTGTTCTATTGCTCGGCGATTATGGAACCAGTGGAAATACTATTATATCCCCAATGTGGAACAGCTATTGTGTTTCTGATAATATTTATGCCGATGTTGATAATGATGATTTGCCTGACATAGTGTTTGCCAGGATGACCGCCCAAAATGAGACACATTTGGAAACAATGATCACTAAGTTTCTTGATTATGAAAGAAACCCGCCAACTAATCCTGATTTTTATAATAATCCAATTACGGCGATGGGTTATCAAAGCGATCGTTGGTTTCAAATATGTTCGGAAACCGTTAATGGATTTTGGGAATATGAACTTGGTAAAGAACCTGTAAGAGAGAATGCAGGATATACAAATGGTAGCGCACCATCAACATGGTCAACTAACACAAACACTTCGATGGTATTAGATTATTTCGGGCCAAGCGGATTAGGTTATATACCAGCCACACCAGCCCATTTAACTGATTGGGGTGCAAATGCTACTCGTGTGAATAATGATATAAATAGTGGTGCATTTATGTTACAACACAGAGATCATGGGGGAGAAACCGGTTGGAGTGAACCAAACTATAGTTCATCTGATATTAGTGGTTTATATAACACGGATTTAGTGTGGGTATTTTCCATTAATTGCTTAACCGGTAAGTATAATATCAGTGGAGAATGTTTTACTGAAACATTTCACCGTTATACTCATAATGGACAAAATTCCGGGGCGCTTGGCGTGACTGCTGCATCCGAAATATCATACTCCTTTGTTAATGACACTTACGTCTGGGGATTATATGACAATATGTGGCCCAACTTTATGCCAGATGAAACATCAATAAACCCGGAGCCAAGAGGTGTATTGCCTGCTTTTGGAAATGCCGCTGCTAAACATTTTCTGGAAGCATCAAGCTGGCCATACAATCCTCAGCATAAAGTTTATACTGATCATTTATTCCACCACCATGGTGATGCATTTTCTACCGTTTATACAGAAATACCACAATACTTAACTGTTACTCATAATGCAGCTCTTATAAGTGGTTCGACTTCATTTATTGTTACTGCCGATAACGAATCATTTATTGCTCTTACTGTAAATGGGGAAATTATTGGAACCGGTGAAGGAACCGGCTCTCCTGTAATAATAACTATTCCTCCACAAATTCCCGGTAATATGATGATTGTAACAATAACAAAACAAGATTATTACAGGTATTCTGCAACAGTAGATATTATTCCTCCGGTTGGCCCTTACGTCGTTTATCAAAGTTATAACATAAACGATAATTCGGGAAACAATAATGGAGAAGCAGATTTTGGGGAAAATATTCTTTTGGACATGACACTCGAAAATCTGGGTAGTGATCCGGCCTACAACGTAACCGCCACCCTTATCTGTACCGATTCTTATATCACCCTTACTGATAATTATGAATCATATGGTACTATCAATGCATCTTCAACATCAACTATAAGCGATGCTTTTGCCTTTTCAATTGCCAATGATATCCCCGACCAGCATATATTTGATTTCGAACTTCAGATAAACGGAAATGCAGATGATCTTTGGATTTCTTATTTCTCCATCACCGTCAATGCTCCTTTCCTCGAATTCGGGAATATGGCCATTGATGATAATGCAGGTGGAAATGGAAACGGCAGGCTCGATCCGGGGGAAACTGCGGATATTACTGTACCTGTTTTAAATAACGGGCATAGTAACTCTCCTGTTGCCGGTGCTGTATTGTCTTCTATCAGTAGCTGGATTACCGTTAATTCAGGATCTGCTTCACTGGGTGTGATTAATGCCGGTGGTTTTGCTGATGCTGTGTTTAATATTTATTGTGATCCGCTTACTCCTATTGGAACGGCTGTAGATCTTACCGTTGATGTTTCTGCGGGTAATTATGGTATTAATAATACTTTCTACCAAAGCGTCGGGCTTGTGCTTGAAGATTGGGAAACAGGGAATTTCTTCTCTTTCCCATGGACTTTTGCAGGTACTGCTGACTGGACCATCACTACTGTTGATCCCTATGAAGGAACTTACTGTGCAAAGTCTGGAGTTATTTCGCATAACCAGACTTCTGAACTGGTAATCAATGTGGAAACTACAAATGATGATAATATCTCTTTCTACAGGAAAGTTTCTTCCGAAGGCAGTTATGATTACCTGCAGTTCTGGATTGATGGCACACAACAGGAGCAATGGTCGGGTGAAGCACCTTGGGCACAGGTGAGTTATTTTGTTTCGGCAGGTGTACATACCTTTAAGTGGGTTTATACCAAGGACGGTTCTGTAAGCAGTGGTTCGGATTGTGGCTGGGTGGATTATATTATCTTCCCATCTATTGTTCCTCCGCCTGATCCTCCTGATATTGATATGAGCGATTTGAGTTTTGAAGTGACTGTGCCTCCGGGTGGAAATACTACTGAAATATTAACTATTTCCAACCTGGGTGAAGCTGATCTTGATTTTAATTTATCCAAGTATTATCATCCTACTGATGGTGTTAAGGCTTATTGTGTTTCTGTTGGTGGTGGGGGTGATGAGTTTATTCAGAATGTGACCATCGGAACTATTAATAATACTACCGGTCAGTCTTATTATGCTGATTATACTGCTATGTCTACCGTGGTGAATGTGGGTGAATCTTATCCTATTACCATTACCAACGGTGATCCTATATGGACCAGTGACCAATGTGGTATATGGGTTGACTGGAACCAGAATGAAGACTTTTATGATGATGCGCCTGTTGTGGTTACCGGTTCTCCGGGTGTGGGACCATATACGGCTACCATTACCCCTCCGGTGGATGCGATGCCGGGTTTGGTCAGGATGAGGGTGCAGATCATTTATGCAGCTACGCCTGATCCTTGTGTGGCTTCCTTTACTTATGGTGAGGTGGAAGATTACTCCTTAAATGTGAACAGTGACTTTGTGGACTGGCTTACCATTGATCCTATGGTTGGAACTGTAGGTGATGGTGGTTCTTCTGATATTGACTTTACTTTTGATGCCACAGACCTGGATGAGGGTGATTATTTTGCAGATGTAACTGTCAATAGCAATGACCCGGATGAGCCTGTTATCATCATCCCATGTACTTTGCATGTGGGTGGTTATAATGTTTCGGGATATTTGAACTATGTAAATGGTGTTTCTACTCCCATGGATGCCTGTACAGTGACCTTGTATGATGATGCGGATATAATGGTGGGGTCTACTACTTCGGATGTTAACGGTTATTACGAGTTTACGGGTATTGCCGATGGTAACTATACCATTAACATGGCTACTGCCAAGCCGTGGGGTGGTTTGTCAATGAATGATGTGCAGGTGGTATGGCAATCGGTGACCGGGGTGATAGCTGCTTTAACCGGATTGGATTACCTGGCCGGAGATGTTACATGGGATACCAATGTACTCATGGTTGATGTGCAGCTGATGAGGCAGGTGGTTTCAAATAATCCACCGGGTACAGTCTTTAATTCGCCTGACTATATTTATATTATTCCTGATTTCGCTGTTAGTGGCGGGGATGTTATTCAGGATATTCCTGTTATCTGCTCGGGGGATGTGGATCATAGTTATGTGCCGGCAGCTGGGAAATAGATTATTCTTTATTTTATAAAAACTTGAAACTTAAAAAAGCCAGTCCTGGTTTCAGGCTGGCTTTTTTAGATTATAATAAAAACTATATCATCATGAAAAACCTTTTAATCTTTTTGATAGCATTGACTATTGTTTCCAATTCTTTTGCGGATGGTTGGCGCAATGGAGAAATGCAAATACAAATTCCTATTGAGAATCAGCAGCAATTTAACCAGTTGGCCGGCATGAAATTAAGCATGGACTTTTATGGGCCAGATTATGATCATATCACCGCTTATGTGATTCCAAAAGAGCTTTCCCAGATTGAAGCTTTAGGATTGAATTATGAAATTGTTATTGAAGACTTAAATAAGCATAATACCAGTTTTTGGTCAACCAAAGATGCCTATCATACCTACCAGGAAATTATTGATCTGGCAGATAGCCTTGAAACAGAATTCCCTGCTATTTGCAAAAAATACATTTTTGGAACATCTTTGGGAGGGCGACAACTGGCAGCATTGAAAATAAGCGATAATGTTTTGGTTGATGAACCGGAAGCAGAGGTGATGTTTGATGGAGGCATTCATGGTGATGAGATTGGAGCGGCTGAAAATGTCATTCGATTTGCACGGGATATATGTATTGATTATGGATCCGATCCAACAGTGACCAATCTGATAGATAACCGTGAGATATGGCTCTATTTAATGGTAAATCCTGATGGAAGAGAAGCTATGAGCAGATACAATAACAACGGTGTTGACCTGAACCGTGACTGGGCTTACATGTGGGATGGCTGGGGAAACAGCACCGGCCCTTGTTCACAAGTTGAAAGTAAGGCCTTAAGGGAATGTATGTATAATAATCAATTTGTTGTTCATACTACTTACCATAGCGGAACTGAATATATTTCCTTGCCCTGGAGTTACCGGTCTGACCAACCTCACGACTGGAACCATATTTATCAATTGGGAGGTGTTTATTCCTCTGTGTCAGGATACCCTGACCTTGAATACGGACAAGGGAATACAGGGATGTATGCAATCAACGGAAGTACTAAAGACTCAAATTACGGAGTTATGGGTTCAATATCATGGTCTATGGAAATTTCTTATAGCAAACAACCACCTGCTTCTGATATAATGATGTACTATAACAGAAACTATCCTTCTATGATAGCCATGATTGAATATTCAGGATATGGATTAGATGGAACAATAACCGATATAAATACAGGTGATTCTATTGCCGGAGTTGTGTTTGTCAATGATTATTTTCCGACTTTCTCTGATGGTACTGCCGGCGATTATCATAAATATGTATTGCCCGGAACTTATTCTATCACAATTGTTGCCAACGGATATGAAACACAAACTATTGATAATATTGTTGTAACAGAAAATAATTCAACAACAACCGACTTCCAGTTGCAACCTGAAGAAGGACAGTATGTTTATAGATTTGCCGCTTCAAGGATTCCAGGCAACAACGATGCTGATGAAGGGAATACACCTGCAGTTATTGGTGCTCCCGATAATATTAACTATTCAATAGGAGTGAATGGTTGGTGTGTGTTAGATATGCAATATCCTGTAATTGATGGGCCTGGATCAGACTTTAAAGTACATGAAGGCGATACTTCCCCTGAAGGGTTCACTTGTTATGCTGGCGAAACAATAGATGGTCCATGGATTAGCCTCGGAACAGGTAACGGTACGACCGAGTTTGATATTGCTACATCAGGATTACCAGAAGCTCAATTTATTAAGATATTAGATGATGGTGATGGCTCCGCCAATGTTGATAATGCAGGTTTTGATTTGGATGCCATAGAAGCAATTGAACCTGTATCAGGTATTTATCTTGCCATGACTGAATATCTTATTGATGATTCGGGTGGTAATAATAATGGAAATATTGACCCCGGAGAAACTATTGATATTTTGGTTTCCTTAAAAAATAACGGAGACATCACTGCTGAAAATATCGAAGGAATTATTAGTACCGCTTCACCTTATATTACAATTATTAGTGCTAACGCAAATTTTGGTAATTTATCTCAGGGAGAAACAGCACAAGGGATATATACAATTTTAGTGGACAATACAACACCAATTGGTGAAAGTTTTATATTAACTCTGGATGTAAGCTCAAATAGTGGAACTTATACAAATTCATTTGTTATGAATTTTGCTGTCGGTTTAATCGTAGAAGACTGGGAAACAGGAAATTTCAGCAGCTACCCCTGGACTTTTGCCGGTAATGCCGATTGGTTTATCACTGATGTGGATCCTTATGAAGGAACATACTGTGCTAAATCTGGTACAATTTCACATAACCAAACCTCAGAGATGGAAGTGGAACTTTATGTTACTGCTGCCGATAATATCTCCTTTTACAGGAAAGTGTCTTCCGAAAGCAACTATGATTATCTGCAATTTTGGATTGATGGAACAATGCAGGAACAATGGGCAGGAGAAGTAGCATGGGGGCAGGTTAGTTATCCTGTTACTGCCGGATTACATACTTTCAAGTGGATATATTACAAGGATGGTAATACCAGCAATGGTTCAGATTGTGGATGGATTGACTACATTATCTTCCCTCCAGTTTCACCTCCGCCTTCACCACCTGACATTGAAATCAATCCCGAAAGTTTCGAGGTTACCCTACCGCCCGATGATCAAACAACACAAACACTCACAATTTCAAATATTGGCGAAACTAATCTGGAATTCTCCATTACAAAGTATTACCACCCTGACAAAAACTCCGAAGCTTATTGTACTTCTGTTGGTGGTGGTGGTGATGAATTCATCCAGAACGTTACCATCGGTTCTATTAATAACACCACACCACAGAGCTACTATGGTGATTATACAAGCATGTCAACTGTTGTTGTACCAGATATGTCGTATCCAATCTCAATTACAAATGGAGACCCCATCTGGTCTTCCGACGAGTGTGGTATTTGGGTTGACTGGAACCAGAATGAACTTTGGGATGATGCACCAGTTACTGTTTCCGGTTCTCCAGGAGTTGGGCCTTATACAGCCAACATAATTCCCCCTGCGGATGCTATGCCGGGGCCAACAAGAATGAGGGTTCAGATTATTTATAATACTTCTCCCGATCCTTGTGATGAAACATTTTCTTATGGTGAAGTAGAAGATTATACACTTATTGTGGACAGCGACTTCAATGACTGGCTTACTTTCATACCGCTGACAGGTATAATCCCGGGGTCGGATATGACAGACATTGATGTAACATTTAATTCTACTGATATGGAAGTGGGTGATTATTATGCTGACCTTATCATTTCTAGTAATGATCCTGTGGAACCCCAGGTAATAATTCCCTGTACTTTGCATGTGGGTGGTTATAATATTGGAGGGTATCTGAACTATGCCAATGCTGTTGCTACGCCAATGGATGCCTGTACAGTGATGTTATATGATGATGCGGATATCCTGGTGGGATCAACTACAACGGATGCTTTGGGTTATTATGAGTTTACAGGTATTGCTGATGGGAACTATACCATTAACCTTGCTACCACAAAACCATGGGGTGGCTTGTCGATGAATGATGTTCAGGTCACATGGCAGTATGTGACCGGGGCCGGGGTGGTTTTAACAGATCTTGAATTCCTGGCTAGTGATGTAACATGGGATACCAATGTACTCATGGTAGATGTGCAACTGATGAGACAGAGAGTTTCCAATAATCCACCTGGAACTGTATTTATTGCTCCGGATTATGTTTATGAGATTCCGGCATTTAGTGTCACAGGTGGGGATGTCGCACAAGATATTCCAATCCTCTGCTCAGGTGATACAGATGGAAGCTATGTTCCTCAACCAGAAAAATAAACCGAGACTGATTAGGATGAGTTTTTAATACCTAAATATTAGAAAAGAAAGTCAGATGCCAGAATAAGCTTATTTATCAATATATTATGCTTGATGGATAAACAATCCGCTGTTTTTGATTTTTTCATTAAGTTAGTTTAAATTCGCTAATTAATACTTCAATTGATATGTATTGATATGGGCAAAGAAATAGAACGAAAATTTCTTGTTAAGGATGAAACTTATAAAACACTTGTTGAGCGCATTCTGTACTATCAGGGATTTTTAAATACATCAAAAGAAAGGGTGGTCAGGGTTAGAGTAGTTGGTGACAAGTCTTTTTTAACAATTAAAGGTTTATCAAAAGGCGCTACAAGAACTGAATTCGAATATGAAATACCTGTTGAAGATGCGAAGATTATGCTAGAAGAATTGTGTGAAAAACCAATAATTATCAAGTATCGTTATAATATTCAAATTGGTGATTTATTGTGGGAGGTGGATGAGTTTAAAGCAGAAAATGAAGGTTTGGTTATTGCTGAAATAGAATTACATGATGAGTTTCAAAATTTCGTTAAACCCAACTGGATAGGAGAGGAAGTAACAGAAGATCCAAAATATTATAATGCAAATCTGATTAAACATCCATTTGGGAGTTGGAAATAATTTTGATTAATTCGGCCTGTTAAAAAAGTGTTAAAATGCTCCTTCATCGATAATTGAATCAAACTTTTACTATAAGTTTGCATTACCTGACTAAATTTCAGGGATGTTATATGAAATCATTATTATCAACATCCTGATTATTCAACATGCTATTATGCTGCAACTGTGGGAACTATTGAAGTAATTTCTGGAAATTTTAAGGTATATCCAAATCCGGCAAAAGATTACATAAGCATTGATTTTACTGATGCTGGCAGGAAAAAAATAGAATTAATTGATATAGCTGGGGAAAAAATATTAAAAAAAACAACCACAAATAGAAATTTTGTATTATATTTGCAAGAGGTGGATAATGGTATTTATTTTATTAATGTTTTTGATGGCAAAAACTATTATCCTCCATACAAATTAATAGTTGATTAATTTTTTCATAATTCGATTCTTTTGGGTTTGGCGGGGACCCCCTTTCTGGGGGCCCCGTTTTTTATGCCCTGAAGTTTTCACACCATAAAAAATCTAACCCTATATTCTTTGCAAAATCAAAAAATAAAACTTAAGCCATTCTTGTCTCGCTGATTCATCTTATTTATTACTTTTATCCGAAACTTAACATTGTTCAAAATGGGTACAGATCTGAGGGCAGTTTATCAGAAGAAAATAAATGAATACTCATCATTATTTCAGAAGACAAACAAACAAAGCAAAACAATATCCATTTCACGTCTTTTGGTTTTTTTGATAGCTGCTATTTTGATTTATGTATTTGCACGAACAGGCACATCTTTAGGTATTGTTCTCACCATCTTATCATCAGTTGTAATATTCATTTATCTTGTAAAATATCATTCGAAAGTTCTATTGTCGAAAAAGCTTTATGAATCTTTAATTCAGATTAATAAAAATGAATTAGCAGCACTTGATGGAAATGTTGATAATTTTGATAAGGGCGAGGAATTTATTGATCCGGATCACGCTTACTCTTCTGACGTTGACATATTTGGCGAAGGCTCTTTGTTTCAGTTTTTAAATCGATGTGCAAGTATAATAGGAAAACAAAAATTGGCACACCAGTTATGTTATCCCCTCCTTGATGAAAATCAGATTCTTGAAAATCAGGAATCAATAAAAGAACTTTCAGATTTTATTGACTTGCGACAACATTTTCAGGCAATAGGCCTTACCCACAATGAAAAAGAAAGCGACAATAAGCGAATATTGGAATGGGTACAGGAATCTCCTGTTTTCAATCATTCTGTTTTTTCAGTTTTAGTCTTTCTAATACCTGTTCTCTCAGCATTAATGATTTTTTTATTATCCCTTAACATTATTACATTCAATACATTTCTGATCTACCTTGTAATTCCCTGGGGTATTTCGGGAAGTTTTGCATTTAAAGTAAACAGGCGGCATAACATGGTAAGTAAAACTTCTGAAATGCTCGTAAAATATGCCCTGTTACTAAAAGAAATTGAAAGCAAAAAATTCAGTTCTTCAAAATTGAATAATCTGCAAAACAGATTACAAAAAAATGGTATTTCTGCAGGCCAAAGCATTAAAAAACTATCATCCATTCTTGTTGCATTGGACAACCGTTTAAATTTTATTTCATGGGCATTGTTCAATGGACTTATGCTATGGGATATTTTACAAATGAGACGACTAGAGTATTGGCAGAATAAACATAAGAAAGAGATGAAAAAATGGTTTGAAGTGGTTGAAGAATTCGACTCCTTAAACAGCTTTTCAAATTTTTATTTCAACAACAAATATGCGTCATTCCCGGTATTTCAAAAAGAAGAGTTTTCTATTAAAGCAGAAAACCTGGGACATCCGCTGATTAACTTATCGAAAAGAGTAAACAATAGTATTCAAATTAATCCCGGGGAGTTTATCGTAATTACAGGCGCTAACATGGCAGGAAAAAGTACCTTTCTTCGAACCATTGTTGTAAACATGATTTTAGCTATGTGTGGGGCGCCGGTTTGTGCTGAAAAATTTTCATTTAAACCCATCCAAATTTTTACCAGTATCAGGACCAGTGATTCTCTTCATAAAAATGAATCTTATTTTTATTCCGAACTTAAACGATTGAAACGCATAATAGAAGCGCTAAAATCAAATACAAGACTTTTTGTTGTTCTTGATGAAATACTTAAAGGAACCAATTCAAAAGACAAGCATAAAGGCTCAGAGGCGCTAATCAAGCAGTTCATTTCATTAAATACCAGTGGCATTGTGGCAACTCATGATGTAGCATTAGGAAAACTTGAGGAGTCATTCCCGGTAAATATTAAAAACAAAAGTTTCGAGGTAGATATAAATAAAGATCAACTTTCATTCAATTACAAATTGAGGGATGGGGTTTCAAAAAATATGAATGCAACAATATTAATGAAAGAGATGGGAATTACAGTTTAATTAGGGTTTCCTCAAAAAGTCAGGCCATTGATTTGAGCAAGTTTTATCACATTGAGCACGAAAATGATAACACCAATCCAACCTTCAGAAGTATCTTTTAGTTTTGCCTTGACCTCATTAAGCCTGTATCCTTGTTTAGCTTGCCCGAATTTTCCTTCAATATGATTTCGTTCGTTGAATTCCTGCTTTTCTTTCTTTTTCTCCCTATAAGTTTTTTCTATGGACTTTCCCTTTGGTTTGGCCGTAAGCCTTATGTTGTTCTGTTTGCACCATTTTCTGTTTTGGTTTGTGGCGTATATTTTATCGGCCTGTATGAGTTCTGGGTAGTAACCGAAGATAGCCTTGTATGCTTCTGCCTGCCTTTGCAGGTCCTTTGATTCATTGTAGGCTTCCCAGCTTAAAGTGTTTACCCTGGCAAAACCATCCATAAGTGAAAGCCCGATTTTTGCACCGAATTCAACGCCCTTTTTTCCCATCTTGCCTCTGACTATTGGCCGCACATGGGGTTGCGATATGCTCACAATCCGATGCGCAACGGTGTTCTTTTTCTGATCATACATTTCCTTTTGCTGTTCATATAGCGTATGGAGTACCATAAGGGTCTTTTGCTGCTTTTTATTCAAGGGGAAATTGCCAGGCTCAAATTCGTCTAGCATTTTGCTAATGCTTTTAAGGTTCCTATTGAGTGCGTTGAGCAGATAACGTATTACTTTGCGTATCTCCATTGTGGTTTTTTTCTTTTTCTTTGCCACCGAAAGATACCTCTGTCGGGCAACTTTCCTGTATGTCCTGGGTTTTACTGCGGGTTGTAATATTTTGTAAAGGTGGTCTATGAGTTTCTCGCCTTCCTCCCTGGCTTTATTCACAAGGTCCAGATCATTGGGGTATTTGATGTACTGATCGGCCACAGTGGCGTCTATCTGTAGCTTTCCCTTGTTTTTTTGTTCATCGGCTTGGCTCTCCTTTGGAGGGAAAGCAACACGAATGACAGCTTTGTTGAATTCGTCAAAAGATTCCTCGCCAAGCCTTTTCCTGATTTCAACAAAAAGGCTGGGAGAAAATAGCGAATCAGGATGGAACACATCCAATCCTAAAAAGAACTGCATGTAAGGGTTCTCACTGATGATCTGCAATGTTTCTTCGTCTGTGAGATTAAGTTTGTGTTTTATTATCAATGTCCCGATCACTACCCTGGCATTCACAGATTTACGGCCCATGGTGCGGTCTAATTTGTTGTGATAAATACTTGCCAAAGTATCCCATGGGCCAACTTGACCCACCTATTCTTGGGTGTTAACTTAAATTCTACTGGAGTTTGAAATTCCTCTATC
>Ga0255366_10094_pt1 | contig 15239 bp, 13 predicted proteins | sample ANMaggSeSYBR01C4_FD_182086 | JGI IMG/M metagenome (GOLD analysis project Ga0255366, IMG submission 182086) | Sediment cell enrichment communities from methane seep in Santa Monica Basin, California, United Staets - ANME aggregate JGI... | ecosystem: Environmental > Aquatic > Marine > Cold seeps >... | reverse complement strand
CAACCAACCCTGAGCAAAGCCAGCAGTTATCTACCTCAACTGTTTCATATTGTTTCAGATGTTTTCTTAGTTGATCTCCGCGCGCTTTGTTTGTTATTCCCTTGTCAATTTTTGCAAAAAGTCGCCCTAGGCAATGATCGCATAGTTTGTATTTTGACAGAGCTTTTTCTGCAATTTCAATGATTTCTTTGTCTTTCAGGCTATTTGTCATTTGATGGGCCTAATAACCGGCAGTATTTTAATTATTTGTATGGGGAAATGAGGGAGATGCACACTAAACAGATCTCGATAAGAGTCAATACTATGTGTAACCAAGTAGCCGCCTAAATTTTTCATCCTCACTATTTTGCCCAATAGAAAAGAGTTGTAAGTAATAAAATAGTATCATTATTCGTTCTGCTCTACAAGAATATAAAAAAACAATAGTAATGCATCTACTTTCTTGACGACCTCATTTGCACCGGATGCATTTGCTCGTATCAAAATTTGAATTTTTCCGATCCCGCTGATTAATTTTGAAACTGCAGTCATTGATTCACCTGATTTTAAAAGTATATCTGAATCTGATGTTTTACGGCTACTTGGTGCTAGAAAACCACCGTCAATGGTAAGATTCCAATTCAAATCGGTTGCATCAGCATCTCCTGTATTTTTTATCTCAATACGAAGAGTGAACAAACCACCTGAAACTCCACCTATCTCAATTTCAGGATTTCCAGTTGCCGTCACAGGTAAAATAGGAAAAATAAACAAAATACAAAGAAGGATACATATAATCTTTTTTGACATATCTAGTTTTTCCTCCACGATATTTAATGCATATTAGATACTTAAGTTTTTATGTCCGGGTTTTGATAAAATAATGATTTTTTATAAATATTATTTGCTGCCTCTTTTTCAACACCGCCCACCTCTTGAAATCTGTCATTCTATTTTTACCAAAATTAGCTTGAAGTAAACAAAGTTTTTTAAGTCAAATGAGATTCCACCCCAATGATTTAGGTCTTTACATAGTGAAATATAAATGACCAGGTCAGCTATTGAAGGGGTAATTAAAAAATTGCCGAAATATGAGTGATAGTACAAAAGATAAAATCTCGGGAGGTAAAATATATGGTTGAAGTTTCTCCGTTTAAAGGTATCATATATAATAAAGAAAAAATAGGTAAACTAGATGATGTAACGTCTCCACCTTATGACATTATATCTTCAGATATGCAGACAGAATTTTATGAAAAAAATCCGTATAATTTTGTAAGACTCATACTTGGAAAACAAGACCCAGGTGACACTAAACAAAATAATCGGTATACGAGGGCAAAAGAACAGTTTGATTCATGGATGAAAGAATCGATCTTGACTGGATCGGATAAAACAGCTATTTTTCCATATAAAATTGAATATAAAGTAAAGAACCAATCAAAGACAATGAACGGATTTTTTGTCCTATTAAAACTAGATCCAGAATATAAACAGGTAAAAGCACATGAAAGAACGTTGTCTAAGCCAAAGGCAGACAGATTGGATCTTATGCGCGCTTGTAATGCGAATCTTGAACCAATTGAACTGTTATACATCGATGAAAAAGATATAATAAGGAAGAAAATAGATGAATCTCTTGGTGAGCCCATTATAGACGTAAAAGGATACGACGATTTTACCCACAAATTATGGAAGCTAGAAGATGAAGATATTACCTTCCTAGTTACAGGCGAGCTTAAAGATAAAATTTTGTTTATTGCTGATGGGCACCATAGGTATCAAACCGCAATTAATTATGCTGATGAAATGGAAAAGAAAACAGAAAATCACGATGATGATGCACCGTTCAACTACCGAATGGTCATCCTTGCAAACATATTTGATGAAGGTTTGTCTATTCTTCCAACTCATAGACTAATCAAAATGTCAAATATTGATTTAGAAAACCTTGTGGAAAAACTAGGAAAGTATTTTACTGTTCAAGAAAAAAAGGTTGATGATTCAAATAAAGACTATGAGTCACTGGGAAAAAGAATTAAAGATGAACTAGCAACAGAGAAAGGACACAAATTTGCAATGTACCTAAAGGGCAAATATTATATCTTAACATTGAAAGATGAAAAATTAATGGACAAGTTTGCAGGTGACCGCTCAAAGACCTGGAGAACACTGGACGTTTCAATTTTACACAAGATCATACTTGAACATCTATTAGGAATAAATGAAGATAATCTGGAAGATCATGTGAAATACACTCGAGTTGATGAGGAGGCAATACAATTTGTTGAGGATGGAGATTATGATCTCTCCTTTTTGATAAATGCCACAAAGATAGAGGAATTAAAAACAATAGCGGAGGCAGGTGAACACATGCCTCAGAAATCCACTTATTTCCTGCCTAAAATGTTGTCAGGCCTTGTTATGTACAAAATGGACATGTAGTGTAATAGCAAATTGGAATTATCTGAGTAATATTGATATAAAGTGACCAATGTAATGAGTTGTAATTATAACCAGTACAGCAATTATTAAGTGTTCACCAATTATTTTCCAAGGATTGGCATTTTGTTCTCTCGCAATGACAAAACTATTCACAAATAGTAGATATAATCCAAACATTATACTTATGACAATTGCCTTTGAGAGCTTTAGCAACAGAACTGGAAGAATAAAAATCGATGAAAAGATAAATTTAAAGAAAATGGTAGAAAAAGTTGATTCCCACACTTCTTTTGTAGTATGTTTATTTTCGGATTCTTCAGCCATATGAATGCCCATTGCATCTGACAATGCATCTGCTATTGCTATTGTCAATATACCACCGATAACCACAAGTTTTGAGTGGGTACTAGCATGTAGTCCTACCATTAAACCAAGTGTTGTAATTATCCCGGAGGTCAAACCAAAGTTAAATCCAACTTTTAATGAATGTTTCATTATGTCCCTTTATTTATATTTAATATTTATAAATGATTTGTTATACAGTTGTTATCCATGCCCTTGAGAGATATTAGATATAATCAACCTGGAAATCATATTGCACCAGTTACTTTAATAAACAATCATACATTCCGTCATCGATTATGTCTTTGATGGAAGGTCTGTTGGTTTTTTTTGCTATACTTTCTGCATATTTCCTTATGGTAATGTTTCTCCATAAAAAGGGCATTTTGGAAAAATATAATATTTCCCTTTATGGTCCAGCATTATTACTACGTACCACAAAGGGCAGGAATTTTCTTAAAAAAATTGCAGATAGAAAGAGATTCTGGAAAGCTTTTGGAAGTTTTGGCATTGTTTTTTGCTTTATCATGATGGTTCTAATGGTTCTAGTACTTGCTCTGCAAGCATGGACAGTGTTGGGTTTTACTCCTGAACAAAAGGAGGCATTACCTGGCATCGAATTTGGTTTAGTGCTCCCAGGTATTAACCCCATACTTCCCCTTGAATATATTGCGTACATACTTCTAGCATTAGTTGTTGCAGTCATTGTACATGAATTTTCCCATGGTATTCTTACGTTTGCAAGTAACCTAAAAGTTAAATCATTAGGTATCCTCTATCTTATCATACCGCTAGGGGCATTTTGTGAACCAGATGAGGAACAACTGCGGAACACAAAAACATCGAATCGCATGCGTGTTTATGCTGCAGGACCAACATCAAATTTTACTGTTGTTTTGATAAGCATTTTACTTTTTTCATTTGTCTTTATGCCTGCAGTTCAACATGCAGCAGATGGCATTGGCATTATTTCAATTGGTGAAGACACCCCTGCTGAGGAATTGGGCCTTCAATCTGGTATGATAATAACTCATATCAACGACACAAAAATCGATACCTTCTATGATTTTTTTATAGTGATGAACAACACTCGGGCAAATCAGACCGTAAACATATCGTATGTTGGACAGGAGACTTATATCAAAAGTGTTGTTTTATCGGATAAATATTACGAATATGAAAAAAGAAATCCTGGGGCAAACAATAAATCATATATTGGTAAGGGTTATCTTGGTGTAGGGCCCAATCCATTCATAGATTTTCTACCGATATTGAAAAATCCCTTCAGTAATTTCCCCAATAATTTCCTGTTGTTTTATATACTTCCATTGTTAGGTCTTGATGGATACAATCCAATTTATTCACCATTTACTGATTCATACACAATAACTGGTCCACTTAGTTTCATACCAAGTAATGTATTCTGGGCAATTTTAAACGCATTATACTGGATTTTCTGGTTAAATCTTGCTGTTGGGTTATTCAACGTTTTACCGATGATTCCACTCGATGGGGGATTTATGTTCAACGATGCATTAGGATCTTTCATAAGGCGAGTTAAAAAAGGTCTGTCAGATGAGAGAAGAGAAAAAATTGTAAAAAACGTTTCTTTAGTAACTTCTTTACTAATCTTATTTATAGTCTTATTCCCATGGTTAATAAAATACTTTTAGAAGTGTGTTTTAACTATTTTTCAAAGCATTAATTGTTTTCATCAATAGTTAATTTTACAAGGTGAGGGTAACTTCATACCTGCCTTTCGAAGCGCATCTTTTGCCTGATCAATATTTTGTTCAGTTGTTTCAACTTCCATTATAATCTGATTTGGTTTTACATGTGCAGCAATTGAGACTATTTTACCGTATGCTGATCTCATTCCCTGAGAAACCCTATCTGCACCTGCGCCAGTTGCTTGTTTGTTTTCTCTTAATACATTATGCGGATAAACTCTGACTCTTAGCCGATAGTTTGATACCCCTAACTTTTTCTCCAGGGCACGGTTTGCAGTTATACGGGCTGATTCTAATGCATTGTGTCTCACTTGACATCTCTCATTTGAAGTTAAAGAGATTTTTATGGGAAAATCTGCTTTCTTGTTTCCCATGACAAATTGTGTAATACGGGAAGCGGGTATACCGCCCATGTATTCTCGTCTAGTAGAAGACTGTCCTCTTACGTATCTGTACATACTGCTTGGTTTTCGTGCCATTTTTCACATCCTTTGATACAGTTAATAGAGAAATCGAAATGGATATGGTATTTATAACTCTTTTTACACATACTGGGAGTATTAGTAAGTCCGATTTCAGGGTTTTACTGATACTCACTTATAGATACCATATCTGTTGGCTCATTGGTTTTACTGATGCTACAACTGTTATTTAGGAGTAGATTGGTATGTTATGTTGAACTTCTTGGGTTTCTTTTCCTTTCTGTGTCTTTTCTTCCCAAGATCTGCTTCAATGAATGCTGCATCCTGAATTGTTCCTTTTTCTACTTTGAATCCTTTGCTATCTAACTGATGTTGTAGCTCAGCCCAAATTAATGTATCCACTCCATCCGTCTCCAGTCTATCACGTATCCTCCAGATGGTACTGAAATCAGGAATCTTTTCGGGGAACCCGGGGAAATTCCGAAAACTCAATCGGTCATGACATTGAAACTCCAGCTCTGGATCTGATAGGTTATACCATGCCTGTAAGAGCATGGACCGCACTACTACGAGTTCATTTGTATGAGGACGTCCACCCTGTTTTTTATCATCATAAAAAACACTTTTTACCAGAGGAATAAATGGTTCCCAATCTATCTGCTGTTTCATTAATACAAGACGATCTCCAAGACCTTTCACTTTTTTATACTGTTGTTCCAAGATAAAACGGTTAAAACTCATCCATCTCACTCCTTATACATAAGGAATGAATTATGAACATAAAGAGGTTTCTATGAGGGGTTTTTCAAAACCCTCTGTATACTCCATTCTCCTTCTATTTTCCTCCCTGTTCCCTAATAATGATATAAGATGTCTATGATTTCTATTACCTATTACCTATAATAATTATAAAAGATGATTACCTAACCCGTGATTGAGATTACTATGATTTCAATATACTATACTATATAATAATAGATGATGAATATAAGATTTACGACAATTATAGATAAATGGGAGGAGGGTAGACAGGAAAATGAAAAAAATAATAACGCTGTTTTTCAATTGAATAAATTGAAACTGCCTACCTTCTAACAATATAAAGGAAATACAATATAATAAAGATTTCGTTATATTGGGTAAATTATAGGTTTAGAATAGGAAAACCTGACTTTACCCATTCAATCTACAATTCTCTTGGAGGGTGTATTCAATTCTATATGAGATTACAGATTACTCTACATTCCCCATATCAGTATATAATCAAATAGTTATTGGGAGAATGGGGAAGAGTGAAGGTGGTGAGGAAAGATGGGTTTTTAAAAATCAGTCTCCCCCATTTCCAATAAGTTATAGAGTATTAAGTGATATATATATTTTACCATAGATATATAAATCTAAAAACATCTACTCTAACTCTTCTTTTAATCTGCCTTCAATCCTGTTTAGGGATGCTATTATAGAATGGATTTCATCAATTAGATTACGGATTACTTCTCTTTCCATATGTTGTCTTTCACCTTCTCTATGAGTTCTGCTAAATCTTCATCCTCATATTCTTCATCAATGGCATCCAAAATAGCATACATCACAACATGGAGGCATATTCCCTTCTTACATGATGTGTCCAAGACATTCTCTATTTCATCCCGAACATACTTATATTTCTCAAATCCCTCTTTATACTCCTTACTATCCATATCTATTTCATCACTCTCATTTGGTTCCATATATAACCTCCACACCAACAATCTTTACTATTTCCCCTTCATCTATATCTTTCAACATTTCAACAATTTCACTTATAGGAACACCCTTCCAGTATAATTTCCTTACAAACTTATTCCACATTTGGATGCTATAATCTTCCATTATATCCTCTATCTAAAATCAACATCATTTACATACAATCCTGTAACTTGAATAAGATTTACTGGGGTGTCTTATTCCACTAATCTTACATCCTTTGCCGAGACACCTTTATTTGTTGTTTCCGTCTCATATTCTACGGCATCACCATCAAAAAGTTCCATTTCTTCTGGGATTTGGTTTATATGTAAAAAGACATCCCGTGTATCATCATCGGGGTGGATGAAACCATATCCCTTTTTTCTGCTAAACCAAGCAATTCTACCTTTCATAATTTACTCTCTTATATTTCACATTTCAACATACATTCTCAAAAACCGTCTGCCGACTTGATAGTATGGTAAAAGAAAGAAGGGGAAAGGCATTTAAAACATATAAGGGACAAATTAATATGAAGAAAGTAACCTTCCCTTTCTTCCGCCCATACTAATATATGACATACAATATAGCATATAATATGTATATAAACATTTGTTTAACGATTGTTAATTACAACATTCTTAACATTTTATTGGAAAAATTAATAAAGAGACAACTATTCTTATATTTGACTGGGGAGTTTGTTTCAATTGATAAATCGTTTCTCATAAGGGAAACATAGTATATCATCCCATCCCTCTTCACTCAATTGAAATTAGCAAAGGTGCCGTCTAAATACTCCTCTATCCTGTAATAGTAATATAATAAAACTAATCACACATCTACTATAATCCATTATATAGGAAAATAACTATACTCCTTTACAGATAAAGAGGAATATATATTATATAGGTAAATATAGTAAAGGCATATACTGAAAATACAAAAACAACTAATGCCATAATTATTCCTATCTCAACTCCAAACAACAAGAATCCCTTACCAAATGAAAAGAAAATAACAGACAAAGACAACAAAATTGCTAAAACTACAAAGTGTGTTTGCCGATATGAAAACAGATGATTGGAATTTACACTTGATTCTTTAATGTGCCCTCGTTTGATAGTTTAATTTACGAATCAGATGGTTTTTTTTAATGTGCAAAACCCTTTAAATGTAATATTAATTTCCAGTCTGTATGAACTACCCCTTATATGAAGCCGAAAACGAAATCACATTATTGTTAAAGGGCGTTTTAGCTAAATTAAATTATGATTGTGAAGTAAAATTAGAGGTCCCTCCAGAAAACATGGGTGACTTTGCTTTTCCATGCTTTTCTCTTGCACCGATTGCAAAAAAATCGCCAAAAGACATAGCAGAAGACATTGCAGAAAGAATTGAAAAAGGCAAATGGGTAGAAAAAATAGATACTCATGGAGGGTATGTAAATTTCCATATAGATAGCAAACGTCTTGCCTCCAAAACATTGGATTCAATCCTTGAAATGAAAGAAGAATATGGATATTTACAGAAAAAGAATAAAAAAGTCATTATTGAACATACGTCGGCTAATCCCAATGGCCCCCTTCACGTTGGAAGGGCAAGAAATCCAATTATTGGAGATACACTTGTTAGAATATTTGGAGCAGCAGGATATGATGTTGCATCCCAGTTTTATCTAGATGATATGGGAAAACAGGTTGCTATTCTTACTTGGGGAATTAATAACATAGATCCAAATAGCATCACTCCCCCTAAATACGAAAAACCTGACCATACGAATGTAGGATTCTATCAAGAAGCAAACAAGCTAATGGAAGAAGATGAAACGGTTGCTAGAGAGATTGGTGAAATCGTTAAAAAATCAGAACATGGGGACAGTAAAACCATAGCGCTGGTACACAAGGCATACAAACTTGTTTTAGAAGGAATAAATGAGAGCCTCGATCGCATCAACATACACATCGATAAATATGTCCCTGAATCAACGTTTGTAAAGGATAAAAGCGTTGAAAAGGTAATATCTAACCTGAAAAAAATACAATATTGCCATGAAGAAGATGGTGCGCTATATTTAGATCTAGAATCCTTTGGAATTCATGGAAGAAACACAAATTTTTTCTTTTTAAGAAGTGATGGTACGTCACTTTATGCAACAAGGGATATTGCATACCACCAGTGGAAAGCAAAACATGCCGATATGCTCATAAATGTGCTTGGTGAAGATCACAAACTTGAAGCAAGACAGGTCGAGATAGCATTACAGCTACAGGATGAAAAGATTTTACCAAAACCAGTTTTTTATGCATTTGTATCAATGCCCGGGGGAAAAATGTCCACAAGACGGGGACGTGTTGTGTATCTCGATCAACTCATAGATGATTGTGTTGAGAGGGCGTATAAGGAGGTTAAGAAACGGAGAGGAAACGAACTCTCTGAAAAAAAGATGAAAGAGATATCAGAGATAATCGGTATTGGTGCCCTGAGGTACAATATCATAAAAGTTCAACCTGAAAAAGACATTGTATTCAAATGGGAAGAAGCTTTAAATTTTGAGGGAAACTCCGCTCCATTTATACAATATGCCCATGCACGTGCCTGTAGTATACTGTCGAAAAAGGAAGATAGTGTCAAAGACGCCAATGCCCTTCTGTTAAAACATGATTCAGAACTTCAACTTATAAAAAAACTGGCAAAATTCCCCATGGTCATTGATGAGGCATGCAAGGGTTGCAGGCCACACATTATAACCACGTATCTATGTGACATCGCCGCTCAGTTTAATCAGTTCTATAGAGATTGCCATGTGCTATCAGAAGAAAACCTCGAACTCAGAAAGGCGAGACTTGCACTTGTTGATTCAACGAGAATCGTTCTCAGAAATGGTTTGGATCTGCTGGGAATCGTTGCACCTGAGGAAATGTGATGAAATACAAGCATGTAAAATATCATTATCTGGTCAATTGATATTTTTCAATGATAGGTGGAGAAACAATGATGTTAGTCCTCCGCCTAGTAACCCACCATAGAAAGCTTCACCAAACCACCAATCATTAACATCCCCAACTGTTAAAGCAAATAATATTCCGCCAATTAAAGCAAGTATGAATACAACAAATGATAATTTGAATCCCAGTCGAATAGAGTTTTTACTTGGAGATTTATTAGCGTTTTTAAGAGCCAGGAAAGAGATGACAGCACAGTAAAAAAGAAAAATTGCAGGCACCAGAAAGAGGACACCAAAAGGAAATTCACCTGCACCAACCCAACCCCAGCTTCTTACGCCAGCGTAATAATTGTAAACATACCAACCAGCAAAATCCGTAAATATTAACAAAATTCCACCGATTAAACTAACAATTAATGATCCAACATAATAGTTAAGATTTTGATTATTTGACATATCTTACCTTTGTCATAAAACCAATTTCCTTTATAAATAGGTTTTTGATAGTTAACTAATAACTAATTTTGTCGGTTCGGAGAATCTCAAAAACAACCAAAGATTAAAGATTGCTATATTGATTTATGATTCTTTATGCTACACAAACATGTAAAATATGACTCACTAATAACCAAAATTACAAACAAAGATTTACTTTTTATTGGAGACTACACTCTTGATCCATACCAAAACTGTGAGTTTGGATGTAAGTATTGCGATTCTTCATTGGATGAAACCATTTATATTAAAACCAATGCAGTCCAACTTCTTGAAGAAGAAATAGGAAAAATCGAAAAAGGTATCATAATAGTCGGTTCTGTTCATGATCCATATCAAGAAATTGAAAAAGAATGCAGAATTACCAGAAATTTACTAGAAATTATTAAAGAACATGATTTTCCTTGCCACATTCTTACAAAATCTAATCTCATCCTCAGAGATATCGACATATTGTCTAAGATTAGTAAATGTCTAGTAACTGTAAGTATAACAACCTTGGACGAGAACACGTGTAATATCTTTGAAGAGAATGTGCCTTCATCCAAAGAACGATTGCAAGTAGTAGAAAAACTTTCAGAAAGTGGAATTAAATCAGGGTTAGCAATTATGCCTATATTGCCATTTATAGTTGAAGGGGAACTTGAAGATATAGTTAAAGCTGCCAGTAAGCACAAAGCAGATTACATCCTACATAAACATCTGGAGCTTAAAGGTGATCAAAAAACTGTTTTTTTAAAGGCACTTGAGAAATTCAATCCTAGTTTAATCAATAGATATGAGGAACTGTATAAAGATAGTTACATGCCCAATCAAGAATATAGCTTGAAAATAAAAAACATTCTCGAGAAATTGTGTGTGGAATACAATTTAAAAGACAGAATATAAAAAATTGATATGTCTGCAGAGAAAACGGTTCAGGTTAATATAGGTATTATCGTTTAATTGCCTTTACAGCTAACTGTAAACTGCAGTATAGTTGTGTTGTCAATACCTGCCTCAGGATGCCCTGCGGCCACCGTTTTTACTCGCACATTGAATTCTTCAACCTCGTGATATCCAAAATCTGATGGAGAGTGAATTGAAAAATGGACAGTACCAGTTGGATCTTCGCCGAGAACTGTTGTCCCCAAGAAAATATCCGAATTGATGCTGGTGCCCCAACCCTCCTTTGGGTCAACGATTTCAAAAAGTAATCTTGTTCTAGCATTAGAATAACTGGTTATATTTATCGGCACGTTTTTGACTTCGTCAGGAGACATCTCTATATACGTTTGATATTCGTACTGAAAATTGGAATAATATCCAGGTTTAAGCTCAATTGGTATGTAATTTTCACTGCATCCAACAAAGGTTATTAACCCAAATGGGCCTTGAATTGAATGAGCTCTTGCTTTTACCTTAATTGAAAACATTTGGAATGCAGGGGCATTTGGAGTTAGTGAAATTGACACAATAGCATGTTCTGGAAATTTGGCCTTTTTATAGTCGAGACGAGGGTATACAACACCTGGTGAAACAGAAACAGTACACCACTCTGGAACATCTTCAACCGATAATTCAATAGGGACAGTTCTATATGGGAAAAAAGGCACGATAAATTTTGCGCCAATGCCACTTACAAAATAATTGATATACAAATCAACTCTTGCAATATCTGATTCAGGACGAATTGTACTTGGAATATCATCGACATCATATGTAAGGTCGATATTACCTCGTAATATGCCATTACAAAGACGTTGATATGATATATTCATATCCTCTTGGATATGTTGCCCATTAATACTTGGTGGTATGCTAATCGCAAATAATAAAACCATTACGACTAAAGCCAAGATTTTTTTCCATGAGTTATCATACACGTTTTTCCTCCTCCCTGTAATTGTAATGAATCAATTGAATTTAAATCTTTTGTTGAAAATAATTCCATAATGTTTGTTGCTGATTATGCCAGTTTCTTCTTTACAAAAACGGTGCCATTCTCCCAAAGGACAACGGCTAGCTCTTCTTCAGATGTGGCTTCACTTATCTGCTGATAAAATCCATGCTGCTCTTTTCCTATCAATCATTCCATTATTTGCTTTTGTTTGTTGAGATAGGCAATTTCCACATATTAGGACCGCTATCTTATTTCTTCTTTTTCTTTTTTGAAATAGCTACAACTAATACTACTATTAGCAATATGACTACTACTATCCAGATAATATATTGCAACCAGGATGCCGGTTCTTTTTCATGTGGATAATCTGCTGCACCGTACGGCATATGACCATCTACAGACATCTTTTTGTCGTATTTCAGTGGTGCTATGTCTTTGCTTTCCCAATGATTTCTAGCTTTTGTATCCCACTCTGTGCTAGGAACCCATATTCTGAGATCAGGATCTGAGAAAAGAACGACATTTTCTGCACTGTCCCACCACCATTCTATTTCCTCATTGTCTTCAAAAAGATATTTGATTCCTATCTTAGCTCGCCCGTCAGCGTATGATTCTCCAATGGTTTTTCCAAGTGCAAAGTCTCTTGGTATTTCTTGGAATACTACACCCCCCCAATATGATGTAGGCCATGGATCTATTTCTTGTGCAACTGACCCATGTCGCATAAATGCTATATGAAGGAATTTACAGGCTATCAGACATGAATCTGCGTGGAAATTCATAGAATGGAGATTTTCAAGCTTATCGTCATATTCCTTGCCATGGTGAGCATAATGGAATTTGGTAATCATTGCAGTTATACTATAAGGACCTACAAACCCATCAAAATAGTCGTTCCGATTGGATTGCATCAACGGTATGTTTGCTGGTACCAAATCTAAACCTACTTTAAGGATTCCGCCATCAAGTGGTCCATCAGGATTTGCAAGTCCTAACCATCCAAGTACTAATCCAATTTCAGCATTCAATGTCGCAGTGTCAGGCTCTTCTGTGCTACCCCAAAGTTGATCATACCCTCTCCAGGGATTTGTCTCAATTGTTGGAAGTAATCCAAGTGGTACCCCAAGTAGAAACTGTACCAGTTTTGATCCAGTCAGATCTTCTATAGAAGTTGGCGAATACCATGAAAGTTGCCCGCCGTTTTGACTATCGCCGTGAAGTACCATATACCAGCTAATTACTCCTTGATTTAAGTTATCAATTGTAACGTCAAAATTAGTGGAAAAGGCATTTTGATAGCCTGCTTTACTAGCATAAAAAGGAGCAATCTCTGTTTCGGCCATATCTGGGTGGAAACATCCATATATGCCTTCATGCATCACACGGGTTCCTTGATCTATTTCGTTGAGTGATATAGTCACACCTGGAATTGTTCCATCTCTTGCCTGATATTTAGTTCCCCAATAATCACCGCCACGTTCGTTGAAACGATGTGCATAACAACCATAGGTATGAAGAACAGGGTATGTGTATCTTTCAGTTTTAGATGGTTTGATTATCTTTAGATTACTGCCAAATGGTTTATGAAACAGTCTTTCTATGAGGCCCTGGAATGGCGTTCTAATAGAAAATTGTGCCCTAGTGCTTTTACTTCCATTTTCTAGTTCTACTTTCCCTTGGAGTGCAGGGTTTTCGAAGATAAGTGCAGGATAAAAAATATTCCTGCTAATCATGCTTGAAGTATCAACAGGCGTACCAATAATGGTTCCAGAATTGGCAACCCCTGCAAATGTACGTGTCCACGAAGGAGCAATATCGTACTGACCTGCAACGGTCAACATTGATTCATTCCCTTCCTTGTCAAATCCATATTCTCCTAGGAAGTCATACACTTGTCTACCAGTTAAAACCATAGGGGCAACCGGAACATGAGTATATCCATTTCCATTTTTCTTCCAGAATTCATTATGCCACAGGACTCCTGAAGATAGTTCTGGATGGTTATCTACAAGAAGCAGGGGGCTGCCATGGTGGGCAGCAGCATAGGCTGCAGGCCCAAAGTAAAATGCTCCTTCAAATTCTCCTGCTGGTTTCAATTCCCTTGCTTTAACAGTGTAGTACCAATAGCTCCAAGGATCAATGGTAGAAAATACTACATCATTGCTTCCTGTTTTATCCATAATGCTATCATAAACTGTCTTATATTCCGTAAAATGTTCCACGACGTCAAAAGCATCTGAGAGTTGCCTGGTTGCATCATCGGACAAATATCCACCAAGGTTAACTATAGATATCTCTTCTACGCCTAGCTTGTACAGTGTGTTAATTGTACATTCTGGAATATCCGAAGGATTTGTATATAATAATGGAGCGTTCAAAATGGAAGAAAGTATTGCTCCTTCACAGGCCGAAGCCAGACAATCCCCTTCTTTCCTTGAAATGTTTTGACCCCATGAGTATTCAACAGTGAAATCCATTGAAGTGCCGATATCTGAAAGTGCATAGACAACAACTGAGTACTGTTTACCAGGTGGGCACTCCCCAAGTTGTTCAAGATGAATCTCTTGATAGTCACTGTCTTCTTCCATTACTGATTCTAGTTCTTCACCATTTGGTCCAATAATTGTAAGACCAAGGTTGATATCATGATTGTCCCATGTTAACTCAAATGTTACATCTCTACAACCAAAAGGCGGATCATCAGGTATCTCCAACTCTACACCAGGATATTTGGTGATTTTGCAGTCGTATTCTGTAATCGGTCGCCCAAGTATATTAAGCAATGCGTCTAATGTATCTCCATAAATAAGAAATTTGCCATCATCTCTTCCAGGTAGCAAATAATGTTTGAAACTTTCTTCATCTCCTCCTTCAGTAGGCATATTTGTAACGCCAACTCTCCATAAGCCTGGTTTGTAAACATATGAAAAGCATTTTTCATGCGGTCCGTTTGTTATTGTCATCTCCGATGAGGCACAGGTTTGAAGCCAATCTCCATCATAACTGCAATACAATTGTAAGTCCGGATCAACCGAGGGGATAGTGATTATTGGGGGGAATCCTGGTATCATTTCCATTATCTTTGAGTTTATAGTAACTGCAGGATACCATAAGTCCGCCCTAACATACTTATATTCTTCTTCTACGGTAAATCTTTCATATTCGGGTGCGGGCCCGTAGCTACGTTTAACCTTAAAACTTTCAGTAGACACTTCTCCTGAAATTTTACCAGATCTTGAGCCAGTAGTTTTATTGTCTGTAGGTTTCCC
>Ga0255366_10061_pt1 | contig 15291 bp, 14 predicted proteins | sample ANMaggSeSYBR01C4_FD_182086 | JGI IMG/M metagenome (GOLD analysis project Ga0255366, IMG submission 182086) | Sediment cell enrichment communities from methane seep in Santa Monica Basin, California, United Staets - ANME aggregate JGI... | ecosystem: Environmental > Aquatic > Marine > Cold seeps >... | reverse complement strand
GAATGACAGAATAATAATACTCGTAGTCGACGATGAACCTGATAATGTCGAATTACTTACTGCATATCTATCGTACGACTATGATATAGTTCCAGCATACAGTGGGAACGAAGCTCTTCAAATACTGGGTGACTCAGAGCAGGTCTATCCTGATCTTGTTTTAATGGATATCATGTTAAAGGACGGTATGGATGGGGTGGAAGCTGCTAATCAGATCCATATCAAATATGAGATACCTGTAGTTTATATCACAGCTTATGCCGATGATAGTATCATGCAAAGGGCAAAGTTAACGGAGCCTTTTGGATATATACTCAAACCATTCGAGGAAAGCGAGCTTCGCACGAACATAGAGATCGCACTCTATAAGCATAAGATGGAAAGCAAGCTTAAAGAAAGCCAAAAATGGCTTACTGCGATCTTGAACAATACCGGAGATGCTATGATCGCAACTGATAAAGATGGGTTGATAAAATTTATCAATCCCTTTGCAGAAGCCCTTCTCGGCAGGAAACAGTTGGATATCCTTGGTAAACCGCTTAATGATGTTTTCTGTGTCGAAAGTGAAGACAGTGGTGTTATTGTCGATGATCCTGTTAAGAAGGTAATCCGCGAAGGTATGTTCTATGGACTTGCAAATCAGACACTTCTTGTTACAAAGGACGATACAAGAGTTCCTGTTGACATTATAGGATCTCCGATAAAAGGGGAGAACGAGGATGTTATGGGGATATTGATAACTTTCTGTGATATTTCTGATAGAAAGCGCATCGAGAACCTTATTTATTCAAAAGCTTCAGAATCGGGCTTCTAAGTTCAGTTCTAGTTGATGTCGAAGAGGGGGGTTCAGCCGCGATTTCGACATTTTTTTACTTAGCTAATTATTTCAGATATTTCTTGTTCACATTCGAAAGAATGCCGGATTCTTCCAATTCCTTTATTTTTGCTGAAACATCAGATCTTGTTATCCCTACTTTGGGAATGGCTGTTTCAGGCACTGGTTTTTCTGAAGAGCTACTCGAAATAGTGGGATTATCGTTAACATTACCTGTATCATTGATCTTTTCGGCTTTCATTTCTTCGAGGAAGGCTGATATTTTTCCCTTTGCTTCTATGTGATGGCCTCTTTTAACTGCAACATAGGAGACTGAAATTATAGTAAGTAATGGTATTGCAAATAGAAGAAATTTCATAGGGGAACCTTTTGATCCGGTCTTAACAACTGGGACAGTACTTTCTACATCCTCTAAAACCTCATTTGATGGAGAGGGCTTGTTTGTATCAGGAACAACAATATTTTCTGGTGAAGGGGGGTTGTTTGTATCTGCAGCCGTCGTTTCCTTTTGAACAGTTTCGACTATTGCAAATGATGAGTATATTTCAGAACATGTAGCTTCGTAATAGATGTATGTATCATCTTCACCTATTTTATATGTGGGCAGAATGTTCCAGCTACTACCCTTATATACGCTCATCCTTACAGAAAGTTCAGGTATATTGTTTTCTTTAAGCCATGATTTCTCTACTCTGAAACCAATAGAAGAATCAATTATCTTTTTTTCAAATAAGTAATCACCTAACCAGATATTGATATTCTTATATACTCTTCCTTCCGGTGAATTGGACACAAGAGCTGAGGTCGTATTTAGTGATTCGACTATTGCTTTGACATCACCAACGGTCAAGTCGGCTGTGACATTGATGTAAGTAATATCGATCACTTCGGTGAACGTGAAAGTTTTTTCTATATCATTAACAATATACCTGGTCGCAACAGTTTTCGCTAAGATGTTCTCATATCTCTCACCGGTGACACTTGTCCCTTCACCAAAGCTACTACTTCTAGGATCAGTAGAAATGGTTGCGTCAGTAGTAGGTGATGATGCATCTAAAGCTAATGCTGAAAATGAACACATTGCTGCTATAATCGCAACGATTGTGATCTTTAAGATCATATCAGATAGATTAATGCTATTTTTTTGCAATTTCATATTCCACCACAAAGGTGTTTTGAAGATTCCCTACAGGGACTTGATAATCTAGATCTCTTTTTTGCTTCTGTGAGCCTTGCAGTAGCAGCAATTCCAGAGGGATTACCTGCACTCATCACGATCACACTCGCTATCGGAATAAAAAAGATGGCAGACCGAAATGCCATTATTCGTACAATGCCAGCTGTAGAAAGTCTTGGATCTGCAACAGTGATCTGTTCGGATAAGACAGGTACACTTACAAAGAACGAGATGACCGTCCGGAAGATATACACGGATGAAGGTCTGTTCAGTGTTACAGGTCTCGGATATGAGCCAGAGGGTGATTTCGAGCTTAATGGAAAGAAAATAGATCCCTTTGATCATCGGGCATTACTTGGAACACTAAAAGCAGGTGCACTTTGTAATGATGCTTATTTGCGTGAAGAAGGTGGCATTGACGGTGACCCTACCGAAGGAGCACTTCTGGTTTCAGCAGCAAAGGCTGATAAATTCTACATTTCCAGGATCGATGAAATACCATTTGAATCCGAAAAAAGGTTCATGGCAACACTTCATCAGGATGATGCTGGAAACTCGTGGGTATATGTAAAAGGCTCTCCGGAGATCATCTCTAAACTTTCCAGCATGCAATTCAATGGAAAGGACTTCTCAAGGATGGAGCCTGAAAAGATACTTCTTGTTGCCGAAGACATGGCATCCGAGGGGCTTAGGGTTATTGCAACTGCATATCGGAAGCTCGAAAGAGGGAAGACCGAACTTGAAGATGCTGATATTGACAAACTCATCTTCCTAGGATTGCAGGGTATGATCGATCCGCCAAGGGAGGAAGTAAAACAGTCGATCTTCAAGTGTAATAATGCTGGCATCAGAGTTATAATGATTACGGGAGATCATATCAAAACTGCTCACACCATTGCAAGACAGCTTGGGATACGTACAGAAGGAGCATTATCAGGCAGTGATATTGAAACAATGACCGATGAAGAGCTGATAAAAGCATTAAGGTCAGTCTCTGTTTTTGCAAGGACATCCCCTGAGGATAAATCCAGGATAGTCGGGCTATTAAAGCAGGAAGGCGAAGTTGTCGCAGTTACGGGGGACGGTGTAAATGATGCGCCTGCACTTGAAAATGCTGACATAGGGGTTGCAATGGGACGTTCTGGGACCGAAGTTGCAAAAGAAGCAGCTGACATGGTCCTTGCTGATGATAATTTTTCATCCATTGTGAATGCGGTAGAAGAAGGCAGGGATGTCTATAACAAGATACAAAAGGTGATCCTCTGGACATTACCCACGAACGCTGCAGAAGGATTGGCGATCTTAGCTGCGGTTCTACTGGGTTTTGCAGCTCCACCACTATTGCCATTACACATCCTGTGGATAAATACCGTAACGGCGTTGGGGCTTGGAGTTCCTATGACGGTCGAACCTATGGAGAAGAGACTCCTCAATAGGCCACCAAGGCCACAAAAAGAGCCACTGCTTCTTCCAATTATCAAAAGAAGGATAATCACTGTGGCATTACTAGTGGTCACTGCTACTTTCCTGCTATACATCTTCAATATCAATAATGGTATGGATATCAGTACTTCACAGACAATAGCGTTGAATACTATCGTATTTTTCGAGATATTCTACCTTTTTAATTGCAAATCCATTTATGAGAATGTTTTTGGTCAGATGTTCTCAAATAGATATATGCTTCTTGGGATCTCTATCGTGATCGGTTTACAGATGTTCATCACTTACAACCCTACGATGAACATGATCATGAGAACAAGTCCTATCAGGCTTATTGATTGGGTTGTGATAATAATAATTGCAAGTTCCATCTTCTTTTTGATAGAACTGGAAAAATTCATAAATAAAATTAGGGATAAGAAACAAATCAATAAATAATGAAATGTGAGGGTTGTCTGACCCTCAATCCTCATCACCACAGCAGCTACAGGAAATATTTCCTTTCATGATCTCTTTCCAGTCTCCCAGGACATCATGTGGCCAACAATCATTCGCCCCTGCTGCTTCCCTCATAACAAGAGCAAAAATGTAGGATAATTATTTAGCTGTAGCTCCCGCTTCCAGAGCACCTTTAAAGTGCTTAAGGGCACATGATTTTGACTTTGCTTTGATGGAAATGGAAAAACAGATGAACTGGTATGTTTTCTCATCTATCGTTCGATTTTCAGTATACAAATCATCGATCTCATCCAGTTTTTCTGTAAATTCCGGGAAAAATTATTCTAACATTTTCATTTCGATCCACTTCAATACATTTTTTCATTTAATGTTCTGATATTTGCCAGAACATCGAATAAGATGAAACTTAAGGTCACTTAAAAGAAAAAACGTGCAAATCGTGGTGAATAAAATAAAAAGACTTAAAGTAAAACAATAAGATATTGTCTAAAATCGGGATGAATATCAGAAAAAGAGGATGGCATTAAGATAAATCTAATATGCCATCTACTCAATAATTCTGAAAAAAAGAGAATCACTTCTTCTTTAGTTTTGCAAGTTTCTTCTTTGCAGCAGCATCGCCTGAGGATGCCTTCGCTTCAAGTCCTTCTATTTTCTCTTTTTTCTTGCCACTTTTCCTTGCTATATCCTTTTTAGACATTGCCATAGAAGCTCTTTTTTGAAGCCTATACTATATAAAATGATGCCAGTAGAGAATTAAAAAGGATGTACCGTTCAGAAGCCTTATAATTCAAAAACTGGCAATATATAATGTGAATAAATATGAGATCACTACACTTGGTAGAAAACTGGATCCGGAATATCCAAATAATCGCCTGATAATCCAGTTAGCAACTCTTGTAACAATTTCAGCTCTTGTATTCGATCTCATCATAAACACAGAAATTTCTGCCTCATTTGTCTATGGCATAAAAGCAGGGATAACAACATTCCTGCTCTGGGCGATCTCAAGGGAAATTGATCCTGACCATGAATCGGCAGCTTTCATTCCGGTCATATTTACCCTGCCGCATGTGATCATTTACGGGCTACACCCAATCTTTCCTTTAACTTGGTTCTTATTGTTACTAAGACTGGTAAACAGATCGACAGGTGCAAAGGCTGGTATTATAGACTCTTTGGCCATTCTTTCCATTGGAGCTTTTCTTACATATCAGTTAAGCTGGGTATTTGGGACGATCTCAGCACTCGGTTTTTTTCTTGACGGAAAGCTATCCTCGCCATACAGAATTCACCTCATACCTGTAGTACTATTGCTCCTCTGTTCTGGTCTTGCTCTGATGCATGAAAGTACTGATGTGGTCATGGACATATCCCTGTTGAAAATAGTTGCTTTCACTGTTATGATCCTACTTGCTCTACCGCTGTTCACTAACAGAGATACTATCATTAGTATCGGTGACAGGACAGGAGAAAGACTGGATGAACAGAGGATAAAAGCAACGCAGTTGCTGGTGGTATTCAGCGTATCTGCATTTATGCTATTCTCAACTGCCATTGATGGGCTTTGGCCGCTCGTATGGACCATACCAGTAAGTGTTGGTCTGTACAAGGTATTATTGGAGATAAAGCAGATGCGAACATAAAGCATTATGAAATGATGACAACAGCTTAATATGGCATGCATTATACATAGTGTATATATTATATTTGTCAACATATTATATAATTTGTTTTTATTTAGGGTGATGTTATGATAGAACTTCTCAAAGCTCTGGCACTGGGATTTACGATAGGGATCTCAGCTGCACTTATCCCTGGTCCAATGATGTTCGCCACTGTTGGCATATCACTCGAAAAAGGATGGCGTACAGGTCCATTTGTATTTCTTGGGCATTCAATGGTAGAACTGATAGTGATCTTATTGGTCATTGCAGGAGCTTCTTCTTTCATAAGTGACTCCACGATTGGCTACGTATCAATATTGGGCGGTATTGTAATGATCCTTTTTGGGCTTGTTATTCTAAAAAGTGCCAAAAGCGTTTCAAATATCAATATCGCTGAATCTGCCAAAAAATTCAAATCAGTAGGTCCGGTGTCTGCGGGCATCCTTACCACAGCACTAAATCCTGCATTTATTCTATGGTGGCTCACTGCCGGAAGTGCAATTATATTACAAGAATATCTTTTAGGTATGCTGGCCATAGTTGCGTTCATGATCGGTCACTGGCTTGCAGACTTCAGTTTCCTTCTAACAGTTGCATCATCGACATCTAAAGGAAAAGACCTCTTCTCAGAAAGGACACACAGAAGGATACTATATTTTTGCAGTGTTTTCCTCATGATATTCGGTGTATGGTTCATATCGAACTACAACAACCTATCTTCATTTGTATAAATCCGGATATCACAAAAAATAAAGAAGTCAGATGAAACTATCCAGCAGCTCATCGACTTTTTCAGGGTCAGCTTTGTTCTTTACAAAGGGACCTGAAGAAAGAACATCCAGATGGTCCTCGAAAGTTGCTTTCTCATTTACATAGAAAACACCCAGGGGTATCCTTTCATCCCATTCAAGAGACCTTTCAAACGCTTTAACACGATCTTTGGGTGAATGGTCCTTCTCTTCCATTCTATAGACCCTTTCCGAATACCATTTGAAAGTGTTCAGCTTATTAAAGGAAACACATGGCTGTAGAACATCCACTAAGGAAAGACCTTTGTGCTGTATCGCTTTTTTGATAAGCTCTGTAAGATGTTCCACATCCCCTGCAAATCCCCTGCTCACGAAAGAGCAATCAAGGGATATTGCGAGTGATAGGGGGTTTAAAGGTGTATTGAAAACTCCATGGTTCTGGATCTTTGTCTTCATACCCAGCTCACTGGTGGGAGATGCCTGACCCTTAGTAAGACCATAGATCTGATTATCATGTACAATGAGGGTAATGTCAGGGTTTCTCCGTATGTTATGAACGAAGTGGTTCCCCCCTTCTCCATAACAATCCCCGTCACCGGTCACAGCAAGAACTGTCAATTCATGGTTCGCTACCTTCGCTCCAATGGCAGGAGGTAGTGAACGTCCATGGAGGCCGTTGAACACGTTGCATTTGAGATAATGCGGGAGTTTGCTCGATTGCCCTATACCTGACGTCAGCAAAACCTCGTGAGGTTCTTTTCCAAGCTCTGCAAGAGCACGCTTGATAGCTTTTAATATCATGAAATTACCGCAACCGGGACACCATTCGGTCTCGTACTCACCAAAATCTTCCACGCTTACCATCTCAGATCACCTTCTTCTGTTCAAGAGCTCGTATTATGTGTTCGGGAGTGTAGGGTTTCCCATCAGACCTCAATACATTCTCATCAATTCTTAATCCAGTCTCACACTCGAAGAGCCTCGCAAACTGTCCTGTTGCATTGTTCTCCACGCAAACTAGTTTTCCAGCATTAGCCAACATATCTTTTATTGCATCCACCGGCAAAGGATATACATGGGTAAAATGCAAGTGATCGACAGCAAGACCTTCGCTTGTGAGGATGTCTACAACTTCCAGAAGTGGGCCGTATGTAGAACCCCAGCCTATCAAAGTGATGTCAGCTTTCTTATAACCATAAAGCTTTGGGGCTTCCATTTCCTTCTCCAGAAGCTTTAGTTTCTTCATTCTCTTATCGTTCATCAGGATACGGTTATCGATCGTCTGGTCAAGATGACCTGTCTCATTATGTTCATCACTGTCAACGACAACTGTAAATCCTGCCTGGCCTGGAATGGCCCTTGGGGATATACCGGTGGGTGTTAATTCATATCTGTTGTACTCTTTCTTGTCCTTAAGTTCATCATCAGAAAGCAGATGCCTGTCTATCTCTATCTTCGAAGTGTCGAACTTCTCACAGGTGAAAAGAGAATCTGCAAGATACTGATCACTCATTACAAATACCGGTATCTGGAACTTCTCTGCGATATTGAACGCTTTTGCTGTCAGATAAAAACAATCATCAGGTGTCCCAGGTGCCAGTATGCATCTTGGGAACTCACCCTGAGCGGCTGTCAGAACGAATTGGAGATCACCCTGTTCTGTCATTGTAGGCAGACCTGTGGCAGGTCCCGGTCTCTGTGAGAGGAATATCACCGCAGGCGTTTCGGTTATCCCTGCAAGGCCCAAAGCTTCGGCCATAAGGCAGAAACCTCCGCCTGACGTTGTGGTCATAGCTCTCACACCTGCATAGGATGCACCAAGGACCATGTTCAAAGCAGCGATCTCATCTTCCGCCTGTTCGACAACAACATTGAACTCATCGGCCTTTGCGGCTATATAGGCCATAACACCTGTCGAAGGTGTCATGGGATAAGCTGCCAGGAATTGAACACCTGCTGCAAGAGCGCCAAGGGCAACGGCATCATTGCCTGCAATGAGCATTCTTCCGTCCTTGTCAGAAGGTTCCTTTACATCAAACTGACATACTAAAGGGAAGTTCATTTTGGCGTGATCATAGCCTGCACGTGCTGCTTTTATGTTATTCTCAACGATCTCATCACCTTTTTTCCGGAAGGTGGCAGTCAATACACGTTCGAGATACTCAAAATCGAAGCACATAAGGCCCAACGCAGCACCGATTGCAACGGTGTTGGAATAGATCTTGTTCCCGCAAACATCCTTTGCGATCTTCAGCATTGGAACATGGAAGAAAGAATCATTCATCTGTTCTATCTTGATAACATCAGTGTCAACTATTACAACACCATCAGATATCTCGTTCAGGTGTTCTTCGATGGATGCCTCATCAAGAGCGATCAGTATATCGACCTTCTCGGTCATTGCCCTTATCGGTTCATTGCATATACGCACCTGATAAGTATTGTGTCCACCCCTTACCCTTGAAAGATAGAACTGAGTAGTAAAAACGTTGAAACCACTTTTCTTGAAGGTTTTTGCAAGTACCACGCCTATGGTCTGTAAACCCTGGCCTGCAGCACCGCCTACTTTTATCACAAGGTCTGTGTTCATATTTTCCCCCTTTCATAATAAGATCGTTTCGATCAGAAAATTGTCTTATACTGAATTCTCATCAACTTCCCACAATCCGAAGGTGTTCTCTTCGGTATCCATGCAAACTGCAAGGTAGCCCCAACCCGGAACAGGCATCTTTGGCTGTAGCACTGTTCCTCCGAGATCTTCAACACGAGTGCAATAGTCTTCAACTGATGCAACTTCGATGAAATTGGTTATTCTTTGTTCAGGACTTCCACGAAGTCCCATGCCTCCGTCAACCCCTTTCTCACCATCGAGGGATTCTGTCTCTATGAAATAGTAGTCCATAGGTCCCGGTACTTTTTCAATTTTCCAATCGAACAGTTCGGTGTAGAACTCTTTTGCCCTGTCAATATCGTCTACGGGCAAGTCAAAATGTGCAATCGCTGGCATAACTAGATCACTCCCAAATTAAATATGACAGTGAACTGATTTAAGTTTAAGGGATAAGTATGAAATCTGTCAAAAAAGAAAATATAGACTGGAAATTCAGACCAGTCCCAATATTTCACTGATAGTAAGCATTAATTTGCCTACGCCGAACTTAACAGTGTTCCCGAAACCAATAGGTTCGATCTCGATATCACCATTCTGGTATGCTGCAAGGAAATCATCTTCAGGAGTCGTTGAAACCATTAATAAGTTTAGGGTTTCTTCATCAGATCTCATCAGTACTGTAGGATCAATTTCAGAGCTTAGTCCGACCGCAGATTGAAGGATAAGCCTTGAATCAATGGATGTTACTTTTCCATCAGCATCAACATCAAGGCCAAGGTCTTCAGGGATCTTACCAACAGCCATTTTTACAGCTGAAAGGGAGTCAAGTGCAGTTAGTTTACCATCGGAATTGTAGTCACCTTTTCCGGCTTCAATCTCAATGGAGATCTTACTGAACTCTACGACCGCACCGTTCAAAGTGACCGCCTTGAGTTCGAGTGTACTATCATCATTCATTTCAATGACGCCGTAGACTTCTTCATTACCAAGCATGTTCTTTACAAGATCAGGCACAGAATCAAGGTTTGTATTATATGCAGAAACTCTCTGTTCCATATCTTCATATAGATCTGCCTGAGCAGGAGTTGCCAGCAATATCAAAAAAAGGAATGAAAGAGCTATGATCTTTTTCATTCTATCCCCTTCCTATGCTTAGTCCCTTCTTCTCATGAAAAGTGCACAAATGCAGAGTATGCCAACTGATGCAAGCATCATGCTACCATATCCTACACTCTCGGAACCGGCATCTGTTACAGTTACAACACCATCTGCAGTTTCAGCTACAATTTCCACAAGTCCTACATTATGGAGGACAACTTCTTCAACACTAACAGTGCTTGAGGTGCCTATGTCTCCTAGAACAATAAAAGATACTGCTATAACTGCGCCGTCACCGGTAATACCAGAAGAATCTGCAAGAGCAACAGTCACTTCGCCTGGAATTGCAACGTTTGATTCCATAAATGAATTACTACCAAGATCTGAACCTGATATACCTGCAGCCTGCAGTACATCACTATCATATTTTAGCACAAGGTCCATGCTGCCTATTTCTGATGCTCCTGTAAAGTAGACAGGAACTTCCACTGAACTACCGCTTGATGCTTCTACATCATCTGTATAAACTGTCACCGGGACTGCACCTGCAGATGCACATGTAAACAGACATACCATTGCTACCACGAACATACATACTTTCTTCATTTTATTACCTCGATTAATTGATAGGCTTCTTTTCAGAAGCCATCTTCAGTATAAGTCTTGCATCAATGGAAGATACACTTCCATCATCATTTACATCCATCGATTCATGCATTTCGATCTTATCTACGGACATAAGTAGTGCATACAATGCATCGTATGCAGAAAATTCACCGCCATCACCGGCAGCATCTCCTTTTCCTTCATCTTTTCCAAGAACCGTGAAAACACCATCTGTTGATTCAATCTCGATCATTGAAAGGTCGGATGCACTATTAGATACGAGCTTATCTATTCTAAGTGGAGATGTTTCGTCTTCGGAACCGATAACATTGAACTTAACATAACAAATCGAACCATCCCCACTAAAACCTTTCATGTCCACAAGGCTTATCTTGACAGTTTCTGTCATAATATTGTACTCAAAGAGTGAGTTTTCCGTTAATCCTCCTTTTACAAGTTCCACACACTCAAGCACATTAGGGTCATAACTTAGTGTAAGATCCATGTTGCCAATAGCCTCATCTGTACCGGACATAGTAAGTGGGATTTGCACACTTGTTCCAGTTGTTTTGCTACGTGATTCGAAAACAAGTGTATTCTTCTCTTCAGAAATAAGAATCGGTTCTACTACATTTTCAGGTACATGGACTTCAGGAAGCTCCCCAGAATATACTACCTTCGCAGAGTAAAGGGCATTTGGAGATGTTGCCGGAACTTGTTCAGTATTGCTATAGAAATGACCTACATACAATGATGTAGATGAATAATCATCTGTTGTGACAAGGAACGAAACAGTGTCAGCATCGTTGTTAATGTAAGTTCCATCAATACTTCCCACAGCATCTTTAAGATTTTCATTTAGTGAAAGTTCAAAGACCTGTTTGTCATTTGTACTCACAAATACAGTATCTTCCTCATTTGAAGTAAACATGATGGAACCATCATAGTTCAAGTGCCCCCAACCTGTAAATGAACCCAGTTTTGTTAAATATTTGTTTCCAGGTCTGAAAAGATAAGTATCTTCTTCAACTCCATAGATAATGTAAGCACCATCACCACTCATATCAAATAGGAATTTAGTTATGCCATTGTCTTCTTCATCATCAAATGTCATTTGATTAGAATTGCCATATTTAGAAAAGAACAATTCAGTCAATTCATGTGAAGTTCCATTTTCCACATAGCCCGGTGGTATGAATGCAACATTAATTCCATCATCAGAAATGCGGAAATCAAGTATTTTAGAGATTTCTTTATCATCCACATCTACATCCTCTCGATCGACAACAACAGCATCATGGGTTGCATCGGAATTAATTTTCCACACATTCCCAATACTCTCGACAGTCATGTAAACATAATCACCTTTATCGGTGGTTTGAAGCATCCAAATATAGTATTCATCATCAAATGCTACAACTTCATCAATACTTCCGTCTTCGATTATATAAACAGCATTGAGACCGTTGAAATAAGCGATTGAACCATCTTGATTAGTTACAATGTTCATGGCCGAACCATCGGGAGTAGGATATGTTTTCAATCCAGAACCATCTGAATTAATGTGACCTACAATCATTTCATCGGTTTTTACATCAATTCCGTTGAAATATATCACATTCTCATTATTGCTCATAGCAGTGTGGAATATTTCAATACCAGAAACGTCACTGTCAATTATCTTTTCATAAACTGCAACAGCATAAGCATCAAAAGTAGTTGATTTTGCTGAAGCAATAAAAGGACAAAAAGCTAAGATAAAGATCATAATAAATATTTGTTTAGAAATAACATTATAACTCATATAAACACCATATCTAAATATACTAATCCATTTATTTAATTATATCTGATATATAGTTTTTAATTTATTTAAACCATCATAATTTTTGTATCCGGCAGCGTTTACGAACAAACTGAAAACTGAAATTCGCATCAGTAATTCAGATATCATAGAGAATATCGCTGTTGATATCTTCAAGGGTATTGCAGGAGGTCATTATCATTGCTTTTTCAATATCTGATCTCATATAATCGATCAGACTTCTAACCCCTTCAGCACCATGGGGTACAGCCTCACGTACTATTGGACGACCGGTCAATACATGATCAGCTCCCAGAGCAAGCATCTTCACAACATCAAAGCCGGTCCTTACACCACCATCGGCAGTTATCACTACTTTTTTCCCTTTTTTAGTGTCCCTGATAGCTTTCACTATATTAGGAAGAACATCAGCAACTCCGGGAGTGGAGTCAAGAACACGTCCGCCGTGGTTTGAGATTCCTATTATATCTGCACCTGTTTCCAGTGCTACCAGTGCATCGCTTTCACACATGATGCCTTTGACCATGAAAGGAAGGGAGGTAGAGCGTTTCAGTTCCTTAAGGTCATCGATGTTTTTCCTGACCACCGGTTTTCCAGCAAGGGTAAAATTAACCGAACCGGCACCATCAATATCCACGCCAACGGCTATAGCTTTGGACCTTTCGGATTCTTGTATAAGTTCAATAAGAGTATCCTGTGAGCGTGGTTTGAAAATGTTGACACCATGTCCTCCCACACTCTTTATTGCAGTAATACCAGGATGGACCTGAAAATCCTTTGCTGTATCCCCTGTAAATCCAACAGTACCGGCAGCTTTGCATCCGGTAAGAACTGAGGTCATAAAATCTTCTTCTTCTATGTTCTCAAAATAGCTCAATCCGCCTGTGGGGGACGCAAAAAGGGGAAGACTTAATCTGATTCCGAAAAAGTCCTTCTCCATTACTGGTTTTTGATGGTCACAAATAAGACGTGTTCGAAGCTTAACTTTCTCGAGAGCCTTGAAATTGTTGAGATAGGATATGCCTGAACCGATACCTGCAAGACCAAGAGGTTTTCCGTAATCCTGAGCCAGTTCAGGTTTTAGTAAAGGGTTATCTGCACCTTTTTCGATTATGATCTTTATTTTATGCTCTCTTTGAGATGTTGAATTTGTAGTTTCTGCTTCCGTTTCCACTAAAGGTTTAAGTTTATTCTTAGTAGCACCACAAACCGGACATTTCCAGTCAGAAGGGAAATCATCAGGCATTGTACCTGCTTTTATTCCCATTTTTGGATCGCCTACTTCATCATCGTAATGGTAAACATTACATACAGAACAATACCATTTTCCCATGCTTTTCCCGCCCGTTGTTCCTGGTGACCAGGTCTGTAAATTATCTGAACATTATAAATATGTATTTTTTATAAGACTTAAAAGTATCTGGGATACAAACTCATTAATAGAATTGTATCAGATTTACTTTACTGAAATATCGTGGGGGTATTCAATGGAAGATAAATTTGCAAAAGGACTCGAGAATGTAATTGCTCTTGAGAGCGGGATATCATTTATAGATGGAGAAAAAGGAATATTGGAATACCGTGGCTTTGATATCGCTGAGCTTTCAAAATTATCTTATGATCAGGTCTCTTACATGCTGATAATGGGGAAAATGCCTGGTGAGGAAGAGCTGGAGGAGTTCTCTGATAATCTTAAGGAGCTACGAAAAATAACAGACAGTGCTTTCAAAGTGATGAGATTCTGTAATTACAACATTGAAGCAATGGACGCTTTACGAACAACCATATCCTACATGTCACATTGCGATCCCGATCTTAATGATAATTCTCCGGAAGCGAACCTTAGAAAGGGTATGAAAATGATAGCACGTTTTCCCACAGTTGTCGCTTCATTTTCAAGGGTCAAAAACGGACTTGAAGAGATCGAGCCTGACCCTGAGCTTAGTCATGGGGCTAATTTCCTTTATATGCTCAGGGGAAAGAGGCCTACAGATCTTGAATCCCGTATCCTTGAAACGGATTTCATCTTAAGTGCTGATCATGAGCTCAATCCATCCACATTTACTGCAAGGACGATCACTTCCACCCTTTCTGACATCCATTCTTCTGTCATTGGTGGGCTGTGTGCATTGAAAGGACCGCTTCATGGGGGTGCTCGTATGGAAGTGATGGAAATGGTGGACGAGATCGGTACCGTTGATGAAGTTGAAGCCTTTGTAATGGGGAAGGTACAAAATCACGAGAAGTTGATGGGATTTGGCCATCGTGTTTACAAAACGTATGATCCGCGTGCAAAAGTCTATAAAAAATTGGCAAAACAGATCGCAGAAGAACGAAATGATATGCTCTGGTTCGATATTGCAGAAAGGATAGAGACCATCGCCTACAGGGAATTCGTGCAAAATAAAGACAAACCGATTTACCCGAATGTGGATTTTTACTCGGGTATCGTATACAAGTATCTGGATATTCCTCCAAAACTTGCAACTGCGGTTTTTGCAATAGGGAGGATATCAGGCTGGATAGCACACTGCCTTGAGCAATATTCAGACAATAGGCTAATACGCCCGCGTGCGAAATTCATTAGATCAAAATTGTGATCGATCATAGGTGTAGATGATGAGCGAAAAATCAGATGCTTTTGGAGCAAAAGATACTTTCAGTTTTAAAGGGAAGGAAATAATTATCTATCGTCTGAGCAAGCTTGAAGAAATGGGTCTATGCAACCTTTCTTCCTTACCTTATTCTATCAGGGTATTGCTCGAGGATATTTTAAGGAACGTTGACGGTAAGGCTGTGACAGAAGAAGATGTGAAGAACC
>Ga0255366_10092_pt1 | contig 15345 bp, 6 predicted proteins | sample ANMaggSeSYBR01C4_FD_182086 | JGI IMG/M metagenome (GOLD analysis project Ga0255366, IMG submission 182086) | Sediment cell enrichment communities from methane seep in Santa Monica Basin, California, United Staets - ANME aggregate JGI... | ecosystem: Environmental > Aquatic > Marine > Cold seeps >... | reverse complement strand
TGGGCGTAACAAGGTTTACTGCAAGGTACTATCAATTCAGGGACCAGCTATTTAAACAATTCCTTGCTAATGCATACCTCCCAACACCCGAGCCTCCAGAAAACCTTGTCTTAATAAATTTGAGAAACGGCACTTTTGAAGTTACCCCGAACGGTACTAAATTAAGACCTTTCGACCGTGCGGATTTTCTCACCTACCAGCTACCATTTGAATACAATCCGGAAGCCAAAGCACCCATTTTTCAAAGGTTTTTGGATGAAGTTTTACCGGACAAACAAAGGCAGATGATCCTTGCTGAATATTTGGGTTTTGTGTTTATTAAACACGGGAGTAATGCTTTGAAAGAGGAAAAAGCACTTATCCTGTATGGTACTGGAGCAAACGGTAAATCTGTATTTTATGAGGTGGTGAGGGCTTTATTAGGAGGCGAAAATACAAGCCATTACTCCTTACAAAGCCTTACAGATGTAAACGGTTATTATCGGGCCATGCTTGGTAATAAACTGGTTAACTATGCCAGTGAGATAAATAGCAAACTCGAAGCTGCCGTATTCAAACAGATGGTATCAGGTGAACCGGTTGAAGCCCGCTTGCCTTATGGGAGGCCTTTTATATTGAAACATTATGCAAAACTGATTTTTAATACCAATGAGCTTCCCAGGGATGTTGAACATACAAACGCATATTTTCGGAGATTTTTGATTGTTCCTTTTGAAGTTACCATACCGGAAGAGAAGCAGGATAAACAGTTACACAATAAAATTATTGAAACCGAACTGTCAGGCGTATTTAATTGGGTACTTGAAGGTCTTGACAGATTGCTGAAACAAAAAAGATTTACTTATAGCGAAGCAGTAAAGAAAGCTGTTGAACAATATAAAAACCAGTCCGATAGTGTCAGACTGTTTATTGATGAAAACGAATATCAAAACAGCCCTACTGAATACATTTTAATAAAGGAATTGTACCCGGAGTACAGAGCTTTTTGTTTTGATGACGGCTTTAAACCTGTAAATAAATCAAATTTTAAAAAGCGTCTACGTGCTTTCAATGTTATGGTTGAGAGAAAAAACATTGGAAACGTAGCTTTTTTATCAATAGGAACAGAACAACTTTAACGTAAAAAAAAAGATGTTTTTGAACATTCATAAATTTCACCTTTTTCATTAATGACAAACGAACATAGATATATATTGGATAAAAGCAGCAAAAAGCATCTTTGCCCTGCTTGCGGTAAAAAACGTTTCGTTTGTTACATTGATATTGAAACTGGTGGATATTTGCCGAAACAATACGGACGTTGCGACCGTGAAGCAAATTGTTCCTATCACGTCAACCCTTATACAGACAGGTATGGCAAAAAGGAAGGTTCAGCAAGCTGGAGGCCGCAAAAGGGACATACGCAATCAACTAAACCTGTATTTATTCCGGTTGACCTATTGAAACAAACATTACAAGGCTACGAACAAAACACATTCCTTCAGAACCTTTTGCACCGTGTATCTTTTCCTTTTGAAGCTAAAGATGTTGAAAAGGTCGTTTCATTATATTATTTGGGTACTATTTGCAATGGATACAGAACCGGATCAATTACATTTCCCTTTATCGATATTAATAATAACATCCGGGCAATACAGGTAAAGCAATTCGACAACACAAACCACACCACCGGAACGGACTTTCTCCATTCTATTATTAAGGAACATTATCAAAAGAAAAACGAGTCTTTGCCTGCTTGGCTGGAAGCATATCAAAATAATGAAAAAAAGATTTCCTGTTTGTTTGGGGAACATCTTTTGAATAAATACCCTCTCAACCCCGTTGCATTGGTTGAAGCACCTAAAACAGCTATCTATGGATCTTTATATTTTGGTTTACCGGACAACCCTAAAAAATTACTTTGGTTGGCCGTTTACAATCTTAGCAGCCTAAACTTTGACAAGTGTAAAGAACTAAAACGTAGAGATGTTTATTTATTTCCTGACCTGTCAAAAGAGGGCAAAGCATTTCAGATATGGAGTAACAATGCAAAGGAAATTACCAAACAATTACCCGAAACAAATTTTACTATTTCTAACCTTTTGGAACAGCAAGCCACCGAAGCAGAACGCTTAAAAGGCTTAGACCTTGCTGACTACCTGATAAAACAAGATTGGAGAAAATTCAAACCTGATCCAAAAAGTGAAAAAAGTGTAAATAGTGAACCCCTGAAAAAAACTTTTATTTCGCATGTTAAAACATTGCCTCAGATTGAGGTACAGCAGCCACCATCAAAAGAACCTCAACCACATTGGAATATTACCGAATTGGAAACATTTTTTGCCGGGATCCATCCACCAACCGAAGAAATAAAACTAAACGATTGGAGTACAATAACAGATTTAAAACAATTTGTCAAAGGACACATTGCTATCGTGAAAGCACAAAACGGCAAAAGAACATTTTTACCATACTTTAACCGGTTACAAGATTTGAAAAATTATTTAGAAAACAATAAGAATTAATGGTAATAGCCTGCCAGTTAGAGTGCTTCATTGATTTAAGATCCCTCATCAGGTATATTAAAATAATCTCCTGCATGGCCAAAAAAAATCCCTACCTCATCAAACTGGTCAACGATCTTGGATTAGTAAACAATCATACTAAAAAACCAATTGTTTTTTCATAGACAGTTTTATAGATCTCTTCAATTTACTAAGGATTTGAAAAGACTATTGCTCTCAATCACTTTATTTAAAATAGATTCAGTAGTATAAGTGGAAGATAAAAAATGGTTAGAACTTTTTGAAATTAATTAATATTAACACCAATTTTATTATCTTTACTTCCACATCATCAACCTGATCGACCGATGAAAACTATAATACCATTTGTAGTCTTCCTATCCTTTCTGGTAAACCATGCCTTTAGCCAGGTTAAATTCAGGGTGAAAAAACTAAATGCTGATAACCTGGTTACCCTTATAATCTTTTTCCTCTTTAGCATGAACATTCCTTTGTTTTCTCAATCCTGCCTGCCCGAAGGCATCATATTCACAAAACAATCCCAGATTGACAGCTTCCAGATCAATTATCCAGGTTGCACTGAAATTGAAGGATTTGTAGATATTACCGGTAATGATATATCCAATTTAAAAGGGCTTGAAGTTTTGACATACATTGGTGGAAATGTTTGTATTGAGAAAATTAACACCCTGTTAAGCCTTACTGGTTTGCATAACATAACTGCGATAGGGGGAGGTCTTAATATTTATGAGGTACCCCGATTATTAAATCTTAAAGGGTTGAATAAGTTATCTTCTATTGGAGGGGCACTTACGCTCAACATACCTGATGATCCAACTGATTTATCAGGCTTAGGCAATTTGAATACAGTAGGAGACAGTGTATTAATTAGGACACGCTCACTAAAAAATCTGACAGGTTTGAATAATTTAACCTCCATTGGAGGAACACTCAGAATTGAGGATTGCTATTCCTTAACTAATTTGTCGGCTCTAGCTAATTTGAATTACATTGGTGGGGACTTTTGGGCTGAGGATAACGTTGTTATGGTTAATCTTACGGGATTGAACAATTTAACTTCCATTGGAAGGGATTTATATATTGAAGACTATGACCGTATGGTAAATCTTACGGGATTAAATAATGTCACTTCCATTGGGGGAAAAATTTACATTGAAGGCAACAATGGGCTGACCAGTTTAACAGGCCTTGAGAATATTGATGCAGGATCGATAAATGAACTATGCATTTTTATTAATACTATCTTATCCAAATGTGAAGTTCAAAGTATCTGTGAATACCTGGTAAGCCCCAATGGAAAAATCGTTATTTATGATAATGCACCTGGCTGTAATAGCGTGGAGGAGATAAAAGAAGCCTGTGAAAGTTCCTGCCTCCCTGAAGGTATTACATTCAGCAGCCAGGCTCAGATTGATAATTTTAAAACCAGTTACCCAGATTGTACGGATATTGGAGGAGATGTTGAAATCGTTTCATCGAATGGGAATTCTATTTCTGATTTAAGCGGATTAAATAACATTACTTCTATTGGTGGATTTTTGAAGATAGAAGGAAACGAGGAGCTGACCAGTTTGACGGGATTGGATAATGTGACTTACATCGGAAGCGACCTTTCGTTGATAATGAATAACTCCCTTACCAATTTGGTAGGGCTTGACAATCTTACTTCCATTGGGGGAGATCTTTCGATTTCAGGAAACGAAAATTTGAGCAGCCTGACCGGATTAATCAATGTGGCCTACATTGGAGAGGATCTTTTGATCGAATACAATAGATATCTTGTAAACCTTACGGGATTGAATAATCTAACTTATGTTGGGGAAAACCTATGGATTAAAAACAATGATGCCCTGACAAGCTTAACAGGTCTTGACAATATTGATGCATCCTACATTAACAACATATCTATTCAAAATAACAGTTCATTAACTTATTGCGAAGTGTTAAGCATGTGTAATTTCATTGGTTTTTCCAGCGGAAATGTTGATATCTATGATAATGCTTCCGGTTGCAATAATCTTGAGGAAATAGCCAATGTTTGTGGTGTTTCGGTATCTGATAATATTGGCATGCTCCGTAAGGAAAGTGAAATAAAAGACTTAAGAATTCAACAAACCAGGGTGTTTATATTTGGTTTGGGTGCAATAATATTAATCATTATCGTTGGGACAATCATAGTCATCCGCCAGAGAAAGATCAGGGCACAACATACTCTTGAATTGGAACGCGTAAAATCAGAAAAACTGAAAGAACTCGATCGTTTAAAATCACGATTTTTCGCCAACATATCCCACGAATTCCGTACTCCGCTCACATTGATAAAAGGGCCACTGGAAAAGGCACTCTCTTTATCTGAAAATGAAAATCAAATCAATGAGCTTGGTATCGCAAAAAAATATGCAAACAAACTGCAAATCCTGATCAATAATTTGCTTACCATTTCAAAACTTGAATCCGGGAAGATGTTGCTGCATACATCTGAGATAGATATTGTAAAACTGGTAAGAAGTTACCTTCAGTCCTTCGAGTCGCTGGCAAAGCAAAAATATATCGCCTTAAATTTCAAATCCGAAGAAAAAGAAATTAATGCAAATATCGACCGGGAAAAATTTGAACAGGTATTGAATAATTTGTTGTCGAATGCATTTAAGTTTACCGGGGAAGGGGGAGTTGTTGAAGTTGCAGTTTGCAGTAGGCAGTATGCAAAAAACAGTATTCAATCTGCAGTAGGCAAAAATGAAGCAGTTGCTAATTGCCAACTGCCTACTGCCAACTCCTCAGGCCAGTGCGCTGAAATCAAAATCTCCGACACAGGCCATGGCATTGCACCAGAGCACATCAACCACGTTTTCGACCGCTTTTACCAGGCAGGGCAAGAAGACAACAGCTACTACGAAGGAACAGGGATTGGCCTGACATTGACCAAAGAACTAATTGAACTTCATCATGGTACAATTAAAGTAGATTCTCAATCTGAAAAAGGATCAACATTCACAATTTTATTGCCTCTGGGAAAAGACCATCTCAAGCCTGAAGAAATCGTAGTAGAAAAACCTGAAAAAATAACGGCACCTGTATTTTTACCAGCAATGCCATATGATAAGGAAGAAAGCACTACTGTTAAGGACACTGCAACAGAAACCAATAACAACCATTCCATTCTCTTAATCGTGGAAGACAATTCCGATATGCGTTCTTACATCCGGGGGTATTTTGAAACAGAATACAAAATCATCGAAGCTATTGATGGGGCAGATGGATATGAAAAATCTACTAAACATATCCCCAACATCATCATCAGCGATGTGATGATGCCTAAAATGGATGGAGTTGAGTTCTGCAAAAAAGTTAAAGCGGATGAACGCACCAGCCACATTCCAATTATTTTACTAACTGCCCGAGCATCCAAAGAAAGCCGGATGGAGGGGCTGGAGACAGGTGCAGATGATTTTATTACCAAACCCTTTGATGGGGATGAATTGCAAGTTAGGGTAAAAAACCTTATTGAACAGCGAAGACGATTAAGTATAAAGTTGGAAAAAAAGATCCAGAAAAGTCAGAACTCTTTGGTTTTTGATTTTGAGGATAGCGGTATCACTACCATGGATGAGCAGTTTTTACAGAAAGTCGTCGAAAAAGTAAAAGAGCATCATTCTGATCCAGAATTTAATGCGAAAGAATTTAGTTTGATTTTTGGTCTGAGCGTGGCCCAATTAAATCGTAAGATTAAAGCATTAACCAGTCAGACAACCGGAGAATTCATACGCACCTTCCGGCTGATTCGCGCTGCTGAACTGATCAAGAATAAAACTGCAACGGTAGCTGAAATTGCATATGATGTCGGATTTGGTAGCCCATCCTATTTTTCTGAATGTTTTCGGTTACATTTCGGTAAACTCCCATCTGAGTTTAATGAAATCAATTAAAAATGATCAACTTCTTGCATCATTTGATTAATCTCTGATATTCATCTCACTTTCCTTTAATTAATTTTATACACGAAATTTATTCCCGAAACTTCGGGATTCAAACATAAAAAAAAACGGAGGCAAAATGAAAACAAAACTAACTTTAATTATGCTAATTGCCGGGTTCCTATGTGCACAATCACAAACCTGGACCTGGTCAGAAGATTCCCTCAGCTATGCCCGATCAATTCTTTCAGCTACTGTATTGGACGACACAATATTTTTTTCCGGTGGGCGGGGCTCAAACTACAATTATCCGGGTATCATTGATATATACGATATAGGCGATGATGTATGGGATACATATGAACCGCAATCACCAGGACGATTGATACAAGATGCAGTATCAGCCAATGGTATGGTCTTTTTTGCCGGAGGAAATAATTATGATCCAGATAATCCCTCCTGGACCTTTTTTACTGATATTGATATTTTTACGAAAGAAACCGGTGAATGGACAATAGATTCTCTTTCGGTAGCCCGACAGCTAATGGGGACAGTTGCCTTTGGAAATAAAGTATTTTTTGCGGGTGGTGTAGGTATGGGCATTTACTATGATGTTATTGATATTTATGATACAGAAACTGCTATATGGTCAACAGATTCCTTATCAATTCCAAAGAGCCTGATGGGTGCTGTGGCTGCATGTGGTAAGGTGTTTTTTGCTGGAGGAGCTACGGGATTCCCCCAGGTAACGGATGTTGTGGATATTTATGACATGGAAACCGGAGAATGGACAGTAGATTCTCTTTCAGTAGCCCGCGCATATATAGCTGCAGTAGCCTATGAAGGGTTGGTTTATTTTGCCGGCGGGACGTACGCAAATAATACCGGCAGTGATGTTATAGATATTTATAATTGTGAAGATGGGACCTGGGAAGATATAGAAACATTATCCGAACCCAGGGTCGTTTCAGCTCATAATGTATATAATGCATTGGTATTTACGGGGATGTTTGATTCTTTTGATCTCGAAAATTATTGGGCATATTTTGCAAACGGAACTGTTGATGTCTATTATCCCGCAACCGGCCAATGGGATTATACAGTACCTGACCTCAATCCAGCCAGATATTATTATGCAGATGCTTCTTACGATAACAAGATTTATTTTGCTGGAGGAAGTTTAGGAGGCGGAGTAATAACCAATACAATAAATATCCTTGAATATACGCCTTGCTTTCCTGATGGTGTTACCTTTACTACGCAGGCAGAAATTGACAATTTCCAAACCAACTACCCCAATTGTACAGAGATAGGAGGAGATGTTGAAATCAACGGAAACGATATAACCAATTTGGATGGATTAAACTTTGTAACAGCTATAGCAGGTAATCTTTCGATCATAAACTGCGATAACCTGACAAGTTTATGGGGATTAGAAAATATTAAATCGGAAAGCATTGTTGATTTGAGTATTTATGATAACAGTGCATTATCCGATTGTGATATTTGGAACATTTGTTATTACTTAAATAACACAAGTGGAATTGTTGATATTTATGACAATGCAACAGGCTGTGATACCAAAGAAGAGGTTATTGAAGCTTGTTTAACTTCAGTGGATAATATTAGTTATGTAGACGAATTAATAATTTCCCCTAATCCCAGTTCAGGTTCTGTGAACCTTCAATTTTCGATATCAGATCAACGATTTGTGATTTTAGATTTATTTGAGATTTCTGGTGTAAAGGTTAAATCAATATTGAACGAAGAGAAATTACCCGGAACCTATGAAATAAAAATTGATTTGAGGGATTTAGAGCCCGGGGTTTATTTCTGTGTATTAGAAACTAATTTTGGAAGACAAACTAAGAAAATAATAAAACTGTAAACAACTTAACCGTCATCGCGAGCCAAAGGGAAGGTTTAGCGATGGAGCGTAGCGATCTGCCTAAAAATTCACAGAAGTAAATGACATACAGATTGCTTCTCCGAAGGAGTCCTTCGGACACTCCTGCACCCAAGCCACCACAGAGGTTCACGCTGTCGCTGAAGCTTTAGCGTAAGCGACGCAATGACGTTAAAAACGGAGGTCATCATGAAAAAACTAACATTAATTACCGTAATCACAATTAACTATTTACTAATAACCATTAACCTGTTTTCCCAACCTTGCCTGCCTCAAGGTATCACCTTCTCAACCCAGGCACAAATTGACAATTTCCAAACCAACTACCCCAATTGTACGGAAATTGAAGGGGATGTTGAAATCAATGGGGCTGATATTACTAATTTGAACGGATTAAGTGTTTTGACTTCAATCGGGGGATTATTGAGAATTGAACACAATGGTTCCCTGGCCAGTTTGACAGGGCTGGGCAATCTGACTAGCATCGGCGGAAACATCGAGATAGTGGATAACGATTCCCTGACCAGTTTAACAGGACTTGAAAATGTTACTTCCATCGGAGGAGATTTAAGAGTCGATGATAATGAGAACCTAAGCAGTTTATCGGGTCTGGACAACATCGATGCCGGATCAATAAATGATTTACACATTGATTGGAATCCTTCATTATCAACCTGTGATATACAAAGTTTATGTGATTACATGGCTTCACCTAATGGAGTTGTGGAGATCGATAATAATTCAATCGGGTGTAATAATCCATGGGAAATTGCCAATGCTTGCGGGTATATACTTCCCTGTCTGCCATATGGTTATTATTCTTTCACAAAACAAACTGACATCGATAATTTCGCAGATTACTGCGATTGTACCGAACTTGATTGGGGTGTTGAAATTAGAGGAGATGGGATTACGAATTTAGACGGTTTAAGTGTTATAACCTCCTTCGGGGGTGACCTCAATATTATAGGCACCTCCCTGACCAATTTATCGGGACTGGACAATGTTACAACTTTGGGGGGAGATATATTGATTTATGCCAATAATTCCCTGGAGAGTTTGACTGGTTTGGGTGGTTTGACTTCTATAGAAGGAAATATAAATATTGGATATTGGATTTTTGTTGGAGTTATATGGTGGCTGGGTAATCCATTATTAAACGATTTATCTGGTTTAGACAATTTGACCTTTATAGGTGGTGACCTTGGGATTTATGGGAACGGACGTCTAAAGAGTATAACGGGACTTGAAAACTTATCTTCTATTGAAGGAGATCTAAACATTGGTGCCCCATGGAACGGATGGTCTCATGCGCCTAATGATTCTCTTGTCAGCCTGACAGGTTTAAACAATTTGATTTCCATAGGGGGTGACCTTGGGATTAGCAACAACAATGCACTGACAAGTTTATCAGGATTGGAAAACCTCAACTCTGTTGGTGGTGATCTTTTAATTGGGCAGGGGATCTTCTCAAATGGGGGCAATAATTCACTTGTCAGTTTATCTGCTTTGGCCAATTTAACTTACGTCGGGGGAAGCCTTAGAATAACCAAAAACGCTTCACTAACAAACCTAACAGGACTTGAAAACTTAACTGCTTTTGAAGGAGGCCTTGGCATTGATAATAATGAATCCTTAACAGACCTCACCAGTTTAGGTAATGTGACATCCCTTGGAGGTTATCTTGAAATAGCATCTAATGATTCCTTAAGCAGTTTAGCAGGATTAGACAATTTGACTTCCATTGGTGGTGATTTTATTATTGGGGGATATTCTGAGGCGAGTAGTAATTCATCCTTGATAAATCTAACAGGATTAGATAATGTGACTTCCATTGGGGGTAACTTTAGAATATCACACAATGAAGCTCTTAGCAGTTTGACGGGCCTGGATAATGTTCAGGCAGAAACTATAAGTGATTTAATTATATACGAAAATTCTTCTTTATCTTCATGCGAAGTTTACAGCGTTTGTAGTTATTTATCCAGCCCCAATGGAAGTATTGATATCCATGATAATGCCCCGGGTTGTAACACCCAGCAGGAAGTTGAAGACAATTGCTTTTATTGCCTGCCCGAAGGAATTACTTTTTCCACCCAGGAACAGATTGATAGTTTTCAGGTCAATTATCCAAGTTGTTTAAATATCCAGGGGGATGTTACCATAAGTGGAGATGATATAATCAATCTGAATGGCCTGGTCAATGTTACTTCCATTGAGGGAGGTCTTTATATTATAAACAACCCTGTTCTTACTGATATTTGGAGCCTGGCAAATATTGATCCTGGTTCTATTGAGGGTATATACATATTTGAAAATGCTTCTTTATCTGTGTGTGATATTCAAAGTATTTGTGACTATTTGTTCAGCGCGGGTAGTATTAAACAAATATATAATAATGCACCCGGCTGCAATAATCTTGCTGAGGTAGTAGAGAATTGCTATCATCATTGCCTGCCAGAGGGTATCTCTATTACTACCCAGGCAGAAATTGACAGTTTCCAGATCAATTATCCTGATTGTGCCGATATTGATGGAGCCCTATGGATATACGGGAATACTATATCCAATTTAAACGGATTGAATAATTTGACTTCTATAGGTGGAAAATTAAGAATGATTAATAATTACTCCCTAACCAGTTTATCCGGTTTAAACAATGTATCATACATTGGTGAAAATCTTGAGATTTTAAACAACGATGCTCTTTCAAGTCTTTCAGGCCTGGATAATTTAAATTTAATTTCGTCTAAACTTCGGATCGAAAATTGCCATTTTCTTTCCACTTTAGCGGGTTTGGATAACCTGAATACTGTCGGGAGTACTTTAAAGATTTACCACAATGATGCTTTGTTAAGCTTGGAAGGGCTGAACAATGTGAATACTATCGGAGGATATCTTGAAATAAAGTCTCATGATGTCCTGACTAGTTTATCTGGATTAGAGAATGTGAATTCAGGTTCGATACATGGCTTAATAATTAATAACAACATGTCTCTTGCTTCTTGTGCTGTAGAAAGTATTTGCGATTACCTGGCCGATCCCGGTGGCATCATTGAAATCCAAAATAATGCCCCAGGTTGTAACAGCCCTGAAGAAGTACAAGATTCATGTTTGATAACTTCTGTTAGTGAAATAAAATTTAAAGATACATTCACTATTTCCCCAAATCCGATGGAATCAACAACAATTATCAAATACACTTTGCATCAAAACTCACCAGTTACTTTAAAAATCCTTGACTTAAGTGGACGATTGGTTGTATCTTTAGTAAATGAAGTTCAGCAGCAGGGAGAACAAAGAATAGACTTTAATACAACTGGATTACCAGCAGGGATTTATTTCTGTGTGTTAAAAACCAACGAAGGAATACAAACCAAGAAGATAATTAAAATATAGAAAATTGATAGAAAATAAATATCATAAAGGCACTGCTATATTAACATAACATGTTCTTATAGGAGCAGCCACACATAGCTCCCCTTCATCCTGCCCAACGTCAGCCCTAACCAAAGCTGTCAGCTATAAGTCAGTATTATGTTAAATATCCACTGTCCAGCCTCAACCGGCTCACACAGACCAGCCGCACAGGTAAGCCCTCCATTTCTCCGCCTGCTTTGCTTGCATACACAGCCCGCTCCATTATCACGCACAAGCCAAATCACACAAGGGCTACCATTCCGCTATACTGTGCATACAGCTTCACCAGTCAAGCCATTACGGGCTTATTTGGCTATCACTGCCTATCTCCCCTTGAGGGGAGTGTCCGTAGGACGAGGGGTGTAAAATCGCTATTATTTATAACATCAGGAGAACTACTCACCCCGTTTTAACCTGCTCCATTCATTGCATTACGCCGGGACGCATACATTTCGTTTAGCAAATAAGTATTCTTTGCAACCCTCAGTCCATGTTTATAATAAGCTGAAGCAATAGAAATAATTGCTACAGCCAATTCTCAAAACCACACAATACACATTTACTTCACTACATTCCTGCGATCCCTTGCTACATTCCATTCATTCACAGCTTAAAACCGGGTTCTGTCCGTTTTTCAAAGGAGTTCACGTTAAGATGCAAAAGAATAAAAGTAAAAGCCCATCCCTAAAAAGCAAAAAAGACTATAAAACTTGCTTACCCTGTTTGCCTTCCCTCCAACCCTAAAGTTTTAAGCCTTTTATTACTTCACCTGCCCGATTTTTACTTTCATTCCATTGCGCCTACCCATCTCCCCCATCAAACCCCGTCCACCACCCCTAATTATCAATGAAGACTATTATAAATCTTAGGATTATATTATTAATCTTGCTACTCCGTAATTATGCCAGTAAAAATAAATGATTATAGTAAGGAAAAGTATTTTGACGTGAATATAATCTATTTTGCTTTCATGATTATTTATTTGTATTTTTGTGTACAAACCACTTCAAATACAAAAAAATGAAAACCTTCATATTCGCATTCGTTTTTATAATTATATCTTTCACATTTGCTTTTGCACAAAATGTAAATGGTTTAATTATTTCCGATTCTGCAAATCTTACCGTATTAAAAATTTGGGGGACACATGAAGAACGAGGATTTGCCTTTGGTTATTTATTAGGGGAGCAGATCAGCGATGTGGCCACTGGCTATATGATTCCACTTTTCGGCCCTTATTGGGATGATGCAAGGCAGATGATCATTGACGGTGAGGATCTTTCCATCGATTCTGTAATCATTCAGGAGGCAGTGGCAATTATCAATGGTATGAATGAAGCGGGAACGAATTATGGAATATTCGACTACATTGATATATTGGTAGCTAATTCTTTTGTCGATATTTTAAAAATTTTAGGTTTAACTGCAAAAGTTCCGGGATGTTCAAGTCTTATGAACTGGGGGGATGCCACACTAGGGACTGATCTGGATGGTAAATCCGTCATTTCCCGGCACTTTGATTATGACCCCCATCCGTCATTTATTAATAACCAGGTGCTGACCGTTCACTTCCCTTCCGAGGCGGATGAACAACCCTGGGTAATGGTTGGATTTGCAGGACAAATAGGCGCCTTATCAGGCTTTAATCAAAATCTTGGGGTTTTTCAAAATATGATGGTCGATTTTTATGGACCTTCCAATAGTGGTGTCGGTTTTGTACCGATACAATATACCTTGAGGAAAACCATTGAAAAACTTGACTTCAACAATGATGGTGTTAACGATACACAGGATGTGAGAGATGCCATTAGTGAAAACACAATGGGAACAGCCGACGGATATATAGTAAGTGCCCTGGCTCCCTCCACTTCGGGTTCGGATAGCCTAACCGCTTTAGTTGCAGAGCTCGCGCCTCAGGCACCTTTCATAACATTCAGGAGTAATTCTTATCCAGATGATATTCCAGGGGATAACTTGTATGCTGCAAACTATGAAATCAAAAGAAACAACCATAACCACTATTGTTGGCGCTATTATGCAGTTATGGAAGCCATAGGTAGCGGAACAGAAATAGGCTCAATAGAAAACTGGCAGATCATGCAGGTTCATTCCAGCCAAGGGTCCATTAACATTCAGTTTATGCAGTTTATTCCAGAAGCGGATATTTTCAAAATCTCGGTTCACCGTGACGGTTATCCTGCTTTTCAAAATCCCCCGGTTACTTTTTCTATTTCTGAACTTTTATATCTGCCGGTTGGGATTTCTTCCGTAACTGATAATTCCGGATTGAAAATTTTCCCCAATCCGGTAAATGACTATTTATTCATAAAACAACCAGATTTATACACCGGCGGGGTATATCGAATATATTCAATTAAGGGTAGTGTTGTGCTTAATGGTCAGATTATGACTGAACAAAAACCGTTAGATGTTCGTAATCTATCTGAAGGAGTTTATTTTTTTCAACTGGATAATAGATCAACTTTTAAGTTTATCAAGAAGTAAAATATTTTTCAGTCCCTCAATAACTATCCCTATTAATGTTACTAGTCTCACCGGCAAAAGAGATTTGACTTGATACTAGAATAACTATGGCTTTAAAACCAATTTGCTGATACTGATACAAAACGGACATGCAATTATTAATTAAATATTAGCTACCCTAACAGAATAAATCCTCTTTTTCTGAATCATCGTTTTATTCATCACCACATACCTCACAGCATCCAACCCATGATTAAAATTATCAACCGGTACATTCAAACTATTCCCATCCTTATCCATTTTCCACCGATAATTTTTCAACTCCCTAATCAAATTCCTACTCCTTGCAGTCACCTTAATCTTATATTGCCGGATTTTACTAATCCCAGCCCTAACACTATCAGGTCCCTTCAATGCTGGATGAATATTAAACCCACCAGCATACAACTCCTGTATTGACTTAGGTTCCGCACTATCTGCTATTATTTCATCTGTTGATGTAATTCCACAATTTTGCATTTCGAGGCACAATTCCTGATTAGTCATTCCCTTTTTGTACAATATTTCATCCAGGTAAAGGGTATCTTCTCCCATATTTACTTTTACAATAGCGGTAGGATCATTCGTAAATCCCCAGTCCAAACCATACCCTAAAAATTTAACACTGTGCGGTAGGATGTCCTCCCTTGAGGGAGGTGATCCGCAGGATCGGAGGGTGTTATCAGGGTTGTCAATTATCTCCCAATTATCGTATATGAGTCCTTCAAGCACTCCTCCCCAAAGTCCAAGTGTATAAATCTTATAATAATTTTCATCAATGGTTTTAAATGATTCCAGTAATTCTGCACTCTGAGGAGTAACATAGGTATTGTCCTTATAAGTTGTATGAAGTATAGTAGTGTCATCTCGTACACTTTTTACGTAATGGAAATTACCATCTGCTTTTTCATACGATTCTTTGGCTGGAAAGAAATAAGAGTTGATCCACTCTGTTTCCATCTCAGGGTTAAAGGTTGCAATTTCCTGAATAATACCACCTCGTAGACTTGTTGTGGTTTTCAAAAAGTCATTAAATCCTATTTCGTTCATTTCCTCA